>JAABUO010000800.1_pt1 | contig 49777 bp, 46 predicted proteins | sample 5559291 | NCBI WGS metagenome assembly JAABUO01 (sample SAMN10711878, study PRJNA513372) | rock metagenome | isolation source: Antarctica rocks | place: Antarctica: Victoria Land, Finger Mt sud | reverse complement strand
GATAAGTCGACGTTCCGGGCGCGGCGGTTTGGGGCGGAGGATGGGGTGCGGGTGGTGCCGGGCGGGTCGAGCGTGCGGTCGGGGTCTTATGTGGCGCGTGGGGTGATTCTGGCTCCGCCCTCGTTTGTGAATGTGGGGGCGTATGTGGATGAGGGGACGATGGTGGACTCGCATGCGCTGGTGGGGAGCTGTGCGCAGATTGGAAGGCGGGTGCACCTGAGTGCGGCGGCGCAGATTGGCGGGGTGCTGGAGCCGGTGAATGCGAGTCCGGTGATTATCGAGGACGATGTGCTGGTGGGTGGGAATACGGGGGTGTATGAAGGGACGGTGGTGCGGCGGCGAGCGGTGCTGGCGGCGGGGACGATCCTGACGCGGGGGACGCCGGTGTACGACGTGGTGCGGGGCGAGGTGTACAAGGCGACGGCGGAGATGCCGCTGGTGATTCCGGAAGGGGCGGTGGTGGTGCCGGGGTCGCGGGCGATTGGGAAGGGTAAGGGGCTGGAGTGGGGGCTGAGCGTGGCGACGCCGGTGATCGTGAAGTACCGGGATGAGAAGACGGAGCTTTCGCTGGCGTTGGAGGATCTGCTGCGGTAGGGAGTGGTGGCGGTGTGCTGAAGCTAGGGCAAGGTTGAGGGCGGCGACCTGCTTACCCACGGGGCTGAGGGCGTTACTGCCGGTGGCTGGTAAGATTGAAAGTTGAATGGCTAACGATAAATTGAAGATGATTCCGCTGGGCGGGCTAGGCGAGTTCGGCATGAACTGCATGGCGCTCCAGTGGCAGGATGACATTGTTGTCATCGACGCAGGTTTGATGTTTCCGGAGGAGGAGCTGCTGGGAGTGGACATTGTTGTCCCGAACATCAGCTACCTGATTGAGAACCGGAGCAAGGTGAAGGCGATTCTGCTGACGCATGGGCACGAGGACCATATTGGCGGGCTGCCGTGGATCCTGAGTGAGCTGAAGGTTCCGGTGTATGGGACGGAGTTCACGCTGGCTCTGCTAGAGGGCAAGCTCGAGGAGCACCGGCTGCTGGAGAGCGCGGACCTGATCGAGATGCTGCCAGGGAAACGGTTCACGATTGGGCCGTTCTCGGTGATGCCGATCCGGGTGACGCACTCGCTGGTGGACTGCGTGGCGCTGGCGGTGCATACGCCGGTGGGCGTGGTGCTGCATACGGGCGACTTCAAGATCGACCTGTCGTCGCCGGACGGGAAGCCGTTCGACTTGCAGAGCTTTGCGGAGCTGGGCAAGCAGGGAGTTCTGGCGCTGCTGCAGGACTCGACGAACGTGGATCGCAAGGGGTATACGCCGGGCGAGCTGGCGGTGCGGCCGGCGCTGGACGATGTGTTTTCGCGGACGAAGAAGAAGCTGTTCTTCTCGTGCTTTTCGTCGTCGATCCACCGCATCCGGATTGCGATGGAGCTGGCGCACCGGCATGGGCGCAAGGTGGCGATCGTGGGCCGATCGATCGACAACTCGACCGAGATCGCGCAGGATCTGGGGTATCTCGACCTGCCGCAGGGGCTGGTGATTCAGCCGGGGCAGATGCGGGACTTCCCTGCCGAGAAGCTGATGATCCTGATCAGTGGGACGCAGGGCGAGCCGATGAGCGCGCTGAGCCGGGCGGCGGTGAATACGCACAAGTTCGCCAGGATCGATGCGGGCGATACAGTGGTGCTGAGCTCGAGGATCATTCCGGGGAATGAGAAGGCGATCGGGCGCGTGATCGACCACCTGGAGCGACGCGAGGCGAAGGTGATCTACGACGACGGGACCAATGGGCTGATCCATGTGAGCGGACATGGAAGCCAGGAGGAGCTGCGGCTGATGATCAACCTGGTGCGGCCGAAGTTCTTTATTCCAATCCATGGGGACTACCGGCATTTGAAGCGGCATGCGGAGCTGGCCGGGTCGCTGGGGATCGTCGAAAAGACGTTTTTGCTGGAGGACGGCGACGTGCTGGAGATGAACCGGGACAAGGCGGCGAAGACGGGCAAGGTGACGGTGGGCCGGATCTGCATTGATTCGGGCGGGTCGGCGAGCGACGTGGTCGAAGAGATCGTGATCAAGGATCGCAAGCACCTGAGCGAGGACGGGTTTGTGATGCCGATTATTGCGATCGACAAGCACTCGGGCAAGCTGGAAGGGGCGCCGGAGATCGTAACGCGCGGGTTTGCGGTCGAGGACCCGGAGACGGTCGCGGATGTGCGGCAGGTGGTGCAGCGGGTGCTGGAGCAGTCGAGTGCGGAGGAGCGGGCGGACTATGGCGTGGTGAAGGAGAAGATTCGCACGGAGCTGAAGCGCACGATCCACAAGAGCACAGGGCGGCGGCCGTTGATCATGCCGGTGATTCTGGAGTTGTGAGCGACTTCCTTGTCTAAGCGGGATGTGGCGAGGTGATTCGCGGTGCGGGGATACGCGGAGCTGCCTGCGCACGTCCTCGTGGTGGTGATGGATGCTGCGGAGATCGGTTCGGGAGGCGTTGAGTGGTGACTTCGACGGCAGCTCCATTTGTAACCATGGAGGAGATTCGGGCAGCGCAGCGGCGGATTGCGGGGGTGGCGGTGCGGACGCCGCTGGTGCGGGTGGATCCGGAGCGGATGCGGGCGGCGGGGTTTGCGGCGCCGGCATTTGAGCTTTGGCTGAAGGCGGAGAGTGCGCAGCCGATTGGGAGCTTCAAGCTGCGGGGGGCGTACAACATGGTGGCGCAGCTGCCGGAGTCGGTGCGGGCTCCGGGGGTGATTACGTACTCGAGCGGCAACCATGCGCAGGGCGTGGCGTATGCGGCGCGGGCGATGGGAGTGAAGGCGGTGATCGTGATGCCGGGGAACGCGCCGGAGGTGAAGATCGCGGCGACCGAGGCCCTGGGGGCGCAGATTGTGATGGTGGGGAACGCTTCGAGCGAGCGCCGGTTGAAGGCGGAGGAGATGTCGGAGCGGTTTGGGTATGCGGTGATTCCGCCGTATGACGATGCACGGATTATCGCGGGGCAGGCTACGTGCGGGCTGGAGATCGCGGAGCAGCTGCCGGAGGTGGATCTCGTGCTGTCGCCGGTGAGCGGGGGAGGTCTGCTGAGCGGTGTGGCGACGGCGGTGAAGCTGGCGGCTGGGGAGGGTCTGGTGAAGCGCGAGGTGCAGGTGTGGGGGTGCGAGCCGGAGCTGGCGGCGGATGCGAAGGAGAGTTTCGAGACGAGGATGCTGGTGGAGTGGCCGGCGGCGAAGACCTCGCGGACGATTGGGGATGGGCTGCGGACACAGAGCCTGGGAGCGCTGAACTTCGAGCATGTGCTGCGGTTTGTGGACGGAATTGTGACGGTGTCCGAGGAGGAGATCTACCGGGCGATGCGGTTGGTGATGGGGGCGACGGAGCTGGTGGCGGAGCCGAGTGGAGCGGTGACAGTGGCGGCGGCGCTGTTTGGGGCGGAGGGGCTGCCGAAGGCGAAGAAGGTGGTGGCGGTGGTGAGTGGGGGGAATATCGATCCGGTGCTGAAGGCGGGGCTGATGGAGGGTCTGGTTGGTGGGCCGGAGCTCTAGACTGGTTCCCAGAGTGGGGGCCAGGCGGCGGACCGGGTGGGTGCGAGGTGTTCGCAAGGCGGGGTTCAGTCCCGGTCGCTTCCGTACACCGCGATGCCCTGCTGCACGCGGTAGGCTACGCTTTGCGCACGGGCTCCGAAGTCGCTCGCCGGGAAGTGGGATTTTACCTCCGCGGCCAGGCCCTGGGTCTTCGCGGCTGCCTGCTCCGCCCGTTTTTTGTTGCCGTCCACCTGGTACATGGTGACGGCCACAGCCTCGCGGTAGGCCGCATTGTAGAGGGCCTCTGCGGCTTTTGGGCTGTCGGGATACTGCCTGGCGAACTTTTCATAGAGCCCTGCTTCCATCTCCGGGCACTTTGGGAGGCCCTGCCAGTCGCCGCAGAGCTTGTTGTCGATCAGGGCGTAGGCGGCCATGGCGGCGTATTTTGTCCCGGCGTAGGTTTTGATGACCTTTTTCATCTCGCCCTCGAAGATCTGCGGCCGTAGGTAAGCGTCCTGCTCCTTGGCGCTGGGTAACGAGCTGACATCCCTCTTTTCGATCTGCCAGCGGACATCGGCTGCCCTCCAAGCGGCCTCGGGAGCGAGCGTTGATTGGGGGTAGTACTCCGTGACTCTCCGATAGAGGAGATGAGCGCCCGCGGCGGCTCCTTTTGGCGCGTGCGGCTGCGAGGCCTGATCTTCCAGCTCGGCCGCTGCGCCGTAGAGCAGAACATCGCCGTTCGGCGTTGCCGGGGAGATGACACCCTTGTCGCGGATCCAGCCTGAGGCGGGCGTGACCCGATCCTCGCCGCCGAACTCCGGCTCCTGCTCGGCCTCCTCCTGCGTGTCGGTGTTGGCGAAGACCTTGACCCAGGGCCCGCTGCGCTCGGTGACGACCACCTCGTGGCCGGGCGTTACTTCGGACACTTTTTGGGACTCGGCGTCGGCCGACAGGTAGACGTTGGCGTTGTGGAGCAGGGTCGCGCGCGCGGCCTTGTCGTAGCCTGCCTTGGCGTTCTGGGTCTGCGCGGAGGAGACCCGAGGGAACGGGGTTAGCAGAACGGCAAGCGCAAGAGCCGAGGCAAGGGGAGCCAAACGGGTGCGAGCGGAAGACGGACGGAGCAGGCGAGGGCGCATAGCTTGTATTAGACGACAGGGACGGTCTGAAGGCAGGAAGGTCTGGAGGCAGGGAGGCAGGAAGGCTGGGGAGGCAGGAAGCAGGAAAGCAGGAAGGAGGAGGCAGGAAGGCAGGAAAGCAGGAAGGCAGGAAAGCAGGAAGCAGGAAAGCAGGAAGCAGGAAGCAGGAAGCAGGAAGCTGGAAGCAGGAAGCTGGGAGGCAGGGAGCTGGGAGGCAGGGAGCTGGGAGGCAGGGAGCAGGGAGCTGGGAGCTGGGAGCTGGGAGGCAGGGAGGGACTTTGGCGGTTCTGAGAGAGCTCCGCTTCAAGTTTCATTCCAGCGGAGCGACAGGAAAGTTAGGATAGACCCATGCCGATTTTGAAGGTAATTGTTCTTGCGATTGTGCAGGGGCTGGCGGAGTTGCTGCCGGTTTCGAGCTCTGCGCATGTGGTGGTGGCGGAGAAGCTGATGGGGTTGGACCCGACCTCTCCCGAGATGACGCTGCTTCTGGTGATGCTGCATACGGGCACCATGTTTGCCGTGATTGCGTATTTTTGGAAGACGTGGCGACGGACGTACTTCGCGAGCGCGGACGCGTTCCAGCGGTTTGCGATTCGGGTGATCTGGGCGACGCTGCTGACGGGTGTGATTGGTGTCGGGTTGAAGTCGGTGATCGAGCGCACGGTGCTGCGCGGGACGCCGAAGGCCGAGATCGAAGATCTGTTTGGACACCTGGAGTGGATTGCTCCAGCGCTGCTGGCGGTGGGGGTGCTGATCCTGATTGCCGGGTTGCGGGAGCGGAGCCGGGTGAAGGCGACGGCGCTGGCGGATGATTTTCGGACCAGCGTGACGATGCGGCAGGCGGGGTGGATGGGAGCGGTGCAGGGACTGGCGCTGCCGTTTCGGGGGTTCTCGCGGTCGGGGTCGACGATCTCGGCCGGGATGCTGGTGGGCGCGGCGAGGGAGCGGGCGGAGCGTTTCAGCTTTGCGTTGGCGGTGGTGTTGACACCGCCGGTGGTGGCGAGAGAGGTTTTGCGGCTGTTGAAGGCGACGCATGCGGCGGCGGCGAACGGGACGCCTCTCGACCTCCATGGGACGGTGGTGGTGAGTTTGCTGGGAGCGGTGTTTGCGTTTCTGGCGGGACTCCTGGCGCTGCGGTGGTTGAGCAGCTGGCTGGAGTCGGGCAGGTGGTATCTGTTCGGGATTTATTGCGTGGTAGCGTCGGCGGTGGTGTTCTACCTGTACCACGTGGGCTACTGAGGGGTGTGCAGGCGCGGCGCATGAGGAACGTCGTCGCGGGTGTAAAGCCAGGCCCAGTAGATGAGAGGAAGCTGGAGGGGAAGGCGGAGCCAGGCGGCCCAGAGCGGGACGGCGTGGAAACGGGCGTGCTCGGTGATCATGGTGAGGTTGGCGGGGAAGACGGCGACGAGCAGAAGGATGAGACCCCAGGCGGCGGGGCGGCGGGTGGGGGGAAGGAGGATGCCGAGGCCGCCCAGGATCTCGGCCGCGCCGCTGAGTAGGACGAGTTCGCGGTGGGCGGGGAGGTAGGACGGCATGATGCCGGTGTAGGTGCGGGTGAAGACGAAGTGGAGGGATCCGGTGGCGATGTAGAGGGATCCCATAATGAGGCGGCCTAGGCGGATGGAGGACCTCGTGTCAGGCCTTGTGTTCGTCGCGGGCGCGTTTGACGTAGTCGTGGGAGGTGAGGATGTGGGCTTGCTGGGTGGAGAGGAGTTGATGGACGGGCAGAGGGAGGTCCTGTTCGAGGGCGTCCTTGTAGGCAGCTTTGGCGACATCTTCTCCCTGCTCGGCGGTTTCGAGCAGGGTGTGATCGCCGCTGATGATCCTAGCTTTCAGATCGCCCCAGACTCGATGGACGGCACCGACCGTGGAGCCGGATTCCTTGACATCGTGATCGCCCTGACGGCGCAGCTCTTTTTCGAGCTCGGCGCGGAAGTTAGCGCGCTTGAGGGACTCGCCGAGGAAGAAGCGCTTAAGGGTGTTGTCTGGGAGGTGCTCGCCAATATCCGCGAAGCCTTTCTGGCTGTCGTGCAGGGTGGAGATGAGAGAACGAAGGACGCGTTTGGCCTCGTTCAGCTTGGCGGAGTCAGTGGGCATGCTGGGCTGGTACCTTTCGGGGTGGTGCTCGACAGGCAGGGTCCGCCGGCTGGCAGCGATTCTCCTTCGCCGGCGGCAAGCAGGAGAAATCGCGAAAACCCCGCGCCCCTGCCCGCGAACTTCTAAGGTCCGCCGGTTTGGCCCACCGGCGGCGAGTAAGTTGTTGTGGGGATAGATGCGGGTGAGGTCGGCGGGTTTGCATGCCAGGCCACCGGTTATGGTCGTGATTCCATGGCCTGATCCTTTCCCCTGCCGGGGATGGGCTCTGCCATACTCGGAGATGCTCTGGCGTGGATCTTTCCCGAGGTATAGGCGGTGGCGGTGCTGGACTGGCCCGGCCGGCTTGCGGGGGAGTGCGCGACCAACTTCTGTGATGTTATGAAGACGCTTCGGCCCTATGCCGCACCGACACGAAACCCTCGCCTGAACGAGCTGCTGGGCCTGATGCTGCTGGTAGGCGGATGCCTGCTGCTGCTGGCGCTGATGAGTTATACAACGACGGATCCCTCGCTGAACACGGTGGGCGGAGACACGGCGGGGGGTCGGCCGCACAACTGGACGGGCGTGGTGGGCGCGTACGTTTCGGATGCGATGCTGCAGATGATTGGGGTGGCGGCGTTCTTTCTGCCGCTGCTGCTGGGTCGTCTGGGGGTGTGCTGGATGCTGTCGCGGCCGGTGGGGTCGCCGACGGCGAAGACGATTGGGCTGGTGATGTGGCTGGTGTTTGCGCCGGCTTGGGTTGGGTTGCTGCCGGGGCACCTGCTGTGGCGCGGTGCGCTGCCGATCGAGGGGGTGAGCGGGCGGCTGCTGGGCGACGCGGTGGTGCAGTACCTGAACGTGCCGGGAGCGCTGATGGTGCTGTCTCTGATGGTGCTGATGTCGCTGTACCTGGCGACGACGTTTACGTTTAACACGTCGCGGGAGTGGGTCGGGGCGCGGTTTGGATTCTTGGGGCGGATAGGGGACCGGGTGGCGCAGTGGCGTCATCAGCGGAGGCTGGCGAAGGCGGGGGCGGAGACGGAGATCTTTGGACGGAAGCGGGAGGAGGTGGAGAAGGCGGCGCGGCGCGAGGAGCAGAGGGCGCAGGGCGCGGCGGGGGATAGGAGCTCGACGCTGCTGGGCGGGCTGTTTGGATGGTGGGGGCGGAAGGGACGGGTGGAGGCTGCGCAGCCTGCGGCGGAGGGTTTGATGCAGGAGCCTGTGAGTGAACCGGCTTCGATGTGGGAAGCGATGCCGCGGACGGTGGTGGATGCCGCGCCGACGACATCGCTGGGGACGGCGACGGAGGCTGCGGCACCGTATGCGGAGGCGCTGGCGAAGGCGTCGATGCCGCGGCGGGCGTTGGATGATGCGGAGAACTTTAGCAGCTTTGAGACGGAGATCGTGGGGGCGGGAGCTGCGGAGCGGGAGTTTAACTTTGGGATCCCGGGCGGGGCGGGTGCAGCGGCTGCAGCGGAAGACGTTGGGGAGGAGCGGTTGAAGGCAGCGGCTAGCGCTCGACCGATACCGGCGCGGGCGGCAAAGGCGAAGGAGATGCCGGCGTACGCTCCGCCGAGCGAGCCGATGGCGGGAGCGGGGGCGGCGGGTGGGCAGGCGATCTCGTTTGGGAAGCGGGCGGACTCGGATTTGAAGTCGGTGGCGATTGTGCCGAAGAGTGTGCGGGGGTACAAGCTGCCGCCGTCGTCGCTGCTGTACCACAGCGAGGAGCACGCACAGGTGAGGGAGGATGCGCTGCGGGACGAGGCGCGGGTGCTGGTGGAGAAGTGCGCGGAGTTCGACGTGGACGGGCAGGTGACGCAGATCAACCCGGGGCCGGTGGTGACGACGTTTGAGTTCAAGCCGGATGCGGGGGTGAAGTACTCGCGGGTGACGGGGCTGGCGGACGACCTGTGCCTGGCGATGGCGGCGGAGTCGATCCTGATTGAGCGGATGGCGGGCAAGAGCACGGTCGGGATCCAGGTGCCGAATGCGGAGCGGGAGACGATCTGGCTGCGGGATGTGGTTGAGTGCGAGAGCTTTGCGCAGTCCAAGAGCCGGCTGGCGATTGCGCTGGGCAAGGACATCAACGGGCGGATTGTGACGGCGGACCTGGCGAGCATGCCGCATGTGCTGATCGCGGGATCGACAGGGTCGGGCAAGTCGGTGGCGATCAACGCGATGATCATGAGCGTGCTGTTCAAGTCGACGCCGGAGCAGGTGCGGATGATCCTGGTGGATCCGAAGCGGGTGGAGCTGGGGATGTATGAGGGGATCCCGCACCTGTTTACGCCGATTATTACGGAGGCGAAGCTGGCGGCGAACGCGCTGCGGAATGCGGTGCGGGAGATGGAGCGGCGGCTGAAGCTGCTGGCGAGCCACCATGTGCGGAATATCGACCAGTACAACAAGATGGTCGAGAACGCGACGGCGGATATGTTTGAGGATCCGAAGGACCAGGAGCCGCTGCCGTACATCATGATCATCATCGACGAGCTAGCAGACCTGATGATGCTGGACCGGTCCAATGTGGAGGAGGCGATCACGCGGCTAGCGCAGATGGCGCGGGCGGTGGGGATTCACCTGGTGCTGGCAACGCAGAGGCCGAGCGTGGATGTGATTACGGGGCTGATCAAGGCGAACGTGCCGACGCGGATGAGCTTCCGGCTGGCGACGAAGGTGGACTCGCGGACGATCATTGATTCCAACGGCGCGGAAAGTTTATTGGGCAGGGGAGACATGCTGTATCTGCCGCCGGGGACGAGCCGGGTGCAGCGGGTCCATGCGCCGTTTGTGACGGAGAAGGAGATCCAGGCGGTGACGGAGTTCTGGAAGGCGCAGGGCGAGGCGGAGTATGCGGAGGGGTTCCTGGAGGGACCGAAGGATGAGGCGGCCGAGGGAGCAAACGGGGAGCCGAGCGGGGACGACAATGACGCGCTGTATGACGATGCGGTTCGACTGGTGTATGAGTTTGGGAAGGCGAGCACTTCCCTGCTGCAGCGGCGGCTGCGGATTGGGTATGGGCGGGCGGCGCACCTGATCGACATGATGCACCGGGATGGGCTGGTGGGACCGGCGGATGGATCGAAGCCGCGGGAGATTTTGAAGTCGGCGAACTGGATCAGCGAGGTGGATGGGGCGCTGCGGTAGCGGGCTAGCGATGCAGGTGATGCAGATGCTTTTTGGAGGCGCGGAAGGCGACGAGGGCGAGGATGCAGACCGCGATGAGGAGGGCGATCCAGAGCAGGTGGGGGTTTCGCTCGGTGTAGGGGCGAACGTCGGGGCGCGGTTGCCAGGCGGGATTGGGAACTTCGGGGCCTAGCTGCGCGACGGCGGAGCGGGCGGATGGGGTGTAGGTGCGGGCGAGGTCGTAGGCGGGCGCGGGAAGGTCCGGGTCGCCGTAGAAGAGGGTGAGTTGCTGGGCGGCGGGCGCCTGGAAGCAGAGGCTGCGACGGCGCATCTCGAGTTGGACAGAGGAGATGGGGATGGGCGGGTCGTCACCGTTGTTGATGGCGACCTCGACCTCCGCGGGCTGCTGGAGGTTGGCGCCGAGGGTGGCGGGAATGCTGAGCTCGACGTCGTCGATGGGGCGGGAGCCGGTGTGGAGTTTGACCTGGCGGATGACGCCGTCGACGAGGTCTCCGGAGTCGGCGGGGGCTGCTGGGATCGAGCTAAGCGTGTGACTGGAGACGCGGATCTCGCGGCTGAAGTTTGGGTGGGGGCCGGGGGCGAGGGTGACCGAGACGCGCTCGATGGGGACGCGTTGGGGGAGGTGGAGGTGTGCGACGGTTTGCCCGCCGTGGGCGTCGTGTTGCTGCTGGAGGTCGGAGGTTTGGGCGGCGACGATGAAGAGGGTCTGGGCCTCGCGGCTGGGGGGGACACTGGCGCCCCGAACCATCTGCGGAGTTGCCTGGAAGGCGCGGGGGACGGCGGAGCTGGCGGTGAGGGTGATGTGGAGGAAGGGAAAGCTGGACTCCTGAAGATGGAGGGCTGTGTTGCGAGAGAGATGCTGGGTGGTGAGGTCGAAGAGGTTGAAGCTGCCGAGGGGCGTTGCGGTGGGGGATCCGGGGGCGCGGGCGCCGGAGACGACGGCGATGGCGCGGAAGTCCTGCCCGGCGAGGTCGAGGTCGACCTCGGTGTAGGGGCGGAGGGGCATGGCGAGGTCGAAGTCGACGGCGCGGCCGTGGGCGGCGAGATGGAGGACGCGGGCGGGCTCGGTTTCGGCGGCCTGGGCCTCGCTGAGGGTGAGGACGAAGGGGAGCTCGTGGGTGCCGGAGGCATCGGTGGCGGAAAGACGAAGATCTTTGAGGAAGGGCTCGGCGTGGGCGTAGGTGGAGGCGTCGAGGATGGCGCAGGCCTGTCCGGGAGCTGCGACGTGGACGGCGCGGCGGTAGTGGAAGGGGGAGGTTGGGCCGGGTGTTGCAGGGACGGGGAGTTGCAGGAGAGCGAGGGCGAGCAGGGCGGGTAAATGGGTCAAGCGGAGGCGTCCTGGGGAGGCTCTGAACCCATGACCTTTACTGTACCGCGTGCGGTTTTCGGTGGCACCGAAAAGACGCCGTTGGTAGTCTTTCGGGTGTGAGCGAGCGAAGGTTGCGACGGGTGCTGGTGATCGATGACGATGAGTTGAGCCGCGAGGTGCTGCGTCTGCTGCTGGAGGAGGAGGGCTATGCGGTGGAGGCGGCGCCCTCCGGTGAGGTTGCGCTGGAGATGCTGGGGGACGGAGGACGCGGGTCCGGCGAAGAGGGCGAGTTCAAGGATGGGTCCGCTGGGGCAGGAGGGCCGGATGTGGTGCTGATGGACCTGCAGATGCCGGGTTTGTGTGGGGAGGACCTGGGCAGGGAGTTGCGGGGGAGGTGCGGGGAGTCGACGCGGCTGCTTGCGATGAGCGGGAGTCCGCTTCGCGACGAGGACGCCGGTGCGTACGACGCGTTTCTGCTGAAGCCATTTTCGATGGAGGAGTTTGCGAGGGTTCTCGGTGAGGGCGGGTCCACGCGGGCTGAGGCGGCGGACAGGACTTCGATCTCTGGCGATCAGGGTGAGGTGTTGGATGAGAAGATCTTCGCTGGATTTGCGGCGATGATTGGGGCCGAGCCGATGCGCGAGCTGTACCGGCACTGCCTCCGCGATGCGGCGAAGCAACTGGCGGCGATGAGGCGGGCGGCGGGGGAATCGGACGATGTTGAGTTACGAAAGTGCGCACATGCCATGAAGGGCAGTCTGGGCATGGTGGGTGCGCGGGAGTTGGAGAGGATGTGTTCGGCGTTCGAGAGGAATGGGTTGCAAGCTACCACTTTCGCGTCATTTGCTGAATTCGCCGATGGCCTGGGTCGATTGCGCGGTATGCTGGTCGCGCACGGAGTGGATGTTACCGAAGTTACCGAGGTGTAGCGATGCAGGCAATGAACGAGACATTGAAAGGCTCCACCGGAGCGGGAGTTGGAGCGTCATCGATCCGGGTTTTGGTTGCGGACGATCACTCGGTAGTGCGGATGGGTGTGAAGGCGATGCTCACGGCCGAGGCGGGGTTCGAGGTAGTGGGCGAGGCGGAGGACGGCGACGACGCGATCACGCAGACGCTCGAGCTGGACCCGGACATTCTGTTGCTGGACCTGGCGATGCCGCGGCTGCCTGGCCTGGAGGCGATGCGGGCGATCATGGGGCGGTCGCCACGGGTGAAGATCATTCTGCTGACGTCAACGATTTCGACGCAGCAGATTATCGAGGCGCTGCAGATTGGGGCGCGCGGGATTGTGGAGAAGGGATCGGTGGTGGGCGAGCTGACAAAGGCGCTGCGCACAGTGCTTTCGGGCGACTACTGGATTGGCGGGCAGCGGGTGGCGAACCTGCTGCAGGCGCTGCGCGAGCTGATGGCAAAGGCGGCGGCGGTTCCGGAGCGGAAGACGTATGGGCTGACGCCGCGGGAGCTGGAGGTGGTGAACTCGATTGTGGAGGGGTGCAGCAACAAGGATATCGCGAAGGAGTTCACGATCAGCGAGGAGACGGTGAAGCGGCACCTGTCGAACATCTTCGATAAGACCGGGGTTTCGACGCGGCTGGAGCTGGCGCTGTTTGCGATTGCGCACAAGCTGGTGATTCTGGACACGTAGGCCTCGTGGGGCAGCCGTAAATTTCAAGGCGGGTCGGGGGAGGCATACCGCAGGGCTGAAGCCTCATTTTAGCGTGGGCGTGAGTGCCGAGGCTGAAGCCCTGGCCTACCTGGAAACGAAGTCGGCGGGTGGCTCTTCAGTATCATGGGAGGATGAGCGATGGCACTGGGGTGAACTACGACGTGCTGGTGATTGGGGCGGGGCCGACGGGGCTGGCGTGTGCGATCGAGGCGCAGAAGGCGGGGTTTCGGGCGGTGCTGGTGGATAAGGGCTGCCTGTGCAACTCGCTGTTTCACTATCCGGCGCACATGACGTTTTTTACGACGCCGGAGCTGCTGGAGATCGGCGACATGCCGTTTTCGAGTCCGAACCAGAAGCCGACACGGAGCGAGGCGCTTGAGTACTACCGCAAGGTGGCGGAGCACTACGACCTCGATGTGCGGCAGTACGAGACGGTGGAGTCGGTGGAGGGTGCGGACGGGGATTTCACGGTGCGGACGGCGGACCGATTTGGCCGCGGGGGGGAGTTGCGGGCGCGGAAGCTGGTGGTGGCGACGGGGTACTACGATCTGCCGAACTACCTTCGCCTGCCGGGCGAGGAGTTGAACAAGGTGAAGCACTACTACCACGAGCCGCACCCGTTCTTTGGGCTGGACGTGCTGGTGATCGGGGGGAAGAACTCGGCGGCGATTGCGGCGCTGGAGCTGTGGCGGCATGGGGCTCGGGTGACGCTGGTGCACCGCGGGCCGGAGATGCATCGGCATGTGAAGTACTGGATTCTGCCGGACATCAACAACCGGATCAAGAACGGGGAGATTACCGCGTATTTCAACTCGACGGTGATAGAGATCGGGAAGGACGAGGTGAGGCTGAGCACGCCGGAGGGGGAGGTGCGGCTGCCGAACCAGTTTGTGTTTGCGCTGACGGGGTACCATCCCGACTTTGCCTTTATCGAGCGGTTGGGGGTGCGTCTGGACGCGAGCAACGATCGCTGCCCGGTGTGCGATCCACGGACTCTGGAGAGCAATGTGCCGGGGATCTATGTGGCGGGCGTGATTGTGGCGGGGGAGCGGACAAACGAGATCTTTATTGAGAATGGGCGCTTTCACGGCAAGCTGATCGCGGATCATCTGAGCGGGCGGAGTGCGGAGGAGGAGCCGGAGGAGCTGGTGGGGGCGGCGCACCATCCGCTGCGGAATGTGGAGTAGGGGCCGGGGTTTGACGGCGCCAGATACAGGTTGAGGGGCGGAAAAGCGGGTTCTTTGCCTTCGCTCGAAATGAGAGAAGAGAACAAGGGCGGCGACGCTAGCCGATGACGCGGCGCAGAAAGCCGCGGATTCCGAGCCAGGTAAGAAGGGCGAGGAAGAAGCAGAGCATGCCGACGGTGAGGGCCTGGGACATGTGGGGCAGGCCGGCGGTGAGGGCGGAGCGGAGGCCCTCGCTCATGTAGACGATGGGGTTGACGAGGACGGCAATCTGGAGCCAGCGCATGTGGGACAGCGCGGCCCAGGGATAGTAGACGCAGCCGAGAAAGGTGATGGGCATGACGACGACGCCGAAGATGAGACCGATCTGCTGGGGCTTGACGCTGGTGCCGATGGTGAGTCCGAGCGCGCCGGCGGTGAGGCTGGCGAGGACCATGACGAGGATGAGGAAGGGCCAGCTGGAGACGTGGGCGACGACGGGGGTGGACGGGACGTAGTAGGCCATGGGGAAGACGATGGCGGCGGCGATGATGCTTTGGAGGGCGGAGAAGCAGATCTTTTCGATGGCGACGGCGGCGACGGGAAGCGGGCACATGACACGGTCGTCGATCTCGCGGGTGATGCCGAACTCCTGTGCGAGCGGGAGGGCGACGGCGGCGATGCCCGAGAACATGATGGCCACGGCCATGAGACCGGGGAGGAGGACGGTGGAGAAGGTGGCGCCGGCCATGGCGGAGGTGGGGTTCATGGTGGCGGCGGCGGCGCCCATGTGCGGCATGATGACGGTGAAGACGAAGAGGAAGAGCAGCGGGTTCATGCAGACGCGGATGACGAAGGGGAGAAGCTCGCGCCGGAGGACGTGGAGATCGCGGAGGAAGAGGCCGAAGAAGGCGCGGGCGTACTGGACGGTGAGTGAGGTACCGGTGCGGGTGGAGCTGGGGGTGACGGCGACGGCTGTGGACATGATTTACTCGCGGAGATCTCTGCCGGTAAGGCGGATGAAGACGGTTTCGAGGCTGGTTTCGGTGATGGTGAGGTCGCGGAGGCCGAGCGGATCGGAGAGGCGGACGATCTCGGGCAGAAGGCCCTCGCCGGGGTGGGCGAGGATGCGAACACCCTTGGGGATGACCTCGACGGCGGCGACGGCGGGCAGGGCCTGGAGCGGGCCAACGATGGCTTCGGCCCTCGCGTGGTCGCGGAGGTCGAGCTCGTAGACCTTTCCGGCGCCAACGGAGGCTTTGAGGGAGGCGGGTGTGTCCTCGACGAGAATTTTTCCGTGGTCGATGATGGCGACGCGGTCGCAGAGTTCGTCGGCTTCCTCCATGTAGTGGGTGGTAAGGACGACGGTGATGCCCTCCTGGCGGAGGGCGCGGACGGCCTCCCACATGGCGATGCGGCTTTGGGGGTCGAGGCCGGCGCTGGGCTCGTCGAGGAAGAGGACTTTGGGGCGGTGGGCGATGGAGCGGGCGATCTGGACGCGCTGGGCGAGGCCACCGGAGAGCTGGGAGGGGTAGGCGCCGGCGCGCTCGGAGAGATGAAACTGGGCCAGGAGCTGATTCGTGCGAAGGCGGGCTTCCGGACGGGAGAAGCCGAAGTAGAGGCAGTGGAAGTTGATGTTTTCAAAGATGGTGCAGGCGCGGTCGAGGGTGTTGTACTGGGGAACCACGCCGATGTGGCGGCGGGCGATGGCGGGAGCGCTGACGACGTCCACGCCGGCGATGCGAACGGAGCCGGAGGTGGGCAGGGCCCGGGTGGTGCAGACGCTGATGGTGGTGGTTTTGCCGGCGCCGTTGGGACCGAGCAGACCGAAGAGCTCCCCTTCGCGGACGTTGAGGTCGATGCCGTCGACGGCCACGACTCTCTGTTTGCCTTCAAAGACCTTGAGAAGACCTCGAATTTCAACGATCACAGACATGCTTCTCCGGGCTTGAGCCTTTAGCGGGATTATAGGTGGGAGCCGCAAGAGCGACATCTCAGCTATAGGGATAGACGTGATGGGAATGAGTCGGGTTTAGAATGACGGCATGTCTCGTGGATGGGAGAGCAAATCCGTTGAGCAGCAGCAGGCAGAGGCCTCTGCACCGAAGCCTGTTCTGGAGCATAAGCGGCTGGAAGAGGCTGAGAGACAGCGGCTGAGGCAGGCGCTGGAGATGCAGCGAGAGCGGGTGCTCTCGGAGCGGACCTCCAGCCCGCATCGCCGGTCGGCGCTGGAGCTGGCGCTAGCCGATATCGAGGAAAAGCTGGGCGAGCTGGGGTGGACGATTCACCTGTAGCGCGTCGGTGTGAATGACACGCGTCGCTCCGGTCTTCGCCGGTTGCACCTCGTTGGTACGGTTGCACCCTCATTTGTGGCGATGCAAGACAGTTGAGTTTGCCTGATCGATGCTGGTCATGAGGACGGTGTGGATGTTGACGCGGGCGGGGCGGGTGGCGGCCCAGAGGATGGCGTCGGCGACATCCTCCGGCTGGAGCGGTGTGATGTCCTGGTAGACCTTGGCCGCACGCTCTCCATCGCCGCGGAAGCGGACGGCGCTGAACTCGGTCTCGGTCATGCCGGGATCGATGGAGGTGACGCGCACGGGTGTGCCGATGAGGTCAATCCTGAGGCCCTCGCTGATGACGCGTTCGGCGGCCTTGGAGGCGCAGTAGACGGCTCCGTTGGCGTAGGTCTGGTGGCCGGCGGTGGAGCCCAGACTGATGACGTGGCCACGACCGCGTTCGAGCATGCCGGGAACGATGGAGCGCGTGACGTAGAGGAGGCCCTTGACGTTGGTGTCGATCATCTCCTCCCAGTTGTCGGGGTCATCCTCCTGGAGCTTGGCGAGGCCGCGGCTGAGACCGGCGTTGTTGACGAGGATGTCGACCGGTTTCCAAGCGTCGGGAAGTGAGTTGACGGTGGTCTCCACGGAGCTTCGGAGCTGGACGTCCAGAGCGAAGACGTGGACGGCGGCGGCTCCGGCAGCCTCGAGCTCGTGACGGAGAGTTTGGAGGCGGTCCAAGCGGCGGGCGCAGAGAAGCAGACGGGATCCCGCGGCGGCGAAGGCGAGGGCAGTGGCGCGGCCGATGCCGGAGCTGGCGCCGGTGATGAGAACGATCTGGTCTCTAAGGGAGGGCGCGGGGACGGCGGACATGGGACTCCTTGTGTGGGCCAGGGGGACAAAGGCGAAGGCCGCCAGCGTGGGCGGCCTCCGGTGCTGAGATGCTAAGGGAGACTACTGGGGGGTTGAGGAGGGAGCTGCATCGGGGCTGCTCTGGTGGACGCCGATCGCATCGCCGGAGACGACGAGGTTGACGCGGCGGTTCTGGGCTCGTCCACCAGCGGTGGTGTTGTCGGCGACGGGGTTGTTCTTGCCGAAGCCGGTTGCGGAGATGTTGTCCATGGAGACGCCCTGCGAGACCAGGAAGTCACGAACGGCGCCGGCGCGGTTTTCGGAAAGCTTCTGGTTGTAGTCGTCGCTGCCGACCGAGTCGGTGTAGCCCTCGACCTGGAGTTTGAGACCGGGGTAGGCCTGAAGGATGCCGGAGACCTTGGCCAACGAGACCTTGGTATCGGGCTTGAGGGTGTACTTGCCGGTGTCGAAGAGGACGTCGGAAAGGTTGACGATGAGGCCGCGAGCGTTTTCGCTGGTAGCGAGGACGCTGTTGAGCTGGGCGCGCAGACGTTCGCGGATGGCGTTGGCGTCGTCGGCGCTTTTGCTGGCGGCGGCGGCACGGGCGCGGGCGTCGGCGGCTTCTGCCTCGGCGCGGGCGCGATCGGCATCGGCACGGGCGGTCGCAGCGGCGGCGCGCTCGGCGTCGAGCTGGGCCTGCTGAGCCTGAAGCTGGGACTGCGCTGCCTGCTGCTGGGCCGCGTTACGAGCCTGCTCGGCGTTGAGCTGGCGCTCGGCCGCCTGCTTGCGCAGGGTGACGAGACGAGCGTCTTCGGAGCGCTGGACGGCTTGGCGGGCGAAGGTAATCTCGAGCTTGCGATCAGCCTTTTTGTTGCGATCGATGTCGGAGGCGTTGCGGAGATCCTGCTTGGCCTGGGTCATGATGTCGCCGGCGTACTTGTCCGCTCCGGCATTCTGGGCGATGCGAACGGCATTGAAGGCCTGGTAGAGCTCAAGTGGGGACTTTTCGTCGCGCGTGATCGGGTTCGCGACGGACTTCGAGCCTTCGGTCTCGGCGTAGAGGCCGCGGGGAAGCAGAGAGTAGTGGGCGTTCACCTTTTCGAGCACGCCCTGGGTGCGGTCTTCAAGGATGACGTTCTGCATGACGACGACGTCCGATGGCTGGCTGACGGAGAAGTAGGGCTCCGCGGTGACGATGAGGCCGAAGGACTGGAGCGAGGTGGTGACGGTGATGTTGTTTTTGTCGCCGGCGGGGAGGACTTCGCCCAGGTTGGATGGGCGGCCGTCGGGCGTGATGGCCCAGAGGACGTAAGTGAGGTACTCGGGGCCGAAGCCGTTGGCGGGGGGAAGGCCCTTGAAGCGGGCGTCAATGGTGATGCCACCGCGCTCGCTGGTGACCTTGGCCTCGCCGGTGGCCTGCGGGAGCAGCGTCGTGCCGCGGAAGCCAATGCGAGTGGAGCCGCTGCGATGGAGGTAGTTGACGGCGTCGAGATCGCGCTGGACGACCTTGACCCGATAGAGATAGATACCGTCCTGCTCCGTGGGCTGCTGGCTGGCCTGGGACGGACTGAGGCCGGAGGTGGGGTTGGGCTCTTGAGCGGTCGAGAGGATCGTCCCCGAGGCGAGGAGTGCAGAGAGAAGGAGGGCTGGGGAAGCCTGAATACGACGGTGTTTCCGAACGAGCATTGCGGGATCTCCTAGCTTCGGCCGGCTCGCGTTGTGCGGGAACTATCCCCTTCAGAACGAGCGACCTAGCACTAGATGCGATGCGCGGGTATAGCGAAAGGTAGTCCGCCATGGCAGCGGGCGCGTACGAGCGTTCCCCATAACGGGCGGGCGGGGACTTTCGGAGGCGGCTTTGGGATTTTGGGGCGACCGGGTGCTGCGACCCTGAGTGTGTTTGACTCAGGGTGCAGGCCCGAGGTGCGGGTTCAGTTCAGCGCTAGGCGGAGTGCTGTGCGGGGCTGGACTTGTGGACGAAGTGGTAGGGTGGCCAAGGTCCGGAGAGCTGCATGCGGCACTCCTTCAACTGCTGGGTGGCGGTGGAGTACTTGTTCTGGTAGCGCTCCACGGTCTTGCCGTCGATGAGGTGAGCGATGTCGAGGAGCATCTTGCCTGAATCCGTGCGTTTACAGGTGATCTCCTGCGCGATGGGGAGGAACATGCGGTGCATCTGGACGGAAAGGGCGCGGGCCTTGGACTGACGTTCGCGCTGGCGGCAGGCGCTGTCGCGGAGGCTGACAAGGTACTGCTGGCCAACGCAGATCTCCCGAGCGGCCTGGTCGCGCGTGAAGTTGCCGGGGCAGGTGTCATCGACGAGCACTTTGAGGTGCATCTCGGCTTTGCCGCGGAGACGTTCGACGTTGGCCTGGAAGTGCCGCTGGTTGGACCGGACGGAGCGCCGGAGCGCGTCGTCGTCCTGGAAGGTGGTTCCGAAGCGGAAAGGGAGGACGGTGGAGTGCTGGAAGCAGTCGGCAATGACCTTGGCGTGGTCCCGTGCGGCCTGCTGGGCATGTTGATTTATGCGCTCGGCGTCTTCGGGGTTGTGCTCCGAGACGATGACGGCAAGATCGCTGGCTGGAAAGAGGAAGGCCTGGTTGCCGAAGAGGCCTGAGACCCCGGCGAGTGGTGTGGGCCGACGATGGCGGCTGAGCTCCGGAAACGCTTGTCGTTCAGCGATGCAGTAGGCGTACCATGACATATTTTCGACCTTCCAGATACTCGTCCAGGCCTGGAGCCTGCGAGAGATTGTGTCTCGTAAAGCTAGACTTACGTGGTGTTACTCGCTCCGAAGCATGACCGGACCCGGGTTGGTTCGTAGGCGAAACGGATAGTAAGCCCGCGACGAGATCATTGGCAATAAATTCTTTCTCCTTCACAGGTTCCCAGCCGATCGGGGATGATTGGGGGTCGAAATGCCGGGACGGCTCGGGCGCGTGAGGGAGCGCAGGGCTAGTTCGCGGCTAGCCGAGTTGGTAACGTTACATGTGGCTAAGCCTTGCGTTGTTGTTCTTATGCGAGCTGACACGCCTTTGTGCAGTTTGTGAGGCGCGAGCTACTCGCTGCGCTTAGTGCCGGGGCGGGGTATTGAGGATGTGGACGACGGGGTCGGGGAGGTCGACATCGGCGTTTTTAAGCAGGAGGGCGACCTGCCAGAGCTGGGTCTCGGTAAGGACGCGGGTGTAGGCGGGCATGCCCTTTGCGGGATTGCCGCGGGCGGTTGCCAGATAGATCTCCCCTGGACTGCGGGCTACGAGGCCGGACCGATCCGCGCGCCAGAGCTGGGGCGCGGGTGGCTTGCTGAGGGCGGCGGCGTGCGGGGTGCCGTGGCAGGCGGCGCAGCGGTTGGCGTAGATGTGCGCTCCGGCCTCGAAGACATCCTCGCTGATGCCGAACGGGGCAGATGGGGCGACGGCGGGAGGTGGGGGCTTGGCGGCTGTGTGGGACGCCGGCGGGGCCGGTTGGGGCGCGGTCGCTGCGGACCTGGGATGCGGGTGAGGGCTCGAGTGGAGGTAGAGGTAGCCTGCGCCGGCTGCGGCCGCTGCGCCGAGGACGAAGGCCAGAACCAGCTTACCGGGGCCGCCGCCGGCGCTGCTTCGGCGGGAGCTGCCGCGGGCGCCGCCGGAGCTGCGGTTTGGGGAGGGGCTGCGGTCGCGGCGTGGTGTGGGCATGGGTGTTGGTTCCTGATGGGCGGCGCTGCAGGGGGGAGGTCGGGGCTTTCGCGCTTCGTTGCCCACGCTTGAGGGGCGGCGATGTTCTAATAAGGGATAGCCTGCGGCGGAGCCTTTTCCAGAGAGTTCCACCTTAGCAAAGCGACGGGCGCACCAGGAGTGAGTTTTGATGTTCGGTATCAGGGTCTGTGTCAGGCGAATGTTGGTTGCGGGGTTGATGGTTGGGATGGGAGTGGGCGGAGGCCTGCAGGGGCAGGCGCCGCGTCGCGGACGGCGGGAGTCTACCGCGAATCGCAAGGCGCGGATTCAGAAGGCAATCGACGAGACGTACAGCCATCGGCAGGAGGCTTCGGGGGGCGGCGGGTTTCTGCGATTTCGGGCGGGGGAGCAGATCAAGAAGAACAACGAGGTTACGTTCTATGTGAACGACACGTACTTCCTGAATCGCAAGCTGGGGATCGTGGGCGATATCCGCGGGGCGTATGGAAATGCCAAGATCGGGAATACGATCTTTAACATTCCAAATCCGCAGATTTCGGAGTACCTGTTTACGGCTGGGCCGACGTACCGCATCTACGTCAACCAAAAGTATGCGATCAGCGTGTTCGGCACGGGTGGAGCGGCGTATGGCAAGTTCAGCGACGGATCGAAGGGGATCCCTTCGACGCTGATCGGGATATGGCAGGATGCGTGGAGGCCGGCGTTTACGGCTGGGGTGAACTTCGATTACAACTTTTACCCGAACCTGGCGGGGCGGTTTTCGCCGACGTATGTAGGGACCACGTTTACGGGGCCGCAGGGTGGGACGATCCAGAACAACCTTGGGTTCAATCTTGGCGTGGTGTATCGGTTTGGGACGCCGAAGTAGGGTTGTTCGGTGGTGGATGTGTCGCTAAGCTGCAGCTGAGAGGGGGCCAGAGATGGCCCCCTCCCGTTTCCCTAGAGCGCCGTCGCGTTCGCTAGAGGTGGGGTGCCCAGCCCTTTTCGTACTCGCGATCCCATCCCTTCATGGCTTCCTTGTCGTTGAGGATTTTGCCGGTGGAGGGGTCGAGGTGGAGCTCGCGGTTCACCTCCCAGGCGATGTTGGAGAGTTGGAGCATGGTGACGGCGACGTTTCCAGAGGAGACGGGCTGGTTGAGTTTTTCGCCGGTTCGGATAGCGGCGATAAAGTTGCCGAAGTGGGCGTCGGTCATGGAGTCGCGGCCGGTGAGGTCGGTGGAGGAGGTGGCCTTGCCGGTCTTGAACTCGTCGGTCTTCTTGCCGCGATTGTCGTAGATCTCGTAGCCGTCGCGGTCGAGGACGACGGAGCCGGTGGTGCCGACGATGAGGGAGCCGCGGTCACGATTGTAGGTGCGGGCGCCGCTGCAGCACTTTCCGTCCCAGGTGATCAGGGCGTCATCGTACTCGAAGCTGGTGGTGATGGTGTCGTAGAACTGCCAGTCGTCCTTGTAGGCGTAGCGTCCGCCGGAGGCGGTGATGCGCTTGGGGAGGTCGACGCCGAGGGCCCAGCGGCAGACGTCGATCTCGTGGGTTCCGTTGTTGAGGGTTTCGCCGGTGCCCCAGACGCGGAACCAGTGCCAGTTGTAGGGCTGGACGTTGTCCTTGTAGGGCTGGCGAGGGGCGGGACCCTGCCAGAGGTCCCAGTCGAGGGTGGCGGGTACGGGCGCGGGCTTGCCGAAGCCGATGGATTTGCGGGTGTTGGCGTACCAGGCGTTGGCGGCATAGGCGCGGCCGATGAGGCCGTCGTGGATTTTCTTGACGATGTCGATGGTGTGCGGGGAGGAGCGCTGCTGCGAGCCCATCTGGACGACCTTGCCGTATTTTTTCTGCGCTTCGACGAGGAGCACGCCCTCGGCGGGGTTATGGCTGCAGGGTTTTTCGACGTAGACGTGCTTTCCTGCCTGGAGGCCGGCGATGGCCATGGGGGCGTGCCAGTGGTCGGGGGTGGCGATGGTGATGGCGTCGATGTCTTTGAGGGCAAGGAGCTTTCGGAAGTCCTTCTCGGTGGCCGGGGTGTAGTCGAGTTCCTTCTGGACGGAGCCAGCGAAGCGCTGGAGGATGGTGCTTTCGACGTCGCAGACGTGGGAGATGCGGGCGGCTTTGCCGTTGGCCTTGAGGGAGGAGAGGTGGGCTCCGGCGCGTCCGTTGAGGCCGATCACGGCGAAGTTGAGGCGTTCGTTCGCGCCGAGGATCTGGGCATAGCTCCTGGCGGTGGGGGTGGGGGTGGCGGCGAGGGTGGCGGCGGGGGCGAAGGCAAGAGCAGCGGTGCCGGTGGCGAGGAAGTCGCGCCGAGTGATCATGGAGGTCTCCTGAGATCGCTGTCGAAGCTGACTTGCGTGCAGGTTCGATACGAAGAACTCGACCACTGTACACGAGCGTGACGGCGTTCCGCCGGACGCCTAGAATCGATTGGAGCGGGGTGTGGCGATGGTAACGATCAAGCAGGATGATTTGATCCAAAGTGTGGCGGATGCGCTGCAGTACATCAGCTACTACCACCCGGAGGATTACATTGCGAACCTGGCCCGGGCGTACGAGACGGAGGAGTCGCCGGCGGCGAAAGATGCGATGAAGCAGATACTGGTGAACAGCCGGATGTGCTTTGAAGGGCATCGTCCCATCTGCCAGGATACGGGAATTGTGACGGCGTTTCTGAAGGTGGGGATGGATGCCCGGTTCGTGGCGGAGGATGGTAACTCTCCTGCTTCGTTGAGCTTGCAGGAGATGTGCGATGCCGGGGTGAGGCGGGCGTGGCTTAACCCGGACAACAAGCTACGGGGCAGCATTCTGGCTGATCCGGCGTTTTCGCGGCGAAATACCGTGGACAATACACCGTGTGTCGTGGAGGTTTCGCTGGTGCCGGGTGGTGCGGTGGACGTCACGGTTGCGGCGAAGGGTGGGGGGTCGGAGGCGAAGTCGAAGTTTGTGATGCTGAACCCGTCGGACTCGGTGGTGGACTGGGTGGTGAAGACGGTGCCGACGATGGGCGCGGGGTGGTGTCCGCCGGGGATGCTGGGAATTGGGATCGGGGGGACGGCGGAGAAGGCGATGCTGCTGGCAAAGCAGGCGCTGATGGATCCGATCGACATGCAGGAGCTTAAGAGCCGGGGAGCGAAGAACAAGATTGAGGAGCTGCGGATCGAGCTCTACGATAAGGTGAATGCTCTGGGGATCGGGGCGCAGGGGCTGGGCGGCCTGACGACGGTGCTGGACGTGAAAATCCTGGACTGGCCGACGCACGCAGCGAACCTGCCAGTGGCGATGATTCCAAACTGTGCGGCGACGCGGCATGCGCACTTCGTTCTGGATGGGACGGGGCCGGTGATGCTGGAGCCGCCGCGCCGGGAGGTTTGGCCGGATCTTGCGTACGAGGTGCATGGGGCGCGGCGGGTAGACTTGCAGACGGTGACGCGGGAGGATCTGCGGGATTGGAAACCGGGCGAGGTGGTTCTGCTGACGGGCAAGCTGCTGACGGGACGGGATGCGGCGCACAAGCGGATGACGGATATGCTGTCGCGTGGGGAGGCGTTGCCGGTGGATTTCAACGGGCGCTTTATCTACTATGTGGGGCCGGTGGAGGCGGTGCGGGACGAGGCGGTGGGTCCTGCGGGGCCGACGACGGCGACGCGGATGGACAAGTTCACGCGGCAGATGCTCGAAGGGACGGGTCTGCTGGGGATGATTGGAAAGGCGGAGCGGGGGGTGGCGGCGATCGAGGCGATCCGGGATGCGGGCGCGGTGTACCTGATGGCGGTGGGCGGGGCGGCGTACCTGGTATCGAAGGCGATCCGGCAATCGCGGCTGCTGGCGTTTGAGGATCTGGGGATGGAGGCGATCTACGAGTTCGATGTGGTGGATATGCCGGTGACGGTGGCGGTGAGCGCGGACGGAACGAGTGTGCACGAGACGGGGCCGGCGGAGTGGCGGCGGAGGATTGCGGCGACGCAGGAGGTTGGGGGCGTGGCGATTCTGGGGCAGTGAGGGTGGTGGGTCTTCGACCGTGGAGTTCACCGGAGGAACCCGGCTAGGCGGCTTCGCGGTTGGAGGGGAGGGTGGTCAGGCGGGCGATGGGGAGACATCGGCGACGGCTCTTCAGGTAGCGGCTGCAGGGTGGGCAGACGAGCTTGAGGAGGGGCACCCAGGTGAACACGGCGGCGAGGATGACGAGGGTGATGAAGGTGGCGAGGAGATCTTCGGACATGATGGTACCTCCGGGGACGGCACCGACCTAAGAATGGAGAAGAGTGGGACAGAGGAGAGGAACGTTGATCGTCTGTTGATCGGCTATGGGTGCGATTCTGTTGTGGAGCGATTCTGCCATACGTCCGGTAAACGCGCAAGGAAACTTATGTAAGCTGGCGAACTTTGGCCTGAAACCTGAGCTGGAGTGCTCGGATTTCGGAATCAGGAGATGCGGGAGTGGTGCTCGGGGCCGGGCGGAGGGGTGGTCTTGATGTGGGAGGGGGATTTGCGGGAGAGGACGGAGGTGCGCCGGGTGCGGGCGCGCTCGCTGGCGTGGTCGATGTGCTTCCAGAAGCCGCTGAAGTAGTCGAAGGCGGAGATGATGCTGACGATCGTCATCCAGTAGATGGAGGTGTAGGCGATGAGGCGGACGTCGACGATAAAGCCGAACCAGTTCCAAAAGTTCCAGCGGTGGGCGAGGATGGCGGCGACGACGGAGACGATCTGGAGGACGGTCTTGAGCTTGCCGATATCGGAGGCGGTGATGGTGAAGCCCTCGGCGGCGGCGATGGAGCGGAGGCCCGAGACGAGGAACTCGCGGCCGACGATGAGGACAGCGATCCAGGGGGGGACGATGCGGGGGTTGTAGGCGACAAGGACGATGTAGGCGGCGGTGACGAAGAGCTTGTCGGCGAGCGGATCGAGGAGCATGCCCATGGTGGTGATCTGCTGCCGGCGGCGGGCGAGGTAGCCGTCGAGGCCGTCGGTGATGGCGGCGAGGATGAAGAGGGCGGCGGCGGCGAGCTCCTGGTGGCCGGGGCTCTGGATGGGCGAGTGCGAGGAGAGCAACCAGATGAAGGCCGGGACGGCGGCGATGCGGGAGAGCGTGATGGAGTTGGGAAGGTTCATCGCCGGCGCGTTCTGCGCGTCTCCTTTCGGGAGGCCTTTTGCGGACTCGAAGGAGGAGTGGAATGTAGAGACATTCTCCCATATGCGGGGAGGTCTGGTGCTGTGGGCTACGCAGGTGGGCTTTAAGCGAAGAGAGGCAGCCTTGGTGGGCTGCCCTCTTCGCCTGCTGGTTTGAGGTTGCCGGTCAGGCGTAGATGCCGCGCTGCTTGGTGGTGTAGGCGACGCGGTCGATGGCGAGCATGTAGGCAGCGATGCGGTTGTTGACGTCGTGCGAGGTGGCGTAGGCGACGACGTCGGCGAAGCTGTCGGACATGATGCGGTCGAGGCGCTGGTTGACCTCGAGCTCGGTCCAGAAGTAGCCCATGCGGTCCTGGACCCACTCGAAGTAGGAGGTGGTGACGCCGCCGGCGTTGGCGAGGATGTCGGGGATGACGAAGACGCCTTTTTCCGCGAGGATTTCATCGGCGACGACGGTGGTGGGGCCATTGGCTCCTTCGCAGAGGATGCGGCACTGGAGGGCGGCGGCGTTGCGGCTGGTGATGACGTTTTCGGTGGCGGCGGGGATGAGGATCTCGCACTCGCGGGTGAGGAGCTCGTGCTTGTCGACGGACTCGGCGCTGGCGAAGCCGTTGATGGAGCCGGAGCGCTGGCGATGAGAGAGAAGGTTGGGGATGTCGAGGCCGTTGGGGTTGAAGAGGGCGCCGTCGTACTCGGCGATGCCGATGATGGTGTAGCCCTTTTCGGCGAGGAGCTTGGCGGCGTTGGAGCCAACGTTGCCGAAGCCCTGGATGATGACGCGGCAGCCCTCGACGGACATGTTGAGGTGCTTGAGGGCCTCGTCGCAGACGACGGAGATGCCGCGGCCGGTGGCTTCGCGACGGCCACGCGAGCCGCCGATGTTGACGGGCTTGCCGGTGACGACGGAGGTGACGGTCTGTCGCATGTGCATGGAGTAGGTGTCCATGATCCAGGCCATGGTTTGCTCGTCGGTGCCCATGTCGGGGGCGGGAACGTCTTTTTCGGGGCCGATGAACTCGATGAGCTCGGCGGTGTAGCGGCGGGTGATGCGCTCGAGCTCACCTTGGGAAAGCTTGCGGGGATCGCAGATGACGCCGCCCTTGGCGCCGCCGAAGGGGATGTTGACGACGGCGCACTTCCAGGTCATCCAGGAGGCGAGGGCGCGGACCTCGTCGAGGGTGACGTCAGGGGAGTAGCGGATGCCGCCTTTGCCGGGGCCGCGGGCGATGGAGTGCTGGACGCGGTAGCCGGTGAAGACCTCGACGGAGCCGTCGTCCATGGAGACGGGGATGTGGACGATGATCTCGCGGGTTGGGTAGCGGAGGACCTTCCAGATGCCCTGGTCGAGGTTGAGTTTCTGGGCGGCGAAGTCGAAGCGTGAGGCCTGGGCCTCCCACGGGTTGGTCTCCTGCTCCATCGTCATGGTGGCGATGGCGGAGGCCGCGGTGGAGTTGGTGTGTTGCATCGTTGGGACCTTCTTTGGGGTTGCTGGGATCAGTGATTCATTGGCCATAGCGGCTCACCTCTTTTTGGGGAGGAGCGAAGCCGGAACGATCGCTGGCCAAACCCGGTCGAGTGTAGGCCTCGTCGAAAAGAGTATGCAAGGTTTGGGGGAACCTGACTGTGCAACTTTCCGGGGACCACCTTTTGGGGTAGGGGTGCGATCGAGCTGGGGCCGGGCTGGGGCGGCACGGGGGTCGTGCGCTCCCGTCGTTCCTTCCGGGAGTTTAGACGCGGATTCGAGACCGTATGATTAAGGAACTTATGGCCAAGTCGAGGGCTGGATCGCTGCCGCCGGCGGCGGAGTTTATGAAGCTGAGCGCTTCCCACACGCTGGTGCCGGTGTACCGGACGCTGACCGCGGACCTGGAAACGCCGGTGGGGGCGTTTCTGCGGATTGCGGCGGAGGAGCCGGAGGCGTTTCTGCTGGAATCGGTGGAGGGCGGGGAGCGGGTGGGACGGTACACGTTTATGGGGATTGAACCGTACAAGCAGATTGTGGCGCGGGGGCGCGTGCTGACGGTGGTCGAGGGGCGGCGGAGGAGGACGTTTACGGGGGATGTGTTTGAGGAGTTGAAGCGGGCGCTGGGGGGGCATCGGCCGGCGCGGCTGCCGGGGCTGCCTCCGTTTACGGCGGGGGCGGTGGGATTCTTCAGCTATGACGTGGTGCGGCAGATCGAGCGGCTGCCGGAGACGGCGGTGGACGAGTTGGGCGTGCCGGATGCGTGCCTGATGTTTTTTGACCAAGTACTGGCGTTCGATCATGTGAAGAAGGAGATTCACCTGATTGTGACGGCGGACCTGACGCGCGGTAAGGCGGTGGGAGCGTATGAGCGGGCGGTGCGACGGTTGGACAGGCTGGAGCGGCGGTTGTCACGGGCGCTGCCGGTGGCAAAGAAGAGCAGGGGGCCGGTGGGGGAGTTGGAGATCCGGCCGCGGACGACTCGGGCGAAGTTTCTGCAGGCGGTGGAGCGGGTGAAGGAGTATGTGGCGAGTGGGGATGTGTTTCAGTGTGTGCTGTCGCAGAGGTTTGACTGCGAGCCGGGGGTGGATGCGTTTGCGGTGTACCGGGCGCTGCGGATCGTGAACCCTTCGCCGTATATGTATTTTTTGCGGTTTGGGATGGAGGTTGGAGGCGGGGGCGCAGAAGGGGGGAAGCAGGTGCTCCGCTTCGGGAAGGATCCCAACCAAAGTGGTACAGGGACTGACAACCAAAAGGGCCGAGGTGTGGGAGGCGTGAGGACGTCGCACATTGTGGGGTCTTCGCCGGAGCTGCTGGTGCGGGTGAATGGGCGGCGGGTGGAGTATCGGCCGATTGCGGGGACGCGGCGGCGGAGCGGCGACGAGGCGGAGGATCTCCGGATGGAGATGGAGCTGCGCGGGGATGCGAAGGAGCTGGCGGAGCACATCATGCTGGTGGACCTGGGTCGGAATGACCTGGGGCGGGTGAGCGAGTTCGGGTCGGTGGCGGTTAAGGAGCTGATGTTTGTGGAGCGGTACTCGCACGTGATGCACCTGGTGAGTGCGCTTGAGGGAAGGCTGAAGGAGGGACTGGAGGCGATCGATGCGTTTCGGTCGTGCTTCCCTGCCGGGACGCTGAGCGGAGCGCCGAAGATCCGGGCGATGGAGGTGATCGAGGAGCTGGAGCCGGCGCGGCGAGGGGTGTACGGGGGGGCGATCCTGTATGCGGATTTCTCCGGCAATCTGAATAGCTGTATTGCGATCCGGACGCTGTATATGGACGGGGAGAAGGGGTATATCCAGGCAGGGGCGGGGATTGTGGCGGACTCGGTGGCGGAGAGTGAGTTCGAGGAGTGCCGGAACAAGGCCCAGGCGGTGGTGCGGGCCATTGAGCGGGCGAGGGGAAGCTAGTGGCGTTGTCCGATAGTGAGAGCAGGTACGGGCAGGCCATGGAGCTTAGCTTCTAGCTACTAGCTGGAGGCCTTGGGGTGGTTTCGGGATTGGTGGAGGGCCCAGAGGACGCCGGTGAGGATCTGGGTGGCGCCAATGGCTCGGGTGAGGTTGGGTTTGCTGGAGAGGAAGTGCATGAGGTCGCGCCAAGGAGCTGGGCCTTGCTTCCAGGCTTCGGCGTCTTTGGCCGGGTGGATGATGGCCATGACGCCGTCGCCGATGAGAACCATGGCGGCGAAGTGCTGGAAGCGCTTAGGGGGAAGGAGCATGGTTGGTTAGAGGCTCTTGGGGACCGGTTCGTTGCTACGCGCCAGGCGGGGGATTGGACGGAGTTCAAAGCGGCGTAGGATTGGATTTGCGATGGTCTTTGTTCTGGATAACTACGACTCGTTTACCTACAACCTGGTGCAGTACATGGGGGAGCTGGGCGCGGAGATGGTGATCCGGCGCAATGATGAGGTGACGCCGGAGGAGGTGGAGGCGATGCGGCCGGAGCGAATCCTGATTTCTCCGGGGCCTTGCACACCGGAGGAGGCGGGGATCTCGATCGCGCTGATCCGCCATTTCGCGGGGTTGGCGGAGAAGACCTCGGTGGAAGCGGGGGCGCGGGGAGAGGAGACGGCGAGGCGGATACCTCCGATTCTCGGAGTGTGCCTGGGGCACCAGGCGATCGGGGCGGCGTTTGGCGGGAACGTGGTGCGAGCGGCGAGGCTAATGCACGGGAAGACGAGCGAGGTCGAGCACGACGGACGGTCGATCTTTGCGGGGATTCCGTCGGCGACGACGTGCACGCGGTACCACTCGCTGATTGTGAGCGAGGAGGGATTACCCGAGGCACTGGAGGTTTCGGCCTGGACCTCCGGTGAGGGCGGGACGGGGGAGAAGGGGATGGTTGAGGACAGGGCGGGTACGGGCGCGATGGCTCCGCGCGGTACCGGCGGGGGCGCGCCCGGTGGAGGATCGGTGATTATGGGGTTGCGGCACCGGAAGCTGCCGATCGAGGGCGTGCAGTTTCACCCAGAGAGCGTGCTGACGGTGCATGGAAAGCAGATGATCGCGAACTTTCTGAGGATGTAAGCTGGTGTCGTGATCAGGACGCGATGGACGCTGGGATCGGCGATGGGGTTTGGGCCGGGATGGTGGGTGGAGCCGAGGTGGGCGATTCTGCCGGTGATACTGTGCGGGCCGGCGATGGGGCAGCAGACGATTGGCCGGGTGGCGTTGCAGGACGCGATGGTGACGGGGACGCTCGAGGTGGAGCAGGGGCAGGCGACGCTGCGGGATGGGGCGTCGATCGTGGCGCGGGACCACACGGCGAAGTTGACGCTGAACCGGGGAGGCGTGGTGGAGGTGTGTGCGACGAGCAGCCTCCATGTGACGTCGGGAACCCACGTGGGCAACTCGACACCGCTGCTGTTCGCGTTGGACCGGGGGGCGATCGAGCTGCGGGGCACGGTGGAGTCACGGGATGTGCTGATCACGCCGGATCTGCGATTTTCGACGCCGACGGGTGGAGCGGTGGATCTGCGGGTCCGGGTGACGAGCAACGGGGATACGTGCGTGGAAAACCGGGGCGGGGCGGCTCCGACGATTGAGGTGGTGGAGCAGTTTGGGGACGGGCGGTACCTGATTCCAGGCGGACAGCACGTGCTGTTTGAGCATGGGAGCATTCGGGAGGTGGTGGACCGGGAGAGCTCGCCGTGCGGGTGTCCGCCGACGCCGGTGATGTCATTGGCGGAGAGTGGGGTGACGGTGGCTCCGGGGCAGGCCGCGCGGGCGGGCGGGCAGGCGGCAGCCAAGGCGGATCCGCATCCGTTCCCGGCTGCGCAGAGCCAGGGTTTGGCGGAGACGAGGCCGAAGCAGGTTCCGCAGGCGCCGGCGGGCGAGGTGCATGCGCAGGTGGCCGCGACGATGGCGTTTGGCGCAGGCGCGGACTCGACGGAGACGGAGGCGCGGGCAGCGACACCTGCGCCGGCGGCGGAGGCCGCGGCGGGGCCGGCGGTGCTGCCGAAGAGTGGCGGCGGGGCGGGAGGAACGGGCTCCGCGGGTGGAGCGAGATCGTCGAATGGGAGCTCGGGAGAGCGGAAACGACGCCGAATCAGGTGGGTGGGGAGGCGACCCCGAAGGGGCCGGCGAAGCCTGTGGAGGTGAAGGCGCCGCCGCCGCCGGCACCGCCCGGGGCAAAGGACATTGCGCATCGGCTGGGGCGGTTTTTTAAAAGGATCTTTGGGGCGGGATGAGGTTGAGAATGGCGAGGGCTGACGTCCGTCGGAGGTTCTGGCGAGGGCGGCTGAAGCCGCTTTTGATCGCGGCTTGAGCGACCCCGAGGCTGACGCCTCGAGGTCGCTACGAGCACGGTGCGCTTGCGGAGTGTGGGCCGGGCCGGCGTGGCCTGGGCATTTGGCCCTGCGCTACAATCGAAGGGCTGCGGACGGGCTTCCGGCGAGGCCGATGTGCTCCCCTCTGCAAATTCACACGGACAATGTCTAGAGGTTTTTGTATATGTCGATTCCCGCAACACAGATGCGCCCGGGCATGATTATCAAGTACAAGGACGACCTCCACATGGTGTTTTCGGTGGAGCACAGAACACCGGGCAATCTCCGGGCGTTTATCCAGGCGAAGCTGCGAAATGTACGTACGGGGGCGATGTTTACGGAGCGGTTTCGCTCGCCGGACCCGATCGACCGGGTGATCGTGGACGAGGTGAAGATGGAGTTCCTGTACAACGACGGGGACGACTACTATTTTATGGACGACAAGTTTGAGCAGACGATGTTGAACCGCAATACGCTGGGCGATGCGGTGGAGTACCTGCTGCCGAATCTTTCGATCAGCGTGAGCTTCCACGATGGCAAGGCGGTTGGGATCGAGCTGCCGGGTGTGGTGGAGATGACGGTGGTGGAGACGGAGCCGGGGATCAAATCGGCGACGGCGAGCAGTGTGACGAAGCCGGCGAAGACGGAGACGGGCCTGGTGGTGCAGGTGCCGCCGTTTATCAATGAGGGCGAGAAGATCCGGGTGGATACGGCGGAAGGCGCTTATATGAGCCGGGCGTAGGTGTGGCTCTAGCTTCTAAACGTTGCGTATGACGGAGCGCACGGTATGGCGCTGTTTCGCGCTGCTCTTGAGAGATCGAGGTTTTCGATGGTGGAACATTATCTGGTGAAGGGGCGGGTGCAGGGCGTGGGGTTTCGCTGGTTTGTGCAGCGGGAGGCGGCGGAGTTGGGGCTGCGGGGGTGGGTTCGGAATACGGTTGAGGGGCATGTGGAGGTAGTGGCGGAAGGCGAGGAGGCTGAGCTCCGGGAGCTGCGGTCGGCGGTGGAGAAGGGGTCTCGCGGAAGCCGGGTGGATGCGGTGGTGCGGCACGAGCTCCATGAGAGTGAAGGCGCGAAGCTGGGCGCATTTGAGATTGAAGGAGCGTGGTAGAGGATGGCGAAACTTATCAATTGCGAGGCGCTGAAGCCGCTGATCCGGACGGTTCCGGACTTTCCCAAGCCGGGGATTTTGTTTTATGACATCACGACGCTGCTGAAGGATAAACGGGGGTTTGCGCAGCTGATTGACGCGTTTGCGGCGTACTACATCGGCAAGGAGATCGACCTGGTGCTGGCGATTGAGGCGCGCGGGTTTATCTTTGGGCCGGCGCTGGCGTACCGGCTGAACGCGGGCTTTGTGCCGGTGCGCAAGCCGAAGAAGCTGCCGGCAGCGACGGCGAAGGTGAGCTACGAGCTCGAGTATGGGACGGACTCGCTTGAGATCCACGTGGACGCGATCGAGCCGGGCCAGCGCGTGATTATTGTGGACGATCTGCTGGCGACGGGCGGGACGATGCAGGCGACGGTGCAGCTGGTGCGGCAGCTGGGCGGGGAGATTGCAGGGTTGGGGTTTGCGATCGAGTTGGACTTCCTGAAGGGGCGCGCCAAGTTTGGGGAGTATGACGTGTTGAGCCTGCTGCACTATGACGAGTAGATCCCACGTTCCCTCCTATTGTTTATGCAGAGTCTTCCGCGGGCAGGACTTAGGCTCGGACGAGCTTCCCGTACCTCCTTGGAAGAAGAACGCTGGGGAGCTCGCATCGTAGCAACTGGCGCTCAAGGTGTCTCGAGGTTCGTTCTTAAGCAGGATTCCCTTTTCAGGATAAGGCATGGCGGGCTTCGGTACGCCAATGCTATTTCCATGCTGTTTCTGCTTTCTTTACGCAAGGGGCTGGTGGTAGAAGAGCTGTGGGCTTGGCGCGGGTGCATGATTCACCAAGGGACGAGGTAAGAACGGAGTGATGTTCAGGCGATTGAGAGTGTTGGTTGGGATGTTCGGATTTCGGGGTTTATTTGGGCTTAGGATTCGACGGTGCCGGCAGATTTCGGACATGATCGGTTCGTTCTCCAGAAGGTTGTGGGAGTTTACGGGGCTGTGTGCTGTTCTGGTGGTGATTTCCGCTGTGCAGGCGGAGGCGGAGGATCTCCGGCAGTTCTATGAGCAGATCCATGCTGCCAACCGGCTTGATGCGAAGGGACAGACACCCTTTCACATCAAGATCGCGGCCCAGCTTTACGATTTGAATGGGAAACCAGCTGGGACAGGTACGGCAGAAGAGTGGTGGGCTGCGGGACGCTATCGTATTGAACTCGAAGGACCTAACGGTAAGGAGATTCAGACGAGCGATGTCGCCACTTCTGAGGCGACACCCTCTCATGTACAACGATCAAATTATCTACTGCATGTTTTGCTTGACCAGAATGTGAATCCTCTGTCCGACCTACCAGAACGAGCCAAGATTCTCAGAGTTGATCGTGAGTTCGAACAAACAAAGTTCCGTTGCCTTTCTGTCGATTTGGATGATTCCTTGTACTGCACGCCTCTTGCAGGCACCGACCTTCGCGTTCTAGCGAAGAACGCCAGCTATGTTGGGCTGCGTAATCAGATAGGCCGTTTTCACGGCTCCACTGTTGCGTTAAAGACAGCGAGCATGTACGGCAACAAGCCTGCGGTTACGGGTGAGGTTACTTTGCTGCAGAACTTCGATTCGAGCAGCAGCTCATTTCCGGAGTTTCAAGTGGCAGGCGTGCCTGTAGACGAGCCCAAGAGCACTGCCAATGGACAGCGTGGGGTTACGGCTGGCCATCCGTTGTCGCATCCGTCTCCCGAGTACCCCGAAACAGCCAAACTTGGACATATCAGGGGTACGGTTGATCTTATCGGCATCATCACACGCGAGGGTCGCATTGGATCGATTGACGTACTTGCAAGTCCATCTCCCATTTTGTCAAACGCGGTTCTTGACGCAATTCGCAAATGGACTTTTACGCCCTATCTCTTGAACGGGAAAGTCACGGAAGTCACAGAGGTGTTTCAGTTCAATTTCCTCGGTCATTGAAGCAGGGCATTCCCGCTACATGCTTGGGGTGAGCGCAAGTATCACGTTACTGGCATCTCATTCTTTGCACGACAATCGAAGGAGAGTTTGATGATGCAGTCGAAGGGGTATGCTGCGCGGGATGCGACGTCGCCGTTGGAGCCGTTTTCGTTTGAGCGGCGGGATCCGGGGGCGAAGGATGTGGTGATGGAGATTGCTTTCTCCGGGATCTGTCACTCGGATATTCACCAGGTTCGGGATGAGTGGGGCGGGTCGATATACCCGATGGTTCCGGGGCATGAGATTGTGGGCCGGGTGACGGCGGTTGGGGCGGAGGTTTCGAAGTTCAAAGTGGGTGATCTGGCTGGTGTCGGGGTGACGGTCGAGACGTGTCTGGAGTGCGAGAACTGCAGGGCGGGGGCAGAGCCTTACTGTCTGAAGGGCATGGTGGGGACGTACAACGCGAAGACGTACGGGGGCGAGCCGACGTACGGCGGGTACGCAAACAACATTGTGGCGCCGGAGCACTATGTCTACTCGATCTCGCCGAAGCTGGAGTTGGCGGCGGTGGCTCCGCTGCTGTGCGCGGGGATCACGACGTGGAGTCCGCTACGGCACTGGGGTGTGACCAAGGGCAAGAAGGTCGGGATCGTGGGTCTGGGCGGGTTGGGGCACATGGGTCTGAAGTTCGCGCACTCGCTGGGGGCGGAGACGGCGCTGTTTACGACGAGCGAGAGTAAGGCGGCAGATGCGAAGCGGCTGGGTGCGGACGAGGTAGTGGTGACCAAGGACAAGGACACAATGAAGAAACATGCGGGCAAGTTCGACTTCATCCTGGACTGCGTTTCGGCGCCGCACGACCTGAACGAGTACCTGAGCCTGCTGCGGCTGGATGGAACGTTGTGCCAGGTGGGCCTGCCGGACCAGCCGCTGCCGGTGTCGGGATTTTCGCTGGTGAAGAACCGGCGGTCGCTGTCGGGATCGATGATCGGCGGGATGAAGGAGACGCAGGAGATGCTGGACTACTGCGCGGAGAAGAACATCGTCTCGGATATCGAGATGACGACGTTCGACCAGTTGGATGAGGCGTATGAGCGGGTGGTGAAAGGCGACGTGAAGTATCGGTTCGTGATCGATGTGGCGTCGCTGGGGTAGGCATGGAGTGCATGGTCTGCATCCCCCCTTCCCTCTGTGCATCACCGGTGCATTGATCCCGGAGGAGATTACCCGGTCTATTTAAGAAGGCCTTTCAACAGGGACGCTTTGCCGCTGGTCCGGATGGCCTCTTTCAGCAGGTGACGACCCCGCTCGAAGGCGATCATGCTGTCGTAGAAGTGCATGGACAGGGTGGAGCGCGTGAAGGCGGTGGGAGGGAGGGAGTCCCGGCTGTGATCCGCGTTGAGTTCGTCGACGAGGGTCTTACAGAGTTCGATAAAGGAGCCTTCGCGCCGCACGCCCCCGCCATACTCGTCCCAATAGGCGGTATGGAGATCTTCTACCACGTACACGCCGTCGGCCGCGGTGCGCGGGTAGAGGAAGCGAAAGGTCTCCGTGAGATCGCTCATGCGATGGCTGCCGTCGTCGAGGATGACATCCGGCGTTCCGAATTCATCGAGCAGACCTCCGAGAAAAGCGACGTCGGATTGATTTCCGATGCGAACGGCGATTTGATCTTCTTCAAAGTCTTTCGACTTGGGGTTGATATCGATGCCCACGATCTGGGCGTGAGGTCCAAGATAGCGTTTCCACATCTGCAAGGAACCGCCTTGTCCGCAGCCGATCTCGAGGAAGAGCATGGGGCGGTTTACAAAGCGGCCGAAGTGAGCTTCGTACGCCGGGAAGTAGTGCTTCCACTTATGAATGGTGCGCTGTTTGTTGTTCAGGAACTCAGACCACAGACTCAACGAACTCTCCCTCTCGACAACGCAGGGTAAGACTCACGCTTTTTTGGAATTGACGGACTGGACTTTCATCGTGAAGCAGCGGACGCCATGGTTTGACCGCCGGGGACGGCGATGGGCCAGGATCAGGCGAAGAGGAGAAACATGGGCGCGTCGACGGCGAGGCTTTGGACGGGGCCGGAGAGCTTGCCGGTGGCGGCATCGCGACGGAAGGAGGCGACGGTGTCTCCGTCCTGATTGCCGCAGAGGAGCCAGTTGCCGGTGGGGTCCAGGGTGAACTGGCGAGGCGTCCGGCCGCCGCAGGGGATGCGCTGCACGAGTTGGAGCGCGCCGGAGGCCTGGTCGACGGCGAAGACGACGAGCGAGTCTTCGCCGCGGTTGCTGGCGTAGACGAAGTAGCCGTTGGGCGAGATGACGATTTCGGCGGCGGTGTTTTTGCCGGGGGCGGCGAAGGCATCGGAGACGGTTTTGACGGGCGGGCCGGCGATGACGAGGAGGGCCTGCGGGGACTGCTGGCTGTGGGTGGTGGTCCAAAGGTAGTGATCGATGGTGGAGTCGAGCTCGTTGATGCCGTAGACCCAGCGGCTGTTGGGGTGGAAGGCGACGTGGCGCGGGCCGGAGCCGGGGCGGTTGTTGGAGAAGAGAAAGGGGTCAGAGGTGGTGAGGCGGGCGGTGGCGGGATCGATCGAGAAGATGGAGAGCCTGTCGTTGCCGAGATCGCAGACGACGAGGAAGCGGTTGTCCGGCGAGATGGTGGCGCAGTGGGGATGAGGCGCGTCCTGGCGGTCGTGATTGGGGCCGGGTTTGCCGAACTTGGCCGCGTCCTTGAAGTCGATGCGTTCGACGGGGTCGCTGAGGGCGCCGTCGGGCTGGACGCGGAAGGAGGAGATGCCGCTGCCGGAGTACTCGGCGGCGAAGACGGCGTGGCCGGTGGAGTCGATGGAGACGTAGCAGGGGCCGGGGAAGCCGGAGGAGACTTTGCCGATGGGATGGAGGGCGCCGGGGGTTTTGCCGGTGGACGGCTGGACCTCGAAGGAGGTCATGCTGGAGGTGGAGTCGGAGGTCTCGTTGCCGACGTAGAGGATGCGCCGGTTGCCGGAGGCGGCGAGGGCGAAGAAGGAGGGGTTGGCGGTTTCGGCGGCCAAGGTGGGCGAGGTGAGGGTGCCGGTGGCGCTGTCGAAGGTGCTGAGGTAGATTCCTTTGCCGGAACCGTTGGAGGTGCTGACGCCGATGTAGACGGGGAAGAGATGGGTTTGCATTGGGGGTTTGCGGCGATGCGGGAACTGGAAGGCGAAGGCGCGGAGGTTGAGGGAGAAGGCAGAGAGCGTGAGGAGAAGTTTGCGGCGAGTGAGCATGCCTGGAGTGGTCCTTTCAGAGCTGCCCCGACGGGAGGAGAGGTGTTAGAGCTTGACGGTCTCGTTCTGGTTGGGAGCCGGTGAGCCGGCGTAGGCTGGGCTGCCGGGGTCTCCGGGGAGTCGGCCGAGGAAGGACTCGGGCTTGATGTCGTCGGAGATGACGGGGAGGGAGGGGAGGTTGTCGGTGCGGCCCGCCTCCTTGACGACGGCGGCGGCGTGCTCGAGGACCTCGTCGACGGTCATGGTGTAGAGGTCGCGGCCGTTGTCGTAGCCGGACTCGATGGCCATTTTGAGGTAGCGGCCGGCGGTCTGCGCGGCGAGGTAGTCGGTGATGACGTGGCCGGAACGACGCTTCTGCTCGATCCAGGCGGTGTTGGGCATGGCGATATAGAGGCTGCGGCCGTTGACGGCGAAGCGGATGTCGGTGGCGTCGGCGTGGCGGGTGGCGATGGCGACGATGGTTCCCTTCCACGTGATGTGGAGGGACTCGCCGGTCCAGCGGTCGGTCACCGTGAAGTCTTCATACATAAGGATTAGAGTAGCGGACGTGTGGGGGTGCGGCAAGGTGGAGGAGCGGGGTTGGCGGTTTGCGCGAGTGCGGAGGCTTGGGCGGAGGTGCGTGCCGGGTGGAGGTGGCGAAGGAGGATCGGGGGCGAGCGGGTGAAGATTTGTTGCGCCGGGATGTTTCCGTCGGGGCGATCTGCATCCTAATTAATTAGGATGTGAGCAACATTGCTGCATGCTCGAGACCTAACGCTGCTGCTCACTGACCAAGGAGAGAGTTATGTCGATCGTCGTCATTCTGCTGGTGCTGCTTCTGGTGTTTGGCTTTGGCGGTTACCGTATGGGGCCTGGGATGGGGTATTACGGTGGAGGCGGTATCAGTTTGATTCTGCTGATCGTGATCCTGCTTCTGCTAACGCATGTGATCTAGGGTTGAGGACCATCGGCCACGAGGAGGGAGCCAGCGTACTCGCTGGCCCGTTCTGTTGAGAATAGTCCGGAGATGGGGAGATCGAACTTCACTCTCCGGGAGTAGCGGGAGTCAACCTGTAGGAGCTGCCGGGATCTGTTGAACCGGCAGGGATGTGCTGCTACCCACGAGCAGCCTTGGAGATGGATATGAGATTTCTTTCAGGAACGGCAGTTTTTCTATCCCTGACGGCACCGATGCTGGCACAGAGTACGATCGTCTGCTCGTCGAACGGAAACGCGCGGCGCGTTTGTCCGGCAAATACCCGGAATGGCGTGGTTCTGACGCACGAGCGGAGCGACGGTGTGTGCCAGCAGGGATCCACCTGGGGGTATAACACCCGAGGCATCTACGTGAGCGGCGGATGCAGCGCCGAGTTCCAGGTAGGCGGCTCCAGCGGCAATGACCAGGGCGGGAACCAGGACAGGGATAACGGCAACGGCAACGTAAACGGTTACGGGAACAATCGGAACGGCAACAACGGCAATCGGGACGGCTATGGGAACAATGGGAACGGGAATGGCAACCGAAACAGCGGAAACCAGAACCAGGATCAGAATGGGTACGGGAACAACAGCAACGGAAACGGCTACGGGAATAATGGGCAGCGCCGGGGAGGTGTGATTCCTTCTGGAACGCGGATGGACGTGCGCCTGGAGCAGACGGTGAGCCCGAGCAATGCGAAGGTCGGGGACGTCATTCCGGGTACGCTGGTGAACGACGTTGTGGCGGATGGGAGAACGATTGCGTCGTCCGGCACCCCGGTGCAGGCGCGGGTGACGGCGGTGCAGGACGGCCGGCCCGGAACGCTCTCCTTACAGTTGGATAGCTTTTCAGCGAATGGGCGCGACTACAAGCTGAGTTCGAACTCGGTCCACAGCGTCCGCGATAGCCAGACGGCTCAGAGTGGGAACGAGGGTGGCGGCGGTGGCGCCCTGGGAGCGCTGCTGGGAGCGGTGACGAATGCGAGGCAGACCGGCGAACTGCCTTCCGGTTCGGTTTACACGTTCCGGCTCACGAGTGCGGCGCGGACGAATGGCTCGGGTGGGAGCCGGGACAATCAGTAGAAGACGTGGTGTCGAGCCTTGGCGGAATGGGCTGAGGCTCGACTGTGGTGGTGCAAGCTTTCCCTGCTTCCAGGTGTCGGTCGTTACACGCCGATTTCGTGGCGAATGGCGTTCGCGATGTTTTCGGCGTGGGTTCGCATAGCGAGTTCGTTTTCAGCCTCGATCATGACGCGCGCGAGGGTTTCGGTGCCGGAATAGCGAATGACCACGCGGCCCGAGTCGGCGAGGTCGACCTCGGCAACTCGGATGGCTTCGGCCACCGGAAGGATGGTGTCGAGGGGTTTTCGCTCGCGCACCTTGACGTTGACGATGATCTGCGGGAAGACCTTGAGGTCGGCGGTGAGGTCGGCGAGGGATTTCCCTGCCCGGTGAATGATGTCAAGGACAAGCAGCGCGGTGAGAAGGCCGTCGCCGGTGGTGGATCGCCCGGAGAAGATGATGTGTCCTGACTGCTCACCGCCGAGCGCCGCGCCGGTGCGCTGCATCTCCTCGAGGACGTACTTATCGCCGACCGGTGCGCGGAGCATGGCGATGCCGGAGCGTTTGAGGGCGGCCTCCAGGCCCATGTTGGACATGGTGGTGGCGACGACGGTGTTTCCGGTGAGGAGGCCGCGGGCCTGGAGGTCACGGGCGGCGAGAAGGAGGATGGCGTCGCCGTTGACGACTCGACCGTGCTCGTCCGCCAGGAGGCAGCGATCGGCGTCGCCGTCGAGGGTGATGCCGATCGAAGCGTGCTGCTCGACGACTTCGGCGGCAACGACCTGCGGGTAGAGCGCGCCGCAGTCCTGATTGATATTGCGACCGGTGGGAGAGGCGTGGGTGATAACGACCTCGCCGCCAAGACCGGCCAGGAGCTGCGCGGCGACGGAGCTGGCGGCTCCGTTAGCGCAGTCGACGACGACGGTCTGGTTGTCGAGCGAGAGGCCGGGGACGGCGGCGAGAAGGAAGCGGACGTACTCGGCGCGGTCGCTCTCGTTGACGGGCGGGGGTACGACGTCGGTTGGCACGGAGCTGTGGGGGTGCGAGCCTTCCCTAGTGCTTTCGAGGGCGCGGAAGATCTCCTGCTCGATGGCCATCTCGGTGGCGTCGGGAAGCTTGTAGCCATCGGGACCGAAGAGCTTAATGCCGTTGTCTTCCCAGGGGTTGTGGGAGGCGGAGATGACGACGCCGGCGGCGAAGCTGTGCGCGCGGGTGAGGAAGGCGATGGCGGGCGTGGTGATGACGCCGGCGTTCTCGACGGAGGCTCCGCCAGCATCGAGGCCGGCGGTGAGCGTGGCGGCGATCCAGTCGGAGGACTCGCGGGTGTCCTGGCCGAGGAGCACCTTGGGGACGGGTGCGGAGGCTTTGAGGGAGTGCGCGAGCGCGAGGCCGATGGCGTAGACGGTTTTGGGATCGAGGGACGACTGGCCGGCGATGCCGCGGATGCCGTCAGTGCCGAAGAGCTTCTTCATTGCGGTGGTGTCTCCACTTCTGTTGCCGAATCTGTTTCGAAGTCAGCTTCAAGGACCTGGGCGGCGAGGGTGCCTTTGCCGAGGCGCGCACGGATGCGCTGGCCAGGGGTGATCTCTCGAGTGTCTCGCAGAAGTGTGCCGGGAAACACACCGCTTTCGAGGTAGACGAGGGCGTACCCGCGAGAGAGGACGGCGACGGGCGAAAGGGCGTCGAGGCGGGCGGAGGCGCGGTCGAGGCGGGTGCGGCGGGCAGAGACGATCTGCCTCCTGGCGCGATCGAGACACTGGCGGGATTGCGCGAGGCGATGCCGACCGGTAAGAAGGCGGTAGGCGGGATCCTGCCTCCCAAGCCGGACGCGGAGAGCGGCGAGACGCTGGCCACGGATGCGGAGGAGGCGGGCGGAGGCGGTTTCGAGGCGCAGGCGGAGGTCGTCGAGGCGCTGTTGGCGGCGGGCGATGGAGTCGTAGACGCGGGCGAGGACGTGCGCGGAAGAGAGGCGGGCGAAGCGCTGGCGGGCGTGGAGGAGGTGGAAGCGGCCGGCGCGGAGGACGGAGCGGCGGAGATCTTCGACGCGCTCCCCAATGCGGTGCTGGGCGGCGGTGACGATCTCGGCGGCGGCGGAGGGAGTGGGGGCGCGGAGGTCGGAGACGAAGTCGGCGATGGTGAAGTCGGTCTCGTGGCCGATGGCGGAGACGATGGGAAGCTCGGAGATGGCGATGGCGCGGGCGAGGGCTTCGTCGTTGAAGCCGGCGAGGTCTTCGGGGGAGCCGCCGCCGCGGGCCAGGATGATGAGCTCGACCCGGCCGGGATTGCGATTGAACCAGCGGATGCCTCGGGCGACGGAGCCGGGGCAGTTGTTGCCCTGCATGGTGGCGGGGTGAATGAGGAGGTTGAGGCGGGCGTGGCGGCGGCGGACGACGGTGAGGATGTCGCGGATAACGGCGCCGCCGGGCGAGGTGATGATGCCGATGCACCTGGGGTAGGCGGGCAGCGGGCGTTTGCGGGCGGCGTCGAAGAGGCCTTCGGCGAGGAGACGGGCTTTGAGCTGGTCGAAGGCGAGTTGGAGGGCACCGGCACCGCGGGGTTCCATGGTTTCGGCGATGAGCTGGAGCTGGCCGCGGGACTCGTAGACGGAGATGCGGCCGCGCACGAGGACGGCGAGGCCGTCGGTGGGGCGGAAACGAAGGAGCTGGGCCTGGCGGCGGAAGAGGACGACGGGGAGCTGCGCCTCGCCATCCTTAAGCGTGAGGTAGATGTGGCCGGAGGGGGCTGGGCGGCAGGCGGAGATTTCGCCCTCGACCCAGAGGTCGGGGTAGCCGAGCTCGATGCGCTGGCCGATATCGGCAACGAGGGAGCGGACGCTCCAGATGCGGCGTTCGGGGGCGGGTGATGCAGGAGAGGCTGCTGCGTTGCGGGGCGAGACGAAGCTTGGCGTGGCGGGATGGAGGGATGCGGGTTCGGGGGTGCGGGCGGGCTCGGGGGCTTCCTGGAAGAGGAGCCCAAGCTGAGGGGGTGTGTGGCTGGGGCGCGAGGTTATGGCCGGGGGCGTACGCTGACGACGGGGCTGCAGACGAAGACCAGCGAGGGTACCGGGTGTTTCGTCGTGGTCCGCCATACCGCCTTGAGTCTAGCATCGCGGGCGCGCTGAGGGCAGATTAGCGGACGCTGCGGATGCCCCAGAGGACGAGGCTGAGAAGGATGCTGAGAAGAAGCGATGCGGCAAGGGGGAGGGAGACGGTCCAGGTGCGCCCGCGCCAGGCGAGATCTCCGGGAAGGCGGCCCAGACGGAGACCGAAGCGGCGGAGAGCGGCAAGGAGCAGGCCTACGGTTAAGGACAGGATTGTAAGGAATACCAGGAGGCGGGCAACAGGGGGCATGATGCCGACTCAGGCGCCTGCGGCAAGGAGCTCGCTCGCGCAGCGGAGTACCTCGGCCGGATTGCAGGGCTTGGTGAGGACGGAGAAGCGCTGCCCGACCTCGGACGCACGGATGCGGACACGATTGAGGCTGGAATAGGCTCCGGTGAGCACGAGCACGCGACAACCGGGCTGCTCACGATCCATGCAGTCGATCAGATCCAGCCCGTCTTTCTCGGGCATGCTGATGTCGCACAAAAGGAGGTCAGGCGTGAAGGCGCGGGCGCAGGTCATGGCTTCGTCGGCGGAGTAAGCGGCACGCGTGACGAAGCCGTGCTTCTCGAAGATGAGACTAAGTGTATCTGCGACGATGTGCTCGTCATCCACTATAAGAATACGCATACGAGAAGGCCAGGAATCGTCCTAGGAACTTTCTGTATCTTCGTTCCTTGTTCGGGAGCTTGTCCAGCCCATAAGGGTGGAGTTTTGATGAGGACGAAGGTGGGATGGAGACTTACATCTTGCCGTGCTGCTTGCCGTGCAGGAACAGCGGGTAGACGTTGAGACTCAGGTTGGGCGGGAACGGCCGCGACCGGAAGAACCGGGTAAGGTCGGGACCTTACCCGGCCAGGGAGAGGAGGTCTGATGCGTGGTGTGGCTTTTGTGTTTGGTTTGATCTTTGGCGGCGGCGTGATCCTGGATGCGTTCCAGACGATCATCCTTCCTCGGCGGCCCACGGGACGTCTCCGAATCACGCGCTTCTTCTACATCATGACGTGGAGGCCGTGGGTCTGGATGGCGGAGCGTATTGAGAACCGGAGGGTTCGCGAGCAGGCCTACAGCATCTTCGGGCCGCTATCACTGCTGGTACTGCTGGTGCTCTGGGCGGTTTTGCTGACGTTCAGCTTCGCTTTGCTGCTTTTTGCGATGCGGTCTCCGTTCCAGGACGGGAGCCTTTCCGCGGGAGCGGGTGCCCTGCTGCACTTCCGCACAGACCTTTATGTGAGCGGCACCACGCTGACGACCCTGGGGCCGGGTGATGTGGTGCCGCGGAGTGAGTGGGCGCGGGCGCTGATGATCGCGGAGAGCGGGACGGGTTTGGGGTTTGTGGCGCTGGTGATCAGCTATGTCCCGGTGCTTTACGGTGCCTTCAGCAAGCGTGAGGTGAGCGTGGCTCTGCTGGATGCACGGGCCGGATCTCCGCCGACGGCAGCTGAGCTTCTGCGGCGTCATGGATTCGAGGGAGGGCCGAAGGCGTTGGGCACGCTGCTAGAGGAGTGGGAGCGTTGGTCGGCGGAGATCCTGGAGTCGCACATCTCGTACCCGATTCTGTGCTACTACCGGTCGCAGCATGACAACCAAAGCTGGCTTTCGGCGCTGGTAAGTGTGCTGGACGCGTGCGCGCTGCTGATTACGACGATCGAGGGTCCAGCTTCGCGGCAGGCGCAGCTGACGTTTGCGATGGCGCGGCATGCACTGGTAGACCTGGGGCATGTCTTTCAGCTGGAGGGCAAGGAGGCGAAGTGGATCGAGCCGGGGCACCCGGAACGGCTGCCTCCCGAGATGTTCGACCGATTGTGCGAGGCTCTGGGGGATATCGAGCTACGGTTGTGCGGCGATCCGGCGTCGATGCGCCGGCTGACGGAGATCCGGCTGATGTATGAACCGTACGCGCAGGCTTTGTCGGATTTCCTGAAGATGCCCTTGCCGCTGTGGGCCGCGGAGCCAAAGAAGAAAGATCAATGGAAGGCGGTTGCGGATCTGCGGTCGCAGGCGGCCGGGATTGCGGGGGCGCGTGTGAACCACGTGAGCGAGCTGGCGTATACGACGCATCTCCATGACGACGACCACTGAGAAGTGGATTTCGCGGATTTGGAGACGAGGCCGCCGCCTCGCTGTAGGGGGCGGCGGGGGTTCGGCGCGGGTAGTTACTGGGGGAGGGCGGGGCCGGCCTGGGGGTTTAGCTTCTGGGCGGCGAGGACGCCGGCGGGACCCTTGGGGTCCTTGTCCTTGAGCTGAGCGAGGATCTTGCGGGCGGCGTCGGTCTTGTTCTGGGATTGGTAGAGCTCGGAGAGCTGGAGCTGGGCGGTGCCGGCGGGGACGGAGCTGGACGGCTTGGCGGTGAGCTCGTTGTAGAGGTCGACGGCCTGGCTGTCACGGCCGGTCTGGCGGTAGAGCTGGGCGAGCGAGAGCTTGGCGAGGTTGGAAAGGTCGTGGTTCCAGCCTGAGGCGACCTCCTTGAAGGTGCTCTCGGCGGTCGCGTTCTGCCCGGCTTCCATGGCGGTGAGGCCGGCGAAGTAGCGGGCGTTTCTGCCGTCGGGGGTCATGCCGTACTGGTTCGCGGTCTGGACGAAGAGGTCGTTGGCGGCCTTGGCGCGCTCGGTGACGGAGTTGTAGGTCTTGATGCCGGGCGGTACGGCCTGGCCGGGGTTGGCGATGGGAGTCTGGTAGGCCTGCATGGCGGCACCGAAGGCGACGGAGGCGGCCTCGGAGCGCTTGTTGTAGATGACGCCGATGAGGACGGCGAGCACGATGATGGCAAGCAGGATGGCGCTGGAGACGATGACGGAGCGCCGGTTCTCGCCGGCCCATTCGAGGCCGCTCGAGGTAGTGGTGACAAAGGCGTCGTTCTGCTTGAGGGCTGCTTTGGTTGTCTGATCCACGATGGTGTTTGGTCTTCCTTTGCCTTGCTGCTGCGTGCAGAGGTTCAGTTTATCAGGGTGTTCCGGGCGGTTGCGGGGTACCCTCCCCCCCCGGGTACCTGCCAGGTAAGTTCTTTGTTTCCCCAACTTGCGAAAACGTGTGCCGGCAAAGTCTTGCTATCACAGGTTTTACAGGCAAAGTCTTCAAAACAAATGGTTTCGTGAGCGGTCGGGAAGCAGCGTGCGGTGCGGTGCTGTTTTCGGCTGTATCCAGTTTAGTGGATGGGTGGGGTGGTTTGCGCCACGAGTGGCTGCGGGGAAGATGGTGCATCCGCTGGGTTTGCGAAGATGACGGAACGAATAGGGATTGACGGCGAGGGAGCTGCGCGGCAAGAGGGTCTTCGAACGAACGGAAGGTTTCAGGGCTAACACGACACGACGTTTCGGGTTGCTAGATGTTGCAGAGGTTGAAGGCGTCGCGGAGGGAGGAGATGGGGTCGGCCCCTGGGCGCGGGACGAACTCGTGGGCGACGTAGCCGGTGAAGCCGGTGGCGGCGATCGCGTGGATGACAGCGGGCCAGTTGACCTCCTGAGTCTGATCGAGCTCGTGCCGGCCGGGGACGCCGCCGGTGTGGAAGTGGCCGAGCCAGCGCGCGTTCGCGGTGATGGTGGAGACGAGGTCACCTTCCATGATCTGCATGTGGTAGATGTCGTAGAGGAGCTTGACGTGGGGGCTCCCGACCTCTTCGAGGACGCGGACGCCCCAGGCGGTGTGATCGCCCATGTAACCGGGATGGTCACGTTTGCTGTTGAGCAGCTCCATGTGGATGGTGACGCCGTGGCCGGCGGCGATGGGGGCGAGGCGGCGGAGGCCGAGGACGGTGTTGTGGGCGCCGAGCTCGTCGGTGAGATCGGGTGCGCGGAGGCCGGAGAAGGTGATGACGTTGCGGATGCCGGCTGTGGCGGCGAGGGGGATGCCGGCTCGCATGGCGGCTTCGAGGGCGGCGTGGTTTTCGGTGCGGTTGAGGCCCTGGTTGATTTCGCCGCCGCCGGCGTAGGCCATGGTGCAGCGGAGGCCGAAGCGGGCGGGAACGCTGTACTCCTCGGGCTTGAGGAGGTCGATGCCCTCGAGGCCGATGGCGGCGGCGGCTCGGCAGAGGTCTTCGAGGGGGATCTTTTGATAGCACCAGCGCGAGACGGACTGGTGGATGCGGTGGTTGGAGGGGAGTGCGGGCGAAGTTTGCGCGAGGGTCTGCGCGGAATCGGCTATCGCTGCAGCGGCCAAGAGGGATTTTGTGAGGAGCTGGCGGCGACTTAGCATTTCAGCGATTCATTGTAAGAGCATCCCTGTGGGAGGCGCGAGAACGTCGTGTAGAAGCTGGATGTTGGAGGTTGCGCAGATGGGGTCGAGGGAAGGTTCAGCGCAGATCGTCTGGAAGTTCATCTCCCGGCATGGGCGCGAGGTCGGGAGCCAACTTCAGGATCTCGTGAAGACGGTCCGGGGTGACTCCGCGTGACCTGCGTTTGAAGAACTCCGCGGCGCTCTCGACCGAGCCGATCTTTTGGGCGACGGCGAGGGAAACCCAATGTTCCAGAGAGACACCGTCTTCCCGGGCGAGTCGCTCGGCTTCCCTTTCGAGCGATTTCGGAAGATGTATTGCTTGGGTCGCAGCGCTCATATTGAGACCTCTCTAAGAAACTCAGCCGGGGATAGTATACGAAGGTCGAACTGTTGACTTACAGGAGTGAAGTCTCGTGTGTTGTGGGTGATGAGCACATGGGCTCGCCCGTTGAGGGCTGTTTCCAGAACCATCTCATCATCGGGATCGAGAAGTTGCGGTCTCCAATGGAAGTAGACGCTTATCGGCTCGATGATGTCCCCGAAACCGTTCAGGAACTCTTCCACAAAGCCGCGCGGAATGCGATGTGCCGCGAGTTGATCGGGACGAACCAGCACCTCTTCGTACTCGAGAAACAGTGCGGGTGTGGCGAGGGTCTCGAATCCACGATCCAGGGCGAGTCTTAGCACGCGATTACTCGCGCCGTTCTGACTGCGGAAGGCGGCAACAAGAACAGACGTATCGAGGACGGCTCTCATTGTGCTTCAGCCTTTACTTGATGTCGCGCCAGTTGTCCCCTATGCCTACGTCGGCGGTGATGGGGATGGAGAATTCGGCGACGTGTTCCATCTCGTATTTGACGAGGGCTTGCAGATCTTGGGCTTCTTCGGGGACGACGTCGAAGAGGAGTTCGTCGTGGACCTGGAGAGTCATTCTGGAGCGGAGATTTCGTTCGGAGATTTTGGCGTCGAGGGTGATCATGGCGAGTTTGATGAGGTCGGCTGCGGTGCCCTGGAGGGGGGTGTTGACGGCGGTGCGTTCGGCGAAGCCGCGCATGTTGGGGTTGCGGGACCCGATGTCGGGGATGGGGCGGATGCGGCCGAAGTGGGTGGAGACGGCCTGGTCGCGGCGGACGGTTTCGAGGGTGTGCTCGATGAAGCGGCGGATGCCGGCATAGCGCTCGTAGTAGCGGTCGATGTACTCCTTGGCGGTGCGCTGGTCGATGGAGAGCTGGGCGGCGAGGCCGAAGGGGCTGATGCCGTAGACGATGCCGAAGTTGACGGCTTTGGCGCGGGCGCGGGTCTCCTTATCCATGGTGAGGGGGTCTACCTGGAAGACCTCGGCAGCGGTGAGGGTGTGGATGTCCTTGCCGGTGCGGTAGGCGTCGAGGAGGAGGGGGTCCTGGGAGAGGTGGGCCATGAGGCGGAGTTCGATCTGGGAGTAGTCGGCGGACATGAGGACGTTGCCGGGGGCGGCGATGAAGGCGGCGCGGATCTCCCGGCCGAGGGCGGTGCGGGTGGGGATGTTTTGGAGGTTGGGGTTGGTGGACGAGAGGCGGCCGGTGGCGGTGCCGACCTGGTTGAAGGTGGTGTGGACGCGGCCGTCGCGGTCGGCGAGCTCCGGGAGCTGGTCGAGGTAGTTGGACTTGAGTTTGGCGAGCTGGCGGTACTCGAGGACCTGGGCGGGGACGGGGTGGAGCTGGGCGAGATCTTCGAGGACGTCCTGGGCGGTGGAGATGACGCGTCCCTTGCCGTACTTGATGGGCTTGGCGAGGCTCATTTTGTTGAAGAGGACGTCGCCGAGCTGTTTGGGGGAGTTGATGTTGAAGCGGTGGCCGGAGCCCTCGTAGATGGTTTCGGCGAGGGTGTCCATGTCGACGGTGAGGCGGGAGGACATGTCGCGGAGGATGGCGGGATCGACGCGGACGCCGGCGGTCTCCATGCGGAGGAGGACGGGGACGAGGGGAAGGTCGATGGTGTTGTACACGTGCAGGAGTGGGTTCGAGGCGGTGTAGTCGGGGGTTCGGGCGGCGGGCTCGGCGAAGAGCATTTCGCGGGTGACGGCGCCGCCGAGGGTGGGTTCGTCCTTGGGGATGTGGTGGGGGGCGGGAGCGGACTCGGCGATCTGCTGGAGGAGGATGGGGACGAGCCGGCTGATGGCGGATGCGGCTTCGGGAAGGAGGGTTTCGGGGGCGTGGGTGAGGGCGCGCGAGGAGGAGCGGGCGGCGACGTCGGCGAGGGTGTGCGAGCCGTGGGTGGGGTTGGTGAGGTAGGAGAGGAGCATGACGTCGGTGACGGGGCCGGCGAGGGTGATGCCGTGAGGGGCGAGAGCGCGGGTGACGGCTTTGAGGTCGTGGACGTGCTTGGGGAGGGTGGGATCTTCGAGGGCGGCGCGGAGGGAAGGGCTGTAGGCGGGGTCGTCTAGGCTGGCCTGGAGGGCGTGGGTGGGTGAGGCGGAGAGGCCGAGTTTGCAGGCGGCGGAGGCGAGCTCCTGGGCGGCT
>JAABUO010000799.1_pt1 | contig 49809 bp, 48 predicted proteins | sample 5559291 | NCBI WGS metagenome assembly JAABUO01 (sample SAMN10711878, study PRJNA513372) | rock metagenome | isolation source: Antarctica rocks | place: Antarctica: Victoria Land, Finger Mt sud | reverse complement strand
CTCCTTCTCCTTCTCCTTCTCCTTCTCCTCCTCCTCCTCCTCCTCCTCCTCCTCCTCCTCCTCCTTCTTCTTCTTCTCCTTCCCCTTCCCCTCCCCCCACTGCCTTTTCCACCCCACCCCAGCCACACTCACACCCACACCCACACCCCACCAAAAGAAAAAAAAAAAGCTTCTATATAGGGGCCCCTCTCTCAATCCGGCTTTCATGCATCTCTCTCTGTTGCGTAGAGTGGTTTTTCTTGTATGCCATGTAACATGTATGTATGCTATACCCAACAACGACGACGACGACGACGACAACGACGACAACAACGACACCTTTTAACCGAATCCTAGCTACATATGTATCGCGGGAATTAAGAGGTTCTTAATTGCGTGAGGGGGGGTGGTCGATTAGCAGGTGAAGGATGATGGGATTGATGCTGTAGACAGGTTCTAAACGCAATCACGAAAGAACGCTGCGACTGTTCAAAGTTTTTTTTTCTTTTTAAAATATCTCCCCCTGATTTGATATATATCTACGCCCCTTCACACCCTATCTATCTACTTATGCTGTCCTATCTGACAACCCTCATCCTCCCCTCGCATGTAACATTTTCCTCACTGGCCCCAGAAAGCCTTTTCATGGGTAAGGTGGGCGGAAATCGCGCAGACAGTTTATCGTACACTCCCATTGCTTTTTTCTTTAATAATTGAAGGAAGATCGGAAATAAAAAAGGCTGATAAGCCCAACCAACAAAAAGCATCCATCATGGTATCGTGACAATTACATCTAAACGCGACTTGCGAGAAAATCAAAACGCGTCGTAAACATATGATTCGCTAAAAAGCACTTTCGGTCTCTTTTCGGTGTTGCAAGTTCGTACTCCTCTCACTCCATCCTATGCATAATTCATCGCTTACGTGCACGCAGTTGCGGTGCGTTTTCCCTCTCATCCTTGACATTAGACGGCCATAGCCATCCCATAAGACCCCCTGGGCCGCTGATTGTTTTCTTCTGGTGTCCTTCCCGGGCGCACCTCTTAGTGCTTAGACCACATCTCACGTGTATATCCATCAAGGCGCCCTCCTCTTCGTCTTCCCGGGAAAATCCACATCCGGGTGCACGACCCTCATATGCCTGGTCAGCGCATCGTTTCTCGAAAACGTCTTCTCCTCCGTGCACAAGTGACACCTCACTTTCTGCTTCCTTGCATTGTGTATCGTGTCCTCGTGTCTTGTGAGATCATAACTCCGCGAGAACACCGTATTGCACGGCTTGCCCGTTGAGGGGTTGATGCGCTCACATTTGTGAGGGCCGGCTTGGTTGTTGCGGTTGGCGTTGGAAATGTTATCAGCGGTATTGCTGGCGGTGGTTGTAGAGGAGATGGTGGGCGTGGAAGGACCGGCTGCGCGTTGGGGCGTGGATTGCCGGTGGGCTTCGCGGCGGTGTTTTTGGAGTTTGGCTGCCGTGTCGAAGCGAAGCGCGCAGCCGGGACCTGTGCACGTGTAGGAGCCTGAATCCGCGGTCGTGTTGGAGGGACGACGTAAGCCGGGTGAAGATGGGGAACGCATGTTTGTCGAGTCTGCGTCTGACATGTATTGACGCGAATTGCTGTTCTGCTCAGGGCCACTGTCGCTTTTGCTGGATTCCATTGAGGTCAGATGAGCTGGAAATTCGGGGATTTGGTCGGATGTGCCCCGCAAGCCACTGCTTTGGCGCCGCAATTGCGAGATAAATGGATATTGCTGGGGCATTTGGGGCACTTGAACGTTTCCTGGAATTGATGGAGGCATGAATGTGAAGTTCGATGAGGAAGGAGTGGCAGTACCTGCGGAGAAGTTCTCCGAGCTCTGCCGTCTGTTCGATGCAAAACTGTCGAAGCTTCGTTCGGTGTTGTTATCCCCATCGTTCTGAGCCAATTGTTGATTATTGGAGTTATTGGTCGAGAACCGATTGCCGCGCTTGTGCATATTTTCTCGAGGAAAGAGGGGCGTCTTGGCGTCCTCTTCAGTCGCAACGTAATCCAGTTGAGCCTCCTTTGGCGATATGGTTTGGGGTCTCCCTAAATCATTGTTCCTGCCTGGTTGGTGATCCAATTGTGCACGCGCATCGGCCTCTGCTTTTTGCTGTTCCCTCATGTGCGCGGCCGAGTTTAAGCGAGGAACCGGCGAATGTGGATTTGTAAATCCCTCGGATGCATAGCCCGAGGTCGGCTGGAATGGCGAACGCTCGCGGTTGATGTCGATTGCTGATGGAGAAGACCTCGCCGACAAATGTTTCTCGTTCACCTCTTGTAATCGTTCCCTGATGTACCGTGGCGGGAGATTCGCCTGGTTTTGTGATGGGCGTGTCTGGGACGTCAACGCAGAGGCAGCCAAACTTGGGTTGTATAGCTCGTCCTGGTAGATGTCCGACATCGTACGGTCTAGCTTGGGAACGGTGCTACGACCATCCACAGAACCCCTTGAATCTCTATCGTAGCTCTCCCCATACGACCTCCTTGGGCTAGGAAGCCCATGATTGCTGATATCTGTTACTCTTTCCTCCATCAAGGCCTCTCTCATTGCTGTTTGTACGGCCATCAAAGACTCCTCATTATAGCTTGCCGGATTGTAGTTGTCAAAAGCTGGTGCGAGGAATGACTCGTGGAGACCAGAACTTGAAGGCGAGAACAGCGGTTTGGAGGATAGAGTAAGTACCGGGTATTCGCCGTCGTAAGACTCGAGCGGAGGAGACGAAAAGTGTGTCGAATCCAAATCGACGATTTGCGGGTATGCAGAAGTCGAGGTATAAGGAGAGTCGGGTCCAGCAGATGCGGTTGATGACCCCGAAGAGACTCTCTTATGCGATCGGTAGTGTAGGCTGTTTGAGGGTCGCTGTGCCGTCTGCGGACTCAGGTGGTTCGGGCTGGAATTATCGAATTGATTCCACGTAGTCCGAGGAAGTGCGCTCTCTTCGAGCATCGGCGATGGAGTACTCTCAGATGTTGCGATGCCTTCCAAGATGGACTGTTGGAACCGACCGAATGGGTTTGGCGATGGACTCTTAGTCATGTATCGTAGGTCTGACGCAGGATGGCTGAAATCAGAAGAAACGTCGCCGGGTGGATGCGTATATGCTAGATTCGGTGTTGATAGATCCAACGAGGAGAAGTCTGGTGCGAGGAGGTGGGTGTAGTTGAAGTTGGATGATGGTTGAAGTTGAATTGAGGATTTGGTGAGATCATTGACTTGTCTGCTGTTGTAATAATAATAATAGTCGTCTGCTAACATGGTAGAGCTCGGCAGTCGGAAAAACAAGGAACGAGTCGGCAATAATATCGTGTTTTACCGATTCGTAAGGGAGATTGTGTGTGTGTCGTGTGTGGCAAGCAAGATGATAATATACGCAGAAAAATCAACAATAAATACGTATGACTGTAAGCTTAGCAATTACTCATCGGTACTAATCGAATCAATTGGAATCCGGATGAAGAGGAGACGAGCAGTAGTGCCGAGTACGTTGAGGACGATCGGGGATATTGAATCAATTGAAAGCGGTTATGGCTCATGAAAGAAAATGCATTCGGGACTCTTGATATTGGCCTACGTGCGAAAATTCTTTGATAGGAAAAAGACATAATGCACAGTGACGTCGCTGCCTCTGCTCCGCGCAGGTCTAAAGCGCAAAGCGCAAAGCGCAAATCGGAGTGGATTCTTAGGTTGACTTTACCTTCCCTGCGCAAGGTGCGTTAGGTGTACTACCAAGTACGTACCTAGCACCCTAGGTAGGTATTAGGTGCATCACAAATGGAACCCTATACTCTAAAGTAGCGTCCATCCGCACACTGTACCCATTCGTCAGCGCAATAGGTGATATGTACTCTAAACCTTAAGCCATTTTTAGCAATCCCCACCGAATCTCAAGTTTTCAAAACACCAGAACATTAAATGGGCTGCTGAGCCACAGCAACTCGTGTTGTGTTGTTGATCAATGTGGCTGCTGGGGCTTTGTGTGCAGTGCGTTATCCGGCTTCAAGGACCGGCAGTCGCCGACACGTAGGCAATTGTTGAGTTGTCGACTGGTCGACTGCTCGCACTCGACAACACACTCAGCGTCACATGCACATGTGTCTTTGATCGACTACGACTACCTACCTGCCTCGGTACATACCGTCTCCATGTGCCACGTGATGACAAGTCATCTGATGCCAAATGCGACAACTGTAGGAGCCTGCTCTCGCAGTCGTTGCTTCTTGTTATCTAACTAACTGGATATCTGAGTCACGGAACACATAAGTGAGTGACTGTGTGTGTGTAAGGGGTAAGTCTTGTAGGACCAATTGTCCGTTCAGTCACGAGGCCTTGAAAAGCCCTAGAAGTCCCGAGCCCGAGGGACGCCGGACGTGACCGCTTCATGCTCCTTCGTTACCATCATACCGGTGTGGCCGACGGCAGTAGCGCAGTCTTGGACACAGCTGGAAAACACTGGTGGTGAGCATGCAACAGCGCTGTGTCGTCTGCAACGCGGTCTGCCACGTTCCAGATGCCTCGCGACCCAGCTGCAAGGTACTGGCGGACTCGGAAAGGCCGAGCTGAAAGCCCTTTTCCCCAGATTCTCACGAATTGCCGGGGAGATCTGTCAGAACTTTGCTCTTAGCTGCATGACCCGACGACGGCAGATCATGTGGCACAGGGGCGGTGCACGGGGACCCTTTCCCTTATACGGGCAGTCCATGCGGATCGCGGTCGGAGCCGCCAGCTTCCGACTTCTGGGAGTTTTCGCAGATCGCTTCGAGATCTTTCTGCGACGGTGTGCAATGCAACAGAACAGAACAGTCGGATCCGACTACACAGCCCAGCAGCAGCAGCAGCATGTAAGGCATGTAAGGGTAGTAGAACTCAATAGAGACACTGCCTCAAGCACAATCTGTACGCGTGGCTGGAATGTCACTGTCACCCTTGTGCCTTGATTACCTATCAATTACCCCAACGGAAGTGATCAGACCTCGTACTCGTGTATTCCGTAAGCAAACGATGATCCTCCCCCAAAGCGCCATGTGGTTTGTGTCTTGCATCTTCAACGACCCATGGTCAGCCTCAATCTTTGCATGCATGATTGGACACTGGCTGAGCATCCACGGAGCAATCGAGACTGCTCAGCTATAATCTGCACTCCACGTAAGCTTTATTTCAGCTACCACATGAGAGATTGACTTCTCGTATGCTTATTGAGACCTCATACGGTGCATTACATCGCGTGCCTTTCCCTAGTTAGTATATGTTATGTTGCGCCGTATTACCTGATGCAGCGTTTTTCTCTCATCAGAAGCATATCCCTTTCTCGACTGGCTGAGTGGTGCTGCAAGATGCGAGTAAGAAAGCTGAAGGCTATGTTCTGAAAGCGGAAAAATCGATGTAACTCGGGGACCAACTCTACAACGTTTCTTGCCGCAGCTGATATCAATCCTTGATGAATCGAAGAGCGAGTCAAATGCCGAGGGTGCATGATTTCACCGCTCGACAGAGCTTGTTTGCAAATACGGTCGGTCAGATTGGTCCATTGAGGCCGCCGAGTAAACAATTGTCAACCGGTCGTAAGGTTGACTCGCAAGGTAGACAAGGCCTTAGGTAATTGCTCCTTTCATACCATCAAGTTGCTACCGTTTGTTTTTTGGTGATCAGGCTTTTCTTCCTAAGTTGTCCCTGCTCCGATCTTATCCGACTCGAAGAAGAAAGAATCCCTGAGTTTAGAGTGCACCGGTATACGTGGCTTATAGCCATAGGACTTCTGTTTTGTGGGAGGTTACGGAACAGCTATGCAGAGCTTATGTTGGACTAGGAGTACCAGTATCCCTACAGCATTCAGAACATAGATTATTCACGTGGTCAGCCCATAATTATAAAGAGATACTAGTGTGAGGACCGTGATTACAACTATATCCGAGCTTTGACGAAAAGGCATTTTAAAATCGCCATTCTAGGGTTAGGATTGTAGCCAACCTCTAAGCACATTACCAACTTGGAGCACTTCTCAGCTTCTTACCTTGACTTAACCGACCTTCCATTTACACATATGATTTCCTTAGTTTATGAGATACTGTAAAGAGTTTATTCCACTCGGTTTTCTGGTGTTGTTACTGTCGAGTCTGATTAGGATAGTGGAATTGGCTTTTCGTTTAGGAAAATCGAATAATACTCAAAACCCACTTCTCACCACCACAAGAACATTATAATGGTTACCGTGTCCTGTATCCGAGTGCACACCCTTCAGGTTCTAACTCTCATCTCATTTCACTACAAACTTCGCACTTTCTCCTGCGATGACGAAGACTCTTGAGCAGTATTTAGATATTTGGATTACTTTCTATTTTTAGCTCACCACTAGAATTCCATTTAGAACCAAGTCCGCTGCTCATCCAAGTTGCCTTCCTACAGAGTTCTATCACTACTGTACAGGTTCAATAAACATGGAGAAGAACATCTCATTGATTTACATTCGGAGAAGCCACGTGGTACAACCCGCATTTCCGTAGAGAGATATTAAAACACCATCCTAACATAAGGTATCTACGCCTCAATATCTCAGCCATTTCCCATAGCAGAAAAGGCTCTACCTTCTTCTTTGTCTGTCTTTCATCTCCCAAACCCACCTGTCGTGCAGATGACTTTCACATGCTAAAGGCAACCTTCCCTGCATAGCCCAATACACCGAGAGTAGCTTCCACAATACCAGACACGTCTCGCCGGAAGCCTGATTGTTGTTTCTATCGATAGCATATTCGCTGCATATCCCTGGAAGCGCTCGCCGAGGATCGGTAAAGTCCACTTTTAATGGGCAAGTCTGGCGATAGGTTGGTTGACCGATGCCTGCAACGTCCAGCATGATGGCTCGGATGGGCAAACGTTAGTAACGCGTACCTGCCCGGGTATGCCCGTCGCCACCATGGTGTTCTCGGATGGTTCGAAAGCTTTCAAGTCGTTGACGGGTATGGAAGGAAAAGGATAGGGACTCTACGGACGAAGGGATCGGACAATACCGAAGGAAAAATGCATGTAAAGTACGCGCATAAGAATCTCGGAAGCAGACAAAACAAAAGTTGCACGAGTCAATGAGTCACAAGCATCACGAGCACAATAAGAGATATTTGGATCAAAGCTGGAATTATCTGGTATCATTCCATGCAAGCCAATGACTCCCCGGTACCCTATGATACAAAGCAATAATAACACCGTTAACTACCCATGTCGATATCCCATCGAGTCATCCGTCAAGCAGCAAGCAATCCACCAATGCTTCCAAGTAATCTGTAGAAATGGTGGCAAGCAAAGAAGTCGTAAGAGTATGTGATGCCAAGCTTAACCACCGAAACCGTAAAGGGTACCTTGAATATTATTAGCAAGAAAAAACAGTAGGGTGAGAATTTAGGGTGCTCACGTCCTTGTCTCTTGAGAGCATAGACGACATCGAGCGAGGTAACGGTCTTACGCTTCGCATGCTCAGTGTATGTGACAGCGTCACGGATGACACCTTCAAGGAAGGTCTTTAGGACACCACGGGTCTCTTCGTAAATCACTGGCAGAACGCATTAGAATAGTCGGGATAAAGCCAGGAGCAGTGGAACATACTGGCTGAGATACGTTTGACACCACCACGACGCGCAAGACGACGGATGGCAGGCTTAGTTATGCCTTGGATGTTGTCCCGAAGGATCTTTCGGTGACGCTTCGCGCCACCCTTGCCGAGGCCCTTGCCACCTTTTCCACCTGCAGAGAAGACGCGTCAGTATGCTTGAAAGTGAAGAAGGGTATCATCAAAGCTCGAAGCACTTGATGAGGTGGGGCAGTAGTGACTTACGTCCAGTCATGTTGAGAGTAGTAGGGTAATGTGGTAAGCTTTAGAAAGCTGTGGAGGGATAAGATAGAAAGGTGGTTGAAGACTTCGTCGATGGTTGGTTCGATGAGATGGATGTGGTTGGAATAGTGTATATGGTATGGCGATGGAAGGTATTTGAAGTAGAGCCTGCTGGCAAGCGTATCACACGTCGCTTAGACTAGACCTGAAATGGACGACAACAGTTGAAATTAGGTGTTTTTCCCGCGAACGCAGGAAAGAGGAACCTCAGAATAACGGCATGCAGCTCTCAGAGATTCCGAACAATTTGCAACAAGGTAATGTAATTGCGCATGAGATGAATCAATTGTGACTCTACCCTCATAGCCGCATCAAATGGGAATGTGTAACGGCTCATAAAAGCATCATCTGATTTATCAACTCGTTGCTCATCTGGTGCACACACAATACACACAATATCCAGGTCTCGCCTAAGATTAATCTCGCTTCTGATTGGCCCACAAGTTTATTGTTCTGATGTTCTCCCACCTATTTTTCGCCTAACAAAAAGTCGCGAAACAGCGTCTGCTTTCCAACACATCGAAACCGTGAATTATCGCTAGCGTCCTTTTGCTCGCGCCTGCCTGGAATCAACGCTTTCTTCGATAAACTACTTATTCCCACCTCGCTTCCCTCTTCCACTTCTCATCCGCATCTACTTCCACCAACCATCCACATCATCTACATTTCCATCAACCGCAACTCCATTTCATCAAATACAAATCCATAAATTCATCCAAAGATCCATACAAGCCATCAACAATGGCTCGTACCAAACAGACAGCCCGTAAGTCATCACCATTGCCATCATCGTCGCAATCTCGCACCCTACTGCCGCCCGAACCTTACATCCAACCTCACCTCAACCATCACTACTTCACTCTAGCAAAGTAACACTACTAACATCACTCCATAGGTAAATCTACGGGAGGCAAAGCTCCTCGTAAGCAGCTCGCCTCAAAGGCCGCGCGTAAAGCCGCTCCCTCTACCGGTGGTGTCAAGAAGCCCCATCGTTACAAGCCTGGTATGTCCTAGACTCACCCCATTGCCACACAGACAACATACTAACAACGCGTCTCAACAGGAACCGTCGCTCTCCGTGAGATACGTCGCTACCAGAAATCGACTGAGCTCCTCATCCGCAAACTCCCCTTCCAGCGTCTAGTCCGCGAAATCGCTCAAGATTTCAAATCCGACCTCCGCTTCCAGTCCTCCGCTATTGGTGCTCTCCAGGAGTCTGTGGAGGCCTACCTTGTCTCGCTCTTCGAAGACACCAACCTCTGCGCCATCCACGCCAAGCGTGTCACCATTCGTAAGTTATTCTTTGCGCGTCTTTTGTTTACTCGGGCTTCCGCTAACATGTTATTACAGAATCCAAGGACATCCAACTTGCCCGTCGTCTCCGTGGCGAGCGTTCTTAGGTGCAGTTCTCTGGGGTATTTGACCATACTTGTTGCTATGGTATGGACACCTAAATCGCCTTGGTGGATATAGTATCATGCTTGAGAACAATGGTGGCTAGTACTTTGGCGGTTTTGCGAATTTCTTATGGCATAAGGGATGGGGACTCGGATGTTATTCAACGGGGTTTGCTCAGGGAAGAGCACGGCTTTGATTTGTACATTAATCAGCAACGGCGGTTTGCTGTACGAAAGTGACGGCTAGAACATGATTCTTTCGTCTTGATCCGACTGCTCTTAATGACTTGGCATAGTGACTTACTGCTGTTGTGTTTATTCTTAGTACGGCTGCAACTTCAAATCTGGAATCTTTCGTAGCGCTTCGATACTGTCCATTTATTTTGCTCAGTCAAATGTATCTGCTCCCGCTCCTGCCCACTTCCCATTCCCACCACTCTTTCCCGAGTCATACCCTCAACACCTGTCTTGTCTCTGGACCTTTTCATCGCGCACAGCGCTTCACAGTCCAAACAAGCCCTTCCCTCCTTTACGGTCCCTGTGACTATTCCATGTCCTGTTACTCTTCCAATTGGCCACCGAGCCGTGCGGTCTTGATGTGGGTTGAGAGGGAGTGGTGGGTTGTGATTGGGGGATGATGGGAAAGAGATGTTGGAGAGGTGGGGTGGAATGGGAAGGGGTGGGAAGGGGTGGGAAGGGAAAGAAGGGTGGAAGTGATAAGAGAGGGGGGATGGAAAAACTACTTACGGCAAGTTGCTGAAGCCTGAAGGGGGGGATCAGAGTTATTAATAAAAAGCTACGTAATGAGATGATATTCCAGCTTTTGTTTTTCCAGATGTGGTGGTTTTGGTAATCTGGATGGTTTGTGAGAGCATCGTGAGGATCGTTCATAAGTGGGAGGAGTATGCCGAGTGTAGACAGACTATGGAATACTTGGATAAAAAGGTGGATGGGAAAGAATTTGATACTGTGGAGTTTGAGTGGGTTGCGTGTACATATGTACCTAGGCAGGAAGAAAAAGAAAGTTTTTGGGCTGGAGCTTTTGGAGTTGGGCCATTGAAATTCCATCAAAGGAAAGAAAAGAGAAGAGAATTGTATCAATGTTTTTTCATTTAAAATTCCCACACACAACCTCGGGGATTTTGCATCTCAACTTTTTTTAAGAACCCGTGAAATCATCAGATCAAGGAAACCTAGAGGGGAAGCGTTTCTCGTCGCTGTTGGCGGTATCGGAAGCAAGCGCGACTTGGAGAGCTGGATGTAATGGAAATGAATTAGGTTGGAGAAGGGAGAAGAGAAGAAGAAGAAGAAGAAGAAGGGGAAAGGTGATGGGGGGATGAGGGGATAGGAGAGGGCGAGTGATGGGGCAATGGATATCTGCAAAGATGTATTTGGGCTATAGAAGAGGGGGGTTGCTAGAGTGTCTGAGAGAGAAGAAGAAGAAGAAGGGACAGTGGCAGAGTTGGGCAATTGAGGTATTTGTCTCTGATTTTCTGCATTTCAAAATGACCAACTAAAAGCATGAGAAATGCACCAGCGAATGGGGACTCAAATCGAAAATGCCTCTTGGACTCCTCCTATATATATCGACTTGTACCACATCGAGATGAGTGAGAAAATAGCTTGCAGAAGAACAAAAACCGTTTTAAATCTATCGGCTAATCTGAATGCTTGAGAGTTTGCCCTTAGTAGCTATTGTGTTGAAAGGGCATGTGGATAGGTTCGACGTCAAAAACCGAGCATCATGCATGTTTTCTTTGACGTCCGTCTGCTATAAGACTGAGAGATTTACTCTGCCATGGTCAAGAAAAGAATCGATGTCATGTCAACGTTTTCACTATGGTATTTAGAGATGTAGTAAGATTTGGTCATGAAAGGAAAAGTTTTGGGGATGTGTCTTTGGTCTAGCGATGAACCGTTTGCTGCGCGCTCTGATTTATGTTACCTTGCCTTCTATATACCACCTCTTGCAGTTCATCGTCAAGTAACGAGGATTTTCATATGGTCAACGGCCTGGGCATATGGATGGCTGAGAGGTGTGATGTGGTGGAAACAGGGAGGTGCATTGGGGTGTTTGGAAGAAATGAAGGTCAGGGCTGGGGGAGTGAGGGTTTGATGGAGGGGAGAAGTGCTTGAGTAGTATGATGATGTGTGGATGTGGTTTCCTGTCGTCGGTAAAGAGCCTGAATTCCAAAAGTAGATTGAATATTTCGAAGGAATGATTCTGTAAACGAAATGTACAAATAACCATACATCCTAGACCACGCCTCTTCACTTTCATAGTCATCACTTTTCCTGTTGTACTCCTCTCTCCACCAGGTAAGAAGGTGCGGAGAAACAGTGCTAGCATAAGCTACGCCATCAGGGTTTTGATGGTGCAATGATGTTGCCAGACCTGTGACGCTGGGTTAGCAGAAGATATTTAGCAAAATTGGAATCACGTGGATATTATTGATTGACAGAGGTTCTAGAAGTCAACAGGGTGATTGGATCAACGGGGAAGTAAAGCATCAACCCCGATGGGACCACCTGTGGAAGATGCAAACAGGACTCGAGCGCGGCTTGCATCAGGATGTCATTTTCGGGAGATCTTGTTCGGCGTTTGGTCTGCTAAACCTCCTCTTGCAGCGGATACGGCTTTAGCATTGCAGCCGCATGAGGATCTGTTTGGAAGTTCAAGCTGCTGGTGACTATGATAAGAATTCGTGAATGCCTTCGGAACGAGGTTGGAGTGACGGAAAATTGGCAGTGCCGGAAGGACTCCTCGACTGGCACCTGGTTCTTCGACAGTAGTGATATATGGGGCTCCATTGGCGCCGATGTCATCGCTAGAGGGATCATGCAGGTGACTGGGCAGACTTGTGACCAGTTCGGAGACGTGGGCTGCGGTGATTAGGATGTGGATGTGTTTGGTTGTAATTTCCTAACACCGTATTTCAACTCGTTTCATATCGCCACTGTTGTAATAAATCATCCCGGCTTGTGGAGAAATATAACTTGATGCATTTTTTCCTGTAATTCATCCATCCGATTTGACGGCCGTTCGTTCCAATTCCATTGGTTGTATGCACGTTGAGCTTAATTTCGGCCTTAACGAGCGGATTTAGCTTCACATGCAGATGTAGGCAAGCCAAAGCAGATGCTTGTGAGTAGATATAATATGGAATCCTTAGGACTCTCAAAGCGTGTTCACTTCGGTAGATACTGTACTTGCAGGAATTGCACGGTATTGCCTGTCAGTTGCCAACGGTAGAACGTTCGTTTGCACCCTTGATTCAAGAAAGCCAAGTTTGTCACAAAAGAAACACTCTCGGTATAGATACCTTTCCTCTCTTAGACTACTATGGGTTCTATTCTCAGTTCCATCGAGTACGGCCTCGGCCGACTACTCTTCAACTTCAAAGCTCACGACGACAAGCTCTTTACCAAAGGTCCCGCCTTCACCTCGTTCAGTGAGCCAACCTTCGAAGTCGATTCCCCAGACTGTGGGGCCTCAAATTCCACAATGAAGCTCGAATACACACAGCTCAGCGAAGACCACTTCCCGGAGCTTGTGTGGTCGACTCCATCACCAGGCGTCAGGGAATATCTCCTTGTCGTCGAAGACGCAGACGCGCCTTTGCCTTTCACGCCCACACACGGGTTGTATTATTCGATTCCTGCGACCAAAACCACGATTAATAATAACGATGTGAGGGCGGTAGACGGGGCGGGGAAAGATAAGACGTTGAAGGGTGGGTTTAGGCTTGGGAAGAATATAAGAGGGACGGTCTATAGTGGACCTAGACCAGTGATGGGACATGGAGCACACCGATATTACTATCAGTTGATAGCGCTGAAGGAGCCCGTGGATGTTGAGAACATGAGTGCGATGGCGACGAAGAAGGAGTTGGCAGAGGAGATCGTGGGCAAGGTGGCTGGTTGGGGAGTTTGGATCGGGATCTTTGAGAGGAAGTGGGAGTAATAGAGTAGTGGCCTAAGTAGATGCTTGAGCGGATGTTGTTGTTCTGAGGCTGTCAGCCTTTCTCTCCGAATAACAGGCACCCTAGTGACGAAGGGAGACGCTGCATTCCAGTAGCTGGATTAACAAATCTTGAGGGAGATGTCCAAAAAAGCAAATGAGTCGTCAGTATAATGTAAGCATAGTAAAAGCATAGCTAGTCAACCCGTGCCCAAACAAAAAATACCTATCGCGACTCGGTGTTGTGTGCAAGGGAGCGAGGCTTCAATAGAGCCAAACCCAAACCGGTCACGGTGCCTAGCCGCTACTGTAGGCCTCGGAACGCGATTGGTGTGAGAGATGCTCAACTCGACATGTTGAAATGGCCAAATCATCGGTGCGCTAACGCTTGCTAATCACTAGATATCTATTCATATCTAATGAGTTGTTACGCTCTTCCGATAAATCTATGGCGTATGTGAAATAGAGTCGATCGTTGCCTTCAATGACATGTAGAGAAATTATGGAGCATTGCCCTTATATTACTTCTTTTGTTCTCGTGTCCCTTCCTCGAGACTCATTGTCCATTGTCTAGCAGCTTCCTTTTTCGTCTTCTTCGCCTCCTCCTTCGCCGCCTTCTCCTTTCGCCATCGAGGCCCATGCTTCATTACTACTAAGATTGTTGGACTTAGTAAAGCAAAGCAGCCCGCAACCAGCACAGAAGTCCAGCCTATGCCGATCTTGGTTTGCAGGGGGACAACTGCTGCCACGGCTCCCGCTCCCAGCCAGCACCTCGCTAGGTTCATCGCAGCTGTCGCTGTGCCCGGACTGCTGCGGTTCAGGTCCACGATCAAGGTACTCAAACCTTGGAAAGCTCCCGATATGGAGAATGTGGCGATGAACAAAAGAATGATAGGCCCTGCAAGAGATGTGTGGGCTTCCATGACCCAACCGTAAGTGATGATAGAAATCCCAGAGATAAATACCAAGGGCAAAACCACCTGAAGTTGAGCAGCTTCAATCGGAAAGTCTGTGAGGTCCTGCTGGCGCTGGCTAGATAGCTCAATACCCAGTCTTTGAGCACGTCGACGGAAATTCCAGTCAAGAAACTTCCCAACCACCAGAGCGGCCGCCATACTTCCAAAACCGGTTTGGAAATAACAAAGGCCGATTTGCAAAGTGTTGAAATGATATTTCTCCGCAAGCTGTGAGGGTAGACCAGTGAGGACCATGTAATATCCAGCAAAGAGGGTACCAGCGTAAAGAAGAATGATACTCGACTCCTTTTCGCAGATGATGTACACCGAATTCAGAGGGTTAGGGCGACTCTTGAAACTTAGTCTCGTGTTTGACTCGCCTTCCAGCCCAGCTTTGCGCTGCTTCCTAAGATGATAGTAGGTTAAGAGTGACATGTTCCACTTTTGAGCACGCAAAGACCCGTTGCCAACAACCTTGCGACACGTCTCAGGAAAGAGAAGAATGATAATTGTAACGGTGACTCCTGCGAATATTGTGAGGAACCAGAAAATAGCCCTCCATCCAAGGAATTGACTCAAGATTCCTCCAATAAGGGGACCAATCGCAGGACCGACCAATGCGCCCATGCTCGCATATCCTATATATGTACCTCGTTCTGCTGAGGTGACAATGTCCGCGATAACAGCGTTGGCCAAGGCGACGGTACCGCTGCTTCCTGAGCTCTGCAAACAACGAAGAACGAATAATGCCGCATAGTTGTTCTGCAGTGCGAGACCGACACAAGCGCCAATATAGATAACAAAGCATATCAGATATGATGGTCTCCGACCTGTCTCGTCTGATAAGCTTCCGATGAACGTGGGCGCAAGTCCTTGGAATATCTATGTGTCTATCAGCGTTGCCTCTGTATCAGTATATTTTTTATATATTTTTTACCAGGTACGACGTAACGGTTAGATTGATCAAGGAATTCGAGACTTTGAGATCCTTAGCTAGAACATTCAAAGCTGGATAATAGATATTGGCAGAAAGAGGAGAGAACAATGCAGCTAGAGATGCAACTACAACGATGAAGGTCTTCTCGCTACGGCTAAATATCGAAAATGGCGGCTCTGGCTCAGTAGCGCCAGCTCCGGCCGCATTCTCATTCTGGGACACTTGCTTCTGCTTAGGTGATCCTATGATGCCTCCCTTGGGGACGAATTCTTCCGGTTCTATCTTTGTTTTCTCGAGCAATTCGATGTTATTTCCTTCTGGGACATTCGATGCTGGCGCTTGGGTTTTGTCCGCGAGTTGGGGGTCCATACCGTTAAGTTTGAAAACGCGGATTGCGCCAGGTGATTTCTGGTGCTCATGTTTTGAAAGAGATCGAAGAAGACTTATAAGCTATGGCGAGAATGGGGCTAAGGGCGACTCCATGCAAGATGCAAGAAACGCCGGCTAAATCCCCGGTAACTCCGCAGGGCTGCATGTGTTCAGATTTTGCTGAGCCAAATCCGGCGGTCACCTTTGTTTGAGAAAGACGAATAAAAGGAAAGCAAGAGTCTATCAATCAATAGAAAGGTATCCAACCTTTGAAATTACCCTAATGAGGTTTCTGGGCAGCTTAATTGAAGGAACGCAATGATTTGGCTAATACCGTATTGGTTTGATCTCGTTACATCTGTTCATTTCGTCGACAGTTTGCAGTATTCATGATGTCGGTCGGAGGATTGTTACCATTGCAGGAGACATCTTCTTTCTACTTGTCTCTCCATGCTGAGCTAGAATCTAAGGGCTATCCGAGCATGTCGAGGTCTTCATACCGAGGAAAATAGACTGGGAATTACAGCAGGAGCGACCTGCCACGAATCGATCAACAAAGCCGCAGACTGCCCGTCGACTCTGCCGGCAGCTGTGTTGAGATCATATCTTCACCGGTGTTCCTCTTCCAGAGTGATCGCATTGTAGAATTATCGAAGTGGAAGTATAGATGAATGATGTACACCAGGGTAGAGTCAAACAGTCTTGTTGTGCATTGACCAGATTGAGTGGCATTGATGTGGTAAGTCTAGTAAAACTGTGCAATCATTTCCTTGACAGGCGGCTTACCATTAGATGTCGAGACAGCTCCATAGCGATTTTAGCTTATGACTTCTCCGATTTAAGTCCTCGTACCACAACTGTATGCTCCTTTGGAAGATTGTAAAGGCGCATATGTAAAAGTCGAAAAGCCATTGCTGTTCAGCTATTGGGGCATGAAAAAGATGCAGATTCGTAATTTCGCGGGCAAACTCGTACCTGTGCTTGGAAGGGTATCAGTAAGCCTGGTAATCGACAGCCAGAACTAATATTGTAAGACCTAGAGCCTCGGAAGGCGCTCTAATAGCATCGATGCCCCTATGCGAGTTTGTAATGAAAGACGTTTCTGTAATCCGAAGGCCGGATGATTAGGACTCAGCTGAGATCATACTTAACACTTGTTGGACTTAATTGCTTTGGTAGAAACTGTCAAGTCTTCCCGATTTCTTTCCGCATTCACTGCCCGCTGGTTTAGCCATGATAAATAGGATTGCCAGCCTATTGCAATGAATCCTGCCCATACATTAGCAATGTGGAAGAAGCCCGTTACTAGGACGGCTGACCTGCAAAAAGGGCACGATACTGAGGTTGGACGTAAGTGAAGTTGAAAGCAGTCACAGCGGGCCACAGCTTCAGAGAATTGAAAACGCTGATAGGGACCGTATCCTTGATGCGCCCCCAGACTTTGGCTAAAGTATCACCTGCTAGTATCGATGACATTCCGAAGAAGTAAGTGTTGAAAATAGGCGCAAACACAATCTGGTTTACAACGACCTTTAGTCCCAAGGATAGAGCCTTGGAGGAGTAGTTGAAAGATTGCCCAAGGTACATGAACCTGCTTTGAGATAAGCATTGAAAGATGATACTACAATATCTCGCTTCCTACCATCTATAAGAGGGAATTGAGGATATACACCCTACAGTCATGTTTCTCAGAGTCCTCCAAGGATCATATTCTTCTCCTCCTAATTTCTGTGCAGAAAGATCTCCACATAGATATATTACCAGTGAGCTGGCCACTTGAGTTGTGTAGGGTCTCTTCTTCTGTGCTTGAACATATGCATTAAAGCCTTCTGATAGTAGGCCAAGACGCCGCCAAAGTGGAAGAAGTGCGACAGTATCGGCCTTTGCTATTGGCTTGCCGTCTTCTCTCGTCGCTTGCACCGAAGACTTGTTAACCGCACTTGACTTTTGACGTTTCGCGACAGGTGATAAAACTTTCTGCTGATAGTGATTTGTTCTTCTCACGAAAGCCCGAAGAGTATGTCCCACCACCGCTCCCATTGTTAATTTTGAGGTTTGATCAGGGTTCAATGTCGGTACTAGAAAGAAAGATTGATGCAATACCAGAATTATATCTGGCTTCTGCTTCCGAAGATGAATAGCGTGTCGCTTAACGTAGAAAGCTATTAGCGTATGCAGAAAGCTATGGATTCCTTGGCATCGCAATTGTCGCGCCCCCCCCCAAATTTACTATTGAATTCAGACATTCTTGACATTCTCAAACCTTCAACGCTCTATTGGAAAATCAATAGAAAAATCAAACCGGTAAATTTGAAGCTGTTCAAACCTTTCACAGTGCTGACATCCTTTTAGCTATGACAGGTCCACTGGCTCCGGCCCTTCGCTCGAAGATACTACGCCTCCTGCTTTTACATTGAATCCCCCCCGCCATCGCCGAAGAGGTTCACTGTCACCGTAACACCGTTTATACTATGCAAGAGAATCTCTTCATGTATGACTCTCTCTTTAGACCTCAGTTTCGTCCGAAGGGCGCCCTCCGAAAGGTCTTTCCAGCAGCTGAAGACTCCCTAATTACCTACCTGAAGCAACAGCCATGGGCCATGCAGAAAGAGATGGTGTGGTTTCTATGAGAAGAGTGGGATATACATGTTCATCAGTTCACGATATCGAGAATTCTGAAGAAGAGACACTGAAGCAATAAAAAGGGACAGCGTGTGAGCATCAGACAGAACGATGAGCTGCGATTAAACTGAGTTGCCGACCTGTTGCAGCTGACGGCTGAACAGCTTGTCTTCGTCGATGAGACTCTGTTCAACGAGACTACGGGGTGACGTCATCAAGCCTATGCACCAGTTGGTGAGCCAGCTCGCTATCAAGCCTCTAGAAAGAGAGAACATTTCTGAAGCGTTCTTCCGGCGTATACGATCGATGACTATCTACCCTGTACCGGTATTCGTGAAGGCTGGTTCAACGGCGTGAGCCTCGCGTGCTTTCTTCGCTGTTTTGAAACTATCAATGATATGTCCCTTGAAATTGCGGAGGCAATTGGCTTTGGCAGCAGCGCCTGCAGTGTTAGCTTTGGCAGCAGCCTCTACAATGGTCCTAGCAGCGGCGTCTGCTTTGACTTTGCGAGCAGCGTCTGCTTTGCCAGAAGGTTTCGATCTTGATGAGGTGCTTGAGGGAATGAGTGAATCCTTCAGAGGTAGTTTCTGACTTCGGCGTGACGACGGCATGATGGCTTCGGGGGTCGGGGGGGGGCTAAAAGAATGTCAGCACTGTGAAAGGTTTGAACAGCTTCAAATTTACCGGTTTGATTTTTCTATTGATTTTCCAATAGAGCGTTGAAGGTTTGAGAATGTCAAGAATGTCTGAATTCAATAGTAAATTTGGGGGGGGGCGCGACAATTGCGATGCCAAGGAATCCATAGCTTTCTGCATACGCTAATATCCTTAGCGTAAGGTACCTTATGTACTCGGTTGTTAATAAGTCATAATTCATGATGAGGCTATCTCACTTCGACTGTTGCAGCATCGTCCAGGAGCCTATGAGGACATTTTTACCTTGATAGCATGGAGGGTGCTATCGTTGAGCAACAGGATGGTATCAGCGACTACGGATCTGATTTCACGCCAGACGAAGAGGAGATCCTCAAAGTTCTTCTGCAACAAGCGCCAGCAGGGTTGACAACGGACTTCGATTTACTACTGAACGATATTGAGGATGATGAAGGCCATCGTGACGCGAGATTGTCTCGTACGCTGGGGCGTGAGCGACGGCATTCATCGCTGCGTATTCAGGCAGCGGAGAAAAGCCTGCCAATTGAGGTGGAATGGGACAACAGCAGCACCACGATTGGTAGGTTGATCCTTATTTATCATGGCAGTACTAACTGACGATCAAGCGACTAGTTGAGACTTCTAAAAGTCGCGAAAGCAGACAGCAAACTCCTTCCATCGAAGCTCCGCTCAATCCTGAGCCTGAGGTGCCAGATCTAAGGTCGCCGTTGGAACGCTTCCGCACCAAGCCGAAGAAGGCCCTTTCTGTTACGGACCTGATTTCACCGTCTTGGTGTGAGCTTCAGTACTGGTATACCCTTACGAAGCACGGGAAAAAACGGCGGACTCCAGCGATGCGGCAGGGCTCCATAGTACATAAGACATTGGAGGATCAAGTACATACAATGGTGGAAGTAGAAGTTCTTACAAAAGAAGATGCCTGGGGCTTGAGAATATGGAACATTATTCAAGGTCTAATAACGTTAAGGGATACTGGAATGACTAGAGAAATAGAGGTCTGGGGGGTTGTTGACGGATTAGTGGTCAACGGGGTCCTTGATGAGCTCTCATATATCTGCCCTGACCGTGAGCTCGAGAAAGCTACTGCTAAGTCGAACAAAGATACGCCATCGGCAGATCAAACCTCTATCACGAATTTCCTGGACCAGGATAGTGGCGTAATAAAGAATCTGCGTGATATAATCGAGAAGACCTCTAGGATCTATTTGACAGATGTCAAGACTCGTGGCGCAAAGTCAATACCTAAGGGAGCTTCATTTCGACCAACGTTGATGCAGCTAATGCTCTACCATCGCCTCCTTTCAGACCTAGCAACTAACAAGGTGGACTCAAGTATTATCTTTAATCGTTACGACTTAGATCCTGCAGCACCATTCAGCGACAGTTTCATTGCTCAGATCGGAAACCTTAATGAAGTCTTCGTCGACGCTTCAACAGACCCGAAGCAAGACCCAGATATTCCATCACCAGCCCAAGATTCCATGCAGATTCTCTTAGAGCATAACTCCCTTCAGAGTCTGTGGAGTCTCATGATCCTAGAATTCAAACGCACCATGCCCGCGGGCGTCAAAAGTATAGGAAATGTGCTGAAAGTCGAATACAGAGGTCAAGTCGATGGAGCTATATTGGGTATCAAGACCTTTCTGTATGATAACAAAGTAATGCAGACATATCTTGATGACGAGATGAGGTGGTGGAAGGGTGAGCGGGAGGCTCAGGGGGTGTGTATGGAAGAAGCATACAAGTGTGGGTTCTGCGAATTTGCGGACGAATGCTCGTGGAGGAAGGATAGGATCGAAGAAGCAACAGTGGCACACAGAGCAAGGACGAGGAGCGTGGTTTAGACCTTGCGCCCCTGCATGTGGTATTCCGGTAGCCTATGTGATATTTCCCGAAACCGGTAACCAAGCTTTACTCCTCCCAGACTTTCTACTCCAAAACATTCACCGAAAGCGAACAATGCAGACAAAGAATTTGCTGGGATGGAGCGGTCGAAAAAAGCCTCTACTGTCTGAAAGGGGTGGAATAATCGAAGCAAAAGGCGGAGGATGGAAAAGAAGTACCGAAGTTGCAAGGTCAAAGTGGTGGTGAAGAACTCCTGCTGTTTAGGAGCAATGAGACGAATGACGAAAAAGAAATACTGAGGGCGGGGAAGCGTCTGCATTCGTGTCTCCATACCCACAGGATCATATTACCTGAGCCCACGCCACATTCGCTTGCACCGTAGAGACCATCACGAAGATACAGATGCACATACTGATCCCAGTATCAATCTTCTTTGTGTACCATGCAGTGACGACTGCTGCAGCTGGGGCCATGGCCAAGGCAAAGACCAACATATACCAGACACGAGTCTTATCAAGTGCAGGCCGAAGGACAAGCGCCTTTGCAGTACCTTCAAGCAATGGAGTTGGTGGGAGTGAATGCTGGTGGAAGGCCGAAGTGAGGTGTCTACTAGGTCTGCTTGTAGGGAGAGTGATGGTGATCGGATATATCTGTCGCCTCTGTTTTGTGGTGAGCTTCAAGATTTTCAGGTATTGTGCATATCCTATATAGAATGCAAAGGCTTGCGAGGATATATACCACAGTGGCTGAATCATTTATCTCTAGGGCGGCAGTCTCGATGGTGATCTTCCTACACAAGAGCGTGCATTGCCAGAATTTTCTCCAACGAGTGGTCATACTCTTGTTATAAAAGAGGCGCAACTTTCGTAAGACTGTTTCGCTAGAATCCGAGACTTCATGCTCTAGGTGGTGTAGGGAACCGGTGAAGTGGCCTGTGGGGACAATAACGTTGAGCTTTGCAGTGTGGGGTTCTGGTCTCTGTCTATCTTCTCTGGTTGGGAGGACATCATCTTGCATAGCAGATGTTCGAGGATAGGGTCTCTTGTTCATGTCAAAGGAGACGCTATGGAAGTCTCGACGCAATTGGTTTAATGATACACTTCAATCTGAGAGAAGAGAACCGGAAGTAGAAGTTGGAATTATAGAAGAGGAAGGGCGTAAAGATGCGCCTTATATAATGGGAAGGTCGAGAGGACCAAGTAGACATGTTGACCCCCTACAGTTCTGCAAAGCGCACGCAGTGGTAAATATCAAATGCGAAGAACAGGCTGATACATGCGTTCAATTGCGAAGGTGGGCCTGCGGTGAACGGGCTTACTGTGTACAACGTGGATGGCCGAGCCTGTAAGGCCATGGGAGAAGCAGGACGTATCCTGACGAATATCTTTTAGCTCAATGTGATAGGTGGATTGGTCAGTACTTGTCCGGTTTGGGATTGCTCTTGTCTGCCTGTTCCTACGGATAGTAGTAGACAGATGATCCTTTCTGGAAGGGAAGCCACATGCGCATCTCTTGCCTTGCATATTTGTCTCGTCCAACCCTGCACTTAGCTGCAGGTCGGTTCATCGAGATTGGCTCTCGAGGCGCGGGCAACCACGAGGCTGTGAGCGCCATTTGCGAAGACTTGGAGACGTTTGCGAAGGCTGATGACTATTTGCGAACAGCATCTACTTGAATGGAGAGCTGTCAATTTATGCCGGGTGATGAAACAGGGTGCCATGAACATGGGCTTGCGTGTCTGTTCTAAGTCTTCTCTATCTCTTTCTCTTCTGATCGCCGTTACATTTCGCCGGGATGGACAGCTTTCTTCATTCGATTCTCTTGTCAGTTTCTGCTCATCTGATAATTAATCCATAAGAAGATCAACTATTTAACGTTGCTCACTGATTCAGCTATCGCAAAGCTATGCCACGCGAAGCTTTGCGATGTGCTCGTTGTAGGGCAGATAAAGCTAGGGTCCTTGAACGTAACCATTGCGTACAATTCTCCACCGCTAACGGCACCAGTGTGAAACTGGGAACTTTCCCTGGCCTGAGGAGCGATGTGTTCGTTGCAGCAAATACAACTACACGTGTTCTGCTCGGTCTTTCAAGCACACGACTGAGATAGAGATCTTGGTCCAAAATGCCGATTTTACAGTACCCACCGATCTGCCTCCGATACCTGGGTCGGTAGAAGTTGTCAGTTGTACCCAAAATTTCGATTATACGGTACCGGTCACGGTTTCTGCACCAGGGTTAGCATGGACACCTGCCCCCAACCTGCTTTCAATATTTGAATCATCTACGACTGTTCCTGTCTCAGCCTCTGGAATCCGGACGGAGATCGGTACAGGGAATCTTATCACTATTGGTAACAATCCTGGTAGAGTCTACCTGATCAATGAACACGCCAACCAGATGTGAGTTAAGCTACGTTCGTTTACCTGGTTTCACTGCTTATCGTCCTTTCAAAGGCTTGAGAATCTTAGATGTTTACAAGTCTTGTGGCATGATCTGGAAGAATTTCGAAACCTATACTCCCAAGAAAAGAATTCACTTCTTTGGATTAAGCTTGAGTATTTGGGGAAATTTGTACAAAATTTTGATGAAATCTGCGACTCTACTGTTGTTGAAGCCCACCGACTTCTTGTAGCTGGGCCTCAGAGCGGTGAAGAAACATGGCACACGATCAATTTAACAATTCAAATAAGATACGCAGCGTACGCGCTCGGAAGACTCAGAAACGGATCACTAGATTCCGGACTTCTAACGAATAATAATGGGAAGAACGAAGAACTTTTCAGCACCCTGATTACACAGGAGCGCCTCCTTTCGAAAGACTTGGCCCAAGGGAATACTGTTAAAGCAGAAGAAAACAGAAGAAAGCTCATAGAGCTATACGACGCCTTCCCGATAGCTTTGAAGAAGGTGTTACATCGCCTCGGCCTAGATGAAGCCATTGGAATCTTGGTCACATTACCTTTGCACCGTGCAGTACGGCTAAAGGACACGCAAACTCTGAAAGATTTCTTGCGTTGTGGAGGATCTTCATACTCGGTTGACTACATAGGCCGTACTGCTCTACATGTTGCAGCAGAGAATAACGCTATTCAAATGGTCAACGTATTACAATCTCCGTCTACAGACATGTCAGACATTGACCAATTAGACATTTTTGGGAGATCACCTCTCTATTTAAGTATCCAGGCTGGACATACTGAGCTGGTAAGGAAATTGCTTTCCCTTGGAGGAAAGGACCAGAGGGAAGACATAGAATTGCGGGGACTATATACTCTGGCTGCGGAAAGCGGTAACGTTGCCTTAGTCCGCATATTACTTCTGGCATTTGGAGGTCTCGGTATGGCACCAGATAGTGTCAAAAGCGCTGGGCTTATTGCAGCAGCCTCAAGTGGCGATTTGGAGACTGTTCAGCTCTTTGTAGCCGCTAATGCGGATCTCGACAGCACGGCGGGCGGGGATTTGGGCGCACTTGATGTGGCTATCAAGGCCGGCCACTACGAGATAGCCTCGTTCCTCCTGAGCGTCAATACCAAAATCGACGCTCCTCGAGACCGTAGGGTCATGGCGCCAATTCATCACGCTATTGAACGAGGGAACAGGGAAATTTTTGACCTCTTGCTGAAAGCAGGTGCGGACATCAACGCGTCGTTTGAACGTGCTGTGGAGGAAGATGTTGGCTACCGCACTCCTAGAATGACTACAGCGGTTGAGTTTGCTTCTGAGATCGGGAACCTTCATGCGCTTCGGCAGTTGTTGAAACTCCCAGAGCTGGCTGTAAATCGTGAATTAAGGGCTCACGAACGGTCGCCGCTAGAACTGGCTGCGAAAAAAGGCCACGGAAGTGCGGTTGATCTGTTACTGAGCCACGGCGCCGACGTCAACATCTCCTACCGAAGACCCAGAAATACAACACCATTACTAGAGGCCGTATCTGGTGGCTATCTTTCAATAACTAAAGCGCTAATCGAGGCAGGTGCTGAAGTTAATGCGTTGTATAGCCAGGATGAGGGTTATTATAAGACAATGTCACGAGCTTCAGCACTGGCAGGTACGGCTGCGCAATCAAGACTATCAAACCGCACTGAAGCAATTGAAGAACAGGTTGAGAGTAAGAGCGGGGATGAAGGAGAAGAAAGCGACGAGGAAGAACTGGAAGATGGGGGCGAATTTCTCGAGAGGTCCGTTGAGGACACTGCATTGCAGCTGGCCGCAAGACTAGGGAATATCGAAATTATACAGATATTACTTGAAACTGGTGCCAATGTCGATGCTCCTCCACAGCGTTACGGTGGTACCGCGCTACAGTATGCAGCCTCTAGAGGACACACAGAGATTGTGCAATTACTGCTCGACGCGGGTGCGGCCGTCGAGGTGGAACGTGGCAGGATGACAGCACTTCAACGCGCAGCAAAAGGCGGGCATTGTTGGATCGTAGAGTTGTTGCTAAAACGAAAGGCGCAAGTGGATGCCAGATCAAGGAGTAACGCGGAAGGAACACCCCTTCAGCTTGCTGCTAAAGGAGGACATTTGCGCACTGTCCGGCTGCTGCTAGATTGGCACGCTGAGATCAATTGCCAGTCCCCGGGCCTCTATGACACACCTCTTCAGGCTGCTGTACGTCGACAGCACATCGACGTTGTACGAACATTGCTCGTTGCCGGTGCCGATCCTAATGCTCCACCAGGGACACATGGTTCCACGGCACTAGGTTGCGCTCTAGCGAACGGTAATCTGGAGATAACGAGGAGGCTACTTATCGCGGGTGCCAGAACTGATCTAGCATGCCGCTCTGGACCAAGTCAGTGTACTGCTCTTCAAAAAGCATCACAGCTCGGACATATTGATATTGCATGCTTATTGCTCCAAAGGGGCGCCGACCCAAATGGTCCTGTACTGAATGACAATGGCCTGACAACATTGCAATGTGCTGTGCAGTTTGGGAGTCTGGAGCTGGCATCCATCCTGCTAAAAGCGGGAGCAGACGTTAATGGCCAGCTGTCGCCAAATGGGATGAGCGCGCTCAGCTATTCCTTGCAGAAAAGCCATCAAAACATTGCTAGACTCCTCATAGATGCTGGTGCAGAGGTCAATGCAACTTCAGAGTCCCACCTTTATTATGCCACAGCCCTACAGATAGCAGCAAAGAATGGGCTCTGTGAGAGCGTCGATCGGCTTGTATATGCGGGTGCAAATGTCAACGCAATCACTAAGGGCGGAGGAACAGCTCTCTCTATAGCCACTCAGAACAATCGATCGGACGTAGTGTACCTACTCCTCAAGGCAAATGCAGATGTCAACATTGGTCATCCTCTAGAGAGAGCAGTCCAGACAAACCAGACAGCGGTAGTCAAATTGCTTCTTGGCAAGGGGGCAGACGTCAATTCCGTCAGTGATATAGGTTTTGACACAAGTGGCTATTCGTCACCTATGGAGAGTGCGGTATTGAATGGGTCGTTGAATGTGATGCAGCTGTTGCTTGATGCAGGAACCGACTCTGAGATTCTTGGATACTCGCTATCAATTGCCGCGGAAAACAACTACCTGGAGAAGCTTAGATTCTTGTTAGCTGCCAGAGCAGACCCAAATGTCGTCTATCGAGGTGGTAAAGGCGCTCTCTATAAAGCGGCATCCCGTGGACATCTGGAGGTCATCCGATTTTTGTTAGGCGCAGGAGCAGACCCAAATATCGTACATCGAGGTGGTGAAAGCGCTCTCCATGAAGCGGCATCCCGTGGACATCTGGAGGTCATCCGATTTTTGTTAGGCGCAGGAGCAGACCCAAATATCGTACATCGAGGTGGTGAAAGCGCTCTCCATGAAGCGGCATCCCGTGGACATCTGGAGGTCATCCGCTTTTTGTTAGATGCAGGAGCAGACCCAAATGTCGTCTATCGAGGTGGTCAAGGCGCTCTCTATAAAGCGGCATCCCGTGGACATCTCAAGATCGTCCGCCTTTTGTTAGGTGCAGGAGCAGACCCAAATTTGAAAAACATCTATGGAGAAAACGCTCTTACCGACGCAGTACAAGGAGGCAATCTAGATATTGTGCGCCTTTTGTTAGGTGCAGGAGCAGACCCAAATTTGAAAAGCACCTATGGAGAAAACGCTCTTGGCGACGCAGTACAAGGAGGCAATCTAGATATTGTGCGCAGCCTTCTTCTCGCTGGTGCGGACGCCAACTCTAAAATTACATTCCTAATGTCTGGAATGACCGCTTTACATATCGCGGCTGAGAAAGGTCGATCAGAAATGGTACAGCTCCTTTTGATTGCAGGCGCAGACAGGCATGCTACGACCACCCGTCCATGGAGTCGACGGGGCACGGCGCAGAGTGCACTGGACCTTGCGATATTAAGCGGCAGCTTAGAGACGGTACAAATACTTCGCGATGCAGACCGTACAATGCCCCAGGGCCCATCACACAAAAGAAAAAGAGTCGAGACGCAAGACTGAACGCGCAGAACACTCGAAAGCATACTCTTATCTCGTTCTCGCATATCTCATCTGTAACACACTCTTGGCGAAATCGGCTTTGGAATGACCAGATGCCCAGCAAACTCCAAACCCTAACGAACGCGAGAGGAAACCCGATTACGCTACATCTACGACTAATCATCCACCAACCCGCCACCAACCACAATTCCAGCCCTCTCACTCCCCTTCATCCCCTATCCCTCACCTCATACCACCTTTATGACCCCAGCACCGCTCCAAAGTCCCACCCTAATCCTCGAAAAGCCTACCATCACTTCAACGACGATGTTTTGATAGTCTGTGGCTCATGAACCCATCGTATTCCGATGTACATTATCGAAATTTCCGGTTTTCGTTGGACGAATTACACGGTGATTTGTGGAGTTCTGGACTCCGTTCCTTAGAGGCAGAGGAACGGGTGGGTGGGTGCATGGTGTGTGCGTGTCCAATTGACGATTTGGCAAGGTGGAGGTTGTGATGGCTGGTATGCTCTGTTATGACGGAATAATCAAGGGTTGGTTGGTTAGAGAGATGGGGAGAGAGACAATGTAGGTGGAAAATTGATGTCTGTGAGAGTTAGGCTCAGGTTGATACGGCGACTGTAGGGATTGAGTTGAGCGCTAGGTAGTGTGTAGGAATTATTGAATGAGGTAGATTACCTCCGTTTAATTGGGCCGCGCATGCGATTGACTCTTAGAAGGAGAGTCACGTAGATAACAGTACGAGGCTAGGCTCTCAATGTAATGGAACAGCTACCTGAATACACATCCACTCTGGTCTTCTGGGAGAGGGCCATGCTATGTAGCATAAACCGCCATTTATCTACAAAATGCTGGACAATCACAATATCCCCACACTTCCACTTTCCACCCTTCCAACATCCCCTGATTCCTTGCACCTTCCCAACATGCCTCACCCCTCACCGTGACCCTTCCGGCCCCCTTCCAGCAGATCCAAAAGCATTAGCACCAGCAAAGAACGCCGGATTGACATACGCTCCAGGAGGAATATTCGACGGCGTCGGAGGCGCCGCGGGGTGGTTGTATTGCTGGGGTGACGAGTACTGTAGTTGAGGTTGGTTGGTGGGATAGTAGTGTTGTGGTGGTGGTTGTTGCTGGTGTTGTGGCGGAAAGATTTGGGGAGGCTGGTATTGGGGCTGGGGATAGCCTTGGGTGTAGGCGTGAGTGTATTGGGATGGGGGGTTGGGGGCTTGGGAGTAGAATTGGCTGGTTGGTTGGTAGGGAAGGGCAGGTTGCTGCGGGTAAGGAGCTGGGGGTGCGAAGGTGTTGTTCTGCGGTGGGGAGTGCGGGCGGTAGCCATTATATCGGGGATAGGACGAATGCTCGGTGTTGGCCTGTGATGGGGAGTGGAAGCCGTTGCCGAGACCGGGAGGTGAATAGCTGCGCTGAGGCTGCCGATCGCTGCTTCCGTTCCTGCCAAAGCTGCCTCGATCTCTCCCATCACCACGCCCTCCCCGACCTCTGCCACGATCCCCACGTCCTCTTCCGCGGTCTCCTCTGCCTCGGTTTCCGCGGGCGCCTCGGAAGTTGTTCTCGGTTACGGTAGTGCTTTCTAAGGGTGCTTCTCTAAGGCCCATCATTTCATGGAGGTTGGAAGGCCGCGCCAGGGGAGTGTATAGGTCGTCGCCATCTGATTTGTCGTCGTAGTTTATGCCGCCCGCGTCTTGGTGTTGTATATTGAAGTCCCTCACTCGGTCCTGGATATCTCTATCCCGGAACCCATTACCACCTCGACCACCTCGACCACCTCGACTTCCTCGCCCACGTTGTTGTGGGCCTCTCGTAAAACCATCCCTGTCCCCCGTCCTGGTGTCCCTCTTCGACTGCCTTTGCATCTTGACTCTCCGCTTATGCTCAGCTTCAGCCTCGTCATCAGAGAACTCCAGCTCGTCATCTCCGACTTCTTCGTCATGCAGATTTGAAGCATCGGAGCCCTTGATGGCTTTGATAGCCTGCGTGAATACATATGTAGAGTGCTGCTGCACATAGAATATCTTCGTGCCTTTGAATATGCCGATTTCGATTATGGCAGCTGCATTAGTGAAACAAACGGAGTAGAAGGGCTGCTGAACACGACCTAGGGTTTCTGCGATGACACCGATCACGGCTCTATCTCCAAGGCAGAGCACCGAACCAGTCTCTAGGACTTGATATTCGCCAGATATCTTTGCCTTGATAAGAGCGAGATTATCCACCAGGTTTTCAACGTTGCCGAGCTCTTCGATCTTCATATCCGCGGTGACTATTACATTTGGCCTCTCCACTATAGCATCGGGTTTCTCGTTAAGGGTTCGAACGTGGCCAATGCCAGTACCCTTGACTCCTTTGCCTGCGCCTTCGCCATCTGAACCCATGTCTTCTTGCATTAGTCGACGGGCTTCCTCCTCGGGGTCGAGCATCTGGTAGTCATCGTCGCTGTCATCTGATGACGAAGAATCGGTGGATGTGTCTGATGACGATGATTCAATAGGGGACGAGTCGATCTCGAACTCTGGTTCTCCATCCATACCATCGGCTTCGGGGAGCTCTTTCAGGGTTGTGCTTGGGTCTGCTTCTGCCTTCAATGGCTGTTCACCGTCATCAGGTCCTTTACCGGTATTGGGAGCCAACGGTTCTGTTGTAAGGGATGCGATTGGTGGCACATCGTGAGCAAGATCAGCCTTTGGTGGCATATCATCTATGCCGTTTATATTGTACGAATCGTCTACTCGCTCATGATGGGTCTTCGATGTCTCTGGAATTCCTGATGTCGGCTCTTGCTTTGGCGAAATACCGTTCGCTTCGCTACCCTCTTGAAGTCGAGATCCTAGGGGCTGCGATAGAAAAGGGGCGTTGCTCTTGGATTCAGCTGTCCGTAGTCCTACCTCGCTTGACTCTCCGACCTTGGGAGACCCTGGCATCAGTCCCATGTGATGACTGAAAACTTCAGGTATCAGAACATTGCTAGCGTTTGGAATATTCCTCTGAGCCTCTGACATTGCGGTATCTGTGCCCTGTACAATTGCCGCTAACGTTCCCATTTCTCCTCCTTCCGTAAGTGCCTGCTCTTGTTGAGCACCATCAAAGTCACTCGACTGTTTCTGGCCATTGGTTACTTCTCCATGATTCGTTTCTAGTAACGACGTTTTGAACGTGTTTGTGTCATTACTGACCGGATATTGCGTGAGATTGCCGTTCAACCCTAGCCCTGGTAAATGATGGGCCAGTGTAGGAGCTGTTGATATGACCTCTTTTGGCGCATTTCGGATAGGGCTTCCTGGGATTGCAGGCGGTGTGCCGTACAAATCATCCATATCATCGACCGCGTTATCAGGGTCCGCAAGAAGAGTTTGGCATTGTGGAGTTTCCAACCGGGGTTTTTTAGGCGGAGGACCGTCTAAGTCTGCCATCGTATCGAAATCCATTTCAGGAGGATATGCAGCAGTGTCTTTGCCACTGAGGTAGCAGAATCTGGTAGATTCTAAGGAAGAAACATTAAGTTTACTCTACGGATTAGCAAACGCGAAGATTTGGGATCTGAAAATTTTAAGGTTGTGAAATTAGGTTTTTAATAAAGTTGCATTAGCGTACGGGATGCCGTCCACGCTAAAGAGTAAATTAATCTCACTCTTGAAGCTCTGACTTCCGAGGGTTCGCACCCTATTCTTACATTTTCAATAGAGAGTAACATCTGGACGATGCCTGCGATGCAAGAATCGGCCACCCAAGCCGAAGGCTCAGCCCCAGGCTCTGCAAGTAGCAGAGAGGTTGGCTCCGCGCCAATTAAAGCTCAGCCTCGAGGGAAGCCCAATGGGCGTTCAAACAAAAAGTTACCTCCATCAGACCAATATCTGCAAACGATCTCTGCGTTCTATATATATCTCGTTGCTAATACACTCGCCGCCTTGTATGCACCTATACAGGATTGCGACGAGGTCTTTAATTATTGGGAACCGACACACTACCTCAACCATGCCTTTGGCCTACAAACCTGGGAGTACTCTCCTGAGTATTCAATTCGTAGCTGGCTCTACATTGTCATACATGCGATTGTTGGCAAGTTCGGATCCTTTTTCTCGTCTGAAAGGACGTTCGAATTCTACTTTATCCGAGTAGCACTCGCATTTGCTTGTGCAGTGTGCCAATCGCGCCTCTTCTCCACCATCTCCAGAACGTTGAATCCAAGGATCGGAGTAATGTTTATCCTCGCAACGCTTTTCAGTCCTGGGATGTTTCATGCGTCGGTAGCATTCCTACCGTCAAGCTTCTCCATGTATACCACAATGTTAGGCATGGCCGCCTTTATGGACTGGAAAGGTGGATTGAAGTCCGCGCAGGGCATTATGTGGTTTGGCATCGGAGCCGTCGTTGGCTGGCCATTCTCGGGTGCTCTAATCGCCCCTTTCGTCCTGGAAGACATCGTTCTTGCGTCAATGATGGGAGAAGCTAGCGAAATCGCATGGAGATACATAGATGGGACTGTGAGGTCATTGATTGTTCTGGTAATTGAATTTAGCTGAGCAGTTATGAAAAGTCATGCTAAAGTTATCTAGGCTCTACAAATTGCGATCGATACATTCTTCTACCACGAAGTGGTCGTAGTTCCTTGGCGCATTGTGTTCTATAACGTATTCAGTGGCTCCTCGCGTGGGCCAAATATATTCGGTACCGAACCCTGGGATTTCTATATTCGCAATCTACTGCTTAATTTTAATATTTGGTTCCTACTCGCCCTGGCTGCTGCACCGGTCCTAGCGTTACAGTTCATATTCGGGGGTCGAACCAGGACAAGCCAAAATTGGATAAGAAATGTGGTATTTGTCACCCCGTTCTATCTCTGGCTTGTCATATTCTCCTCACAAGCACACAAAGAAGAGCGATTTATGTATCCGGCATATCCATGCCTTGGTCTGAATGCGGCCATCGCTCTGCATACTATGCTTGGCTATCTCGGATCGTCGGATCCGAAGAAACTCGTTGGCAAGATACCGCCGATTTTAAGGCTGGCGTTTGTGAGCGCAATCGTTCTTCTATCAGTTGATTTGGGAGTCTTTCGAACTTATGGTTTGGTCAGTGCCTATCGCGCGCCACTGCAGATATATGCACCACTGCAACGGCCAGAATTTGCCGGATTAGAAGAGACGGTCTGCATCGCCAAGGAATGGTACCGGTTTCCATCTTCATATTTCTTACCCAGCAATATGAGAGCCAAGTTCGTCAAGAGTGCTTTCAACGGATTGCTTCCTGGAGAATTCAACGAGGCTAAGATCGGTTTCGGCCTTTTTCCTGGCACATGGCTAATACCACCTGGGATGAATGATCAGAACCTAGAAGATCCCGGGAAATATGTACGGCCCTCTAGACTTCGTGTGCCATTCTCTGCTGACAATATATAGTTCGAAGTCGACCATTGCTCGTTTCTAGTGGACTCGTACTTTCCCGGAACAGAGCCATCGACCATAGAGCCCATCTATGTACAAGACACCGAGAAGTGGGAGGAACTACAGTGCGCCAGCTTCCTCGATACATCACGAACGCATCCCCTAGCCAGAATCCTATGGGTGCCAGACCTCGAAATCATTCCAGCCCGGTACCGGAGAAGATGGGGTCGCCATTCTCTACTTCGACGTAGACGCGCCTAGAAGCTAATCTGGTTTCATTGGCTGTATACAATATACTAATCAATATATACACTAAAAGTACGAATCCTGGATATACAATGAATTGGGAAAAGGAGTCCTTGGGGAAATGTGGTGAAAGTTGTACGATTAAGGCTGGTCTTCGGTGATGGAATATTGTTTTTCCACGGAGGAGCTAACCCCGATAGGTTCAGAAGTCCTGCCGAGCGATAACTGTCCGCCTTGACGCCATTGAGGACACGGCATGACAAGGGTCCGAGATATGTGAATGATTTCCCCACATCTTACTTCTATCTACCTTAGATCTATCCATACCTTAATGGGAATCTCTTCTTCTAATTAATTTTCGTTTCTTCTCAAGCTTGGCTCTTCAACAATTAATTCTCTGAAAGTCTTCAATTCCAATTTTGCGGTCCCACCTCTCCAATTGCCCCTCTAGCAATGACATCGACATATCTCCAGTCCGCACATGTCGGCATCGGAACTTCCATTCGCACCCTCGCAGACCACTCCAAACCAATCTTCTACGGCCTCCTAACCACCTCCCTCCTTATCTACCTCCTCACTACCGCCCTCCACCGCATTAGAAACCTCCGCCCCCGCCCCCGCCCAAGTACCCCCAACCTCGAAAAACCCACCATCTCCCACAAACCACCAGCTTCCCTCAAAACCCCCCCACGCCCCCAAGGAACATGGCCTCCTGTCCCCTTCACGCGCCCCGCCGCCTCCCCTTACCCGAACTTCGACGTGCACAAAACCCAGCCAATCCCCTACCGCCCATTCAGATACGGACCGTACCACATCACGATGGGCCTGCGCACGATGAAGTGGGACGAGTGGATCGAGCTGGATAACCAGTATCTGAAGTTCCATGCGGATAAGGCGAGGAGGATTAGGGAGAGGGGGGAGCGGTGCTGTAGGACGGCGCCGGAGGCGTATGAGGGGGCAGTGGAGTTGCTGGAGGAGTTGTGAGGATGACGTTTTCTTTCTCCTTGGCCCTTTCGATCTTTTATGGGCCTTGGCTGATGATGGTTTGTATAAGATGCTCCTACCTCCCCCAACGGTACCCCACGCTCTTCACCCCGACCGAAACAGGCATCCACAACCTCGTTACCGGAGAAACCTTCGATATCAGCACGCCGCCCCTGCCCGAAGATCCCATGACCATGTGCGCGCGACTCGTGCAGGACGACCTCGCCATCATGTTCGAGCGCCCCGACGGCCAGTACTACCTCCTCGCCGGCAGCATCCTACTCGCCGGGTTCTGGCGCCTGCAGGACAAGTTCGGCATGCCCCTGTCCGAGATCCACACCAGCGGCGACGTGCCCGGGTTTAGGGAGAAACTGGAAAAGGGCATGTGTAACTTTTTCCGCAGGGTGCAGCCAGGGAACCCGGTACTACGAAATAATTATTTCCTGCAGGTAGACGATAACCTCGCCTGGTCCTCCTCCATCGGCGACGAAGACTCGTTCGATCACAGCGAAACCAACACCACCAAAATCGGCTGGGCCACCGCCGAGAAAAACAAAGCCATCGAGCACCACTGGTTCCGATCCGAGCGTCAGTCGCTGCGGCGCTTGCCGCGCAGTGGGGGCGTTGTATTTACGATCCGGACGTATTTTGAGCCGATTACGAAGGTGGCGGAGGAGCCGGGAGTGCCGAGGAGGTTGGCGAGTGCGGTGAGGAGTTGGGGGGAGGACGTTGTAAGGTATAAGGGGAGGGAGAGGTATGGGGAGGTGTTGTTGGAGTTTTTGGATCGGAAGGCGGAGGAGCAGAGGGAGAGGGGGGTGGATTTGGGGGAGGGGGAGGAATCGAGTTATCCTTTCTGATATTCTGATTGCAAATCGTTGACGATAGGGAACTGGGGTTGGGGTGGGTGATTGGGGTGCGGAGGTGAGATATAGGATGCCGGGTCGGGAACTGCCGTGGATTACTTTTGTGCGCATTTGGTAGTTAGACGGTCTGCATTCTGTGCTGTTCGCTCCCGTTCGTGTTCATCTGGGAGACAGACCCTCGTAGGAAACCGCCGAAAATTCTCCGGAACTTGTCCGAGGTCACATCGTGGCTGCAGCGAGGTTTTCTCTTCCGAATTAAGCTGTCCTTCTGGACTATATCGCCGTCGTTTTGCCTGATGTCTGAGAAAATCATTTGAAAACCAAAAGTCCAGCATTGAGCTTTCTTCATTCTATTGGATTGTCGATTTTAACCCGCTGATATAGTAAGTTATTCGAACGGAGATCCGATAGTTACCGTCTCCGAATATAGCTTGATGGGTCTTTGGGCTACTATTCCATGAGGTTTACGGACGCAGTCTAGATCGGAGCCGCTGCTGTTCCATAGATTATCCAGTTCTAAAATCTCAACCACTAGTCTGCTCGAAAAAAAGGATGATTTAAAGCCTGACACCACATCAGCAAAAGCCCAGCACATTACCCAATCAAGCGACCTTTCCTCGCAGATACTCACTTCAGCAGCCGTCAACCTTTCACTACTCTGATATCTTACCAGCTTCCCTACAAAGTCGCGCGCAACCTCATCAGCACCAGGCAGTATCTCCTCCCAAGTCCTCCCTGGGAATTCCACAAATTGCATCTTCCCCCAATCCGAGAACCCTCTCGCCTCGGGCCACGTGTCGTCATTGGGCGTCCCCAATGTCTTAAAGATGCTCTGAATCAATGCCAACTCGCTCCCCAACGCCCCAGCGTCGAATAGCGTCATCCGCGTGATACATTCAGCTACCACGCACCCCGCCGCCCATAGATCAAGCGAGGAGTCGTACGCGGTGTGCCCAAACAATAGTTCAGGGGGTCGATAGCAAGTTGTACCAACATCGGTGATTTTCTTACTCGGAGGTTCGGAAGCGGCATCCCCAGGCATCCAGGCGATGCCAAAGTCGGCGACGTAGACGGGGCCGGAGGCGGAGGCGAGGAGGATATTGGAGGGCTTAATGTCGCGGTGAATAATGCCCAGGGAATGAAGATGTGCTAGAGCGCAGAAGATGGCATGTAAATGAGTGCGAATTTGAGGGTTGTCGATGCCGTGGTGGTGGGAAGGAATGAGAGTTTGCAGGTCTATGGGGAGGAAGGGGAAGACGAGGAGGAAATGGCCGCCAGGAGCATGATGGGTTGAGAGGAGAGGGATGATACAGGGGTGGATGGCGGCTTTGAGGATGCGGGCTTCGCGGACAGGATTGTGCGGGGGTTGACTTTGGGAGGGGGTGGTGAGTTTAAGGGCGACGAGCTGATTGTTGGAGGGGTCATAGGCTTTGTAGACGGTGGAGAAGAGTCCGGATTGGTGGTATGTAGCGTTTGGGTAGGGGCCAACTTGCTTGGTTGGTAGGGGGGTTTCTGCAGATTCTGGGGGCTGGCTGGCCTCATTGAAGGTTTCGCTGTTCTGAACACCATTTTGATGCTCTATATTCTCATTACATCGTCGGCCATAATCTTCCTTTGAAAGTGGTCAGTCAGCTACCGAGTTCGTCGCCTGTTTTATAATTGGGCTTATTGGGGGGATGTACTTCAGAAGAGGCATGCTTGAAGATATCAGCCTCTAATTGCCTGACATTATTCTGAATCCGAACCGGCTGTAAATCTGAGTGAGCGGCTTTATAGACCGTCATCCTTGGTAAGAGGTTAGAGGTAGGTCGACACTAAGTAGAATAATACTTGCATCTGCATGATGAAATTGAGGCGCTCAGAAAAGTTGATCTCGGATCGCCAATCCTCGGCGGCTTCCGAGGAACTCATAACGAGTGATTCTACCTCTCAAAAAACGACTTTGTATCGGATTGTTCTAGGTAATGAGATGGATCTAAATAGATTTCTCTATTCCCGAGTGGACAATGAGATCCGCTGGAGCATGTATCTAAGACGAATCATGTAGCAACATGATGACAACACCCTGAAGACAACAACGTGAAGGAGTCTGAGCGAATGCTTCAAGCAAGCATGCTAAGAAAGTGAGTGGCCAAGAGACCGTGTTAATGAACAGGTTTACAAATAACCAGAAAAGAAACGATTTGCATGATAGTGTCCGTTGAATGATCGAATATAGTGGCCAATCTGTATGATACGAGTAGGGCGCATGTAAACGATGTTGAACTGCGTATCCCTGCTGCCTGCACGTGCCCTGGTGGTATCGCTGCCATGGGAAGTAAAGTACGCTAAAAGCGGCATGCAGGGAAGACCGTTTAGGCCTGACTCTGAGGCGCAATGTTCTCACGCTTGGCCTCGGATGTCGGCATCTGCGGCGACAGCGATATTCAACGTCTTTGTCTAGTAGTTTGTTTAGAGATTAAGCAGTAAGTGACCAGCATGGAGCTGTCACGTCAAGAGTATCCCGCGCTGCTGGTAAGTAATCCGTACCGTGATGGGTTCATACGCTGAACGTTTGTAGAACGGCCTTCAGCCCAGCCAAGCTGTTGCCATCCTCGAAGAGCGTGTTAAGCTGATCGGGAAAGTCAATTCTGACATAGCGGACTACCTTTCGGCAAGCTTTCGCAACCCGTTCTTCTCGATATGTGAACTTATAGTCTAAGTAGGAGCGACGGCGCGTTGAGGAAGCTTATGTGCAGGGCCTGAAAAAGATTATTGCCAGACAGCCGCAAAATACATCTTCTGAACTTGGGTACGAGGTTAACTGCTACTGATAATCTGAATCAAAGTCTAAATCCAATCAGGATCTTCAAAGCACCATGGCAGAGCATTGTCAGATCCACGGAAACTCTCGCCCAATCCCACAGTACTTTCGCGCAAAGACTGGAAGCAGACGTAGAACGGCCATTGCGAGATTATCAGAGCAAGAGCAGGGAAATGCAGGCTATGAGTACTATACAAGGCAATTTAGCTGCGGTGTCGAGGGAAGTCGAGGCGACACAGAAGCGAGCGGACAAAGTCCATGGTGGTAAATCAGGAGCGAATAAAGCCACCAATGCAAGCCTTGATCTCGAAAACGCAAACCAACAATGGGCAACTCAGGCACCCTATGTTTTTGAGCAGCTGCAGGCTCTAGACGAAAGCCGGGTCAATCATCTACGTGACGTGCTTACTCAGTTCGAGACCCACGAGGTCGACCGGATTGAGAGAAATCGGATTGCCGCCGAAACTTGCTTGAACGTGATACTAAATCTGAATACCGCTGATGAGATATCCACATTTGTTGCGCGGTCATCTTCTGGTGCGCCAATTGTACCTGCGAGGCAGACAAGCAGAATCACATCGGGAAATACGTTAGTAGCTCCTTCGCCTTCTAGAGGTGGAGATGATGGCGCAAGTGAAAGGTCAGCAAGTTCAGGAGGCGCTCTGAGATTAGGGTCTGGGTCTGGGTCTGGTATGTGATCCTTTCGCATAAGTAATCAACCAAACTTACATCCAGTAGCCCAAGAGAAGCGTACCGGGTTTGGAGGGCTGCGACGATTGGGCACTGTCATGGGTCGAAGACAGAAAGATCCGAAGCCGACACAACCCGCGGCATCCCCAGAGAAGAGAAATCGACCTAGTCGCAACCCCCTACGACGGGGCCCTAGCTCAAGAGACATGCAAACCATTCCTTCGCCAGAAGATTCAACAATACATCTACCCTCTCCGCCGCTGCGTCAGGAACCAGCAATGCCACGTCCTACTACAGCACCACCTGTAGAGCGCCCTCAGCCACCTCCGGAACCACAACGCGCCAACGAGCGGTCCAATGGAGATACGATTTTGCCTCCACCATTGACGCCTTCAGCCTTACCTCAGACGAATGGAGTCCGGGCGAGTGGTGATGCGATTCCACGACAGCCTGAGCAACCCTTACCTCCCCCACCAATCCCGGCCGAGGTCAGTACTGTGAGAATCAACTGCCCTTTTTTACATTACTCATTGGTTTGTAGCGAGACAATGATGGTTTTAGCGTACCAGCAGCTGCTACCGATGAGATATCCCGCGCCCAGCAAGAAGCCGCAGCAGTGTAAGCAAGTTCTGTTTTCACTTTGTGGGATAGAAGCCCCCACTGATATTTATAGTGATGCTGAATCGCCTGCTATTAAACTGGATATTCGGGACGAACCTATTCAAGAAGAGGATGGCGATGCCCAATCAGCATTGTCAAGTGTCGCCAGTAGATTGAGAGCAGTTCGTTCTCCCAGCGGTCTTTACCGCGAAGTAATATTGACGTTGTCATAGCAAGCACAGCAGGTGGCTACACCACGTAAGCCAACCGCAAATCGGGGTCGCAGAGATGTAAGGAACACGATTTTCGTACCCACACCCCAAACGACAGAACCGCCCATCACGGCAGATCCTCTGGCTCAGCCTGCGTCTTCTCTCAGTATTGCCAGATCGCCACCTCTGCCGTCGGAGGCTCATCGTGGTTCGGATGCGCAGTCTATTCGGTCCCAGAACTCCCTTAGCAGTATGGCGAATAGTACTCCTATAAGGCATCCAGAAATGTACCAGCCTGGTTTGAACGCCTCGGTTGTTGAAACCGTCAGTGCATGGTTCGCACAAGGCCGAGTATCCAAAGCCATAGTCATAGGCGAGCTTGCACTCTCGTATACCGCAAGCGAGACCTCCACCCACGCTTCACAGAGCATAAGACTAGAGAATTTCCCCGTTCTCGAGAAAGTGGCACCAAACCCTAATTTCATCACTCAGATCCCTTCCAAAGCTGGGGAATACTCTATCAACATATCGTTGATTCCTCGCACTACTGTGGCGTTCAAGTATCAAGTCCATGTCGACGAAGGCAACTTGGCCGCGCACGCACCGATGGTGCTCACACCAACCTGGAAGGTCGAGTCGGCGCAGACATCAGTAATGTTAAATTATGCATTCAATCCCGCCTTCGCTTCTCCGACCGGCAGAAGCGTATCGTTGAAGAATGTCGTAATCTTGATCACCCTCGAGAACTCCAAAGCTTCGGCCTGCCAGTCGAGACCAGTCGGTACATTCTCGAAGGAAAAGTCTATGATCTACTGGAAGGTCGGCGACATCACTCTTGACGGATACGCCGAAGCACCTCATAAGCTACTTGCGCGCTTCAGTACCGAATCCGAGGCAAAACCGGGTAATGTGGAGGTGAGATGGGAGATCAGCGGAGACAGCGCGGCAGGTCTTGGAAGCGGATTGGGCCTCAGTCAGGTGGCCGCTGCTAAAGAGGAAGGAGGCTCTGATCCTTTTGCTGATGAAGGTACGATGACAACCCCTGCCGGAGCTTGGAAAGAGGTGCCGCTGTTGCGGAAGGTGGTGAGTGGGAAGTATATTGCAAATTGAGCGTTTTGATGTGATTTAGCTTGTCAATACTGTCGACCATTGTATTTCCGGCTATGCATGGCTTTTTTACTGTCTATATGGGACACTTCGATGGTAATTCTCGAGGGCGGGGGGAAATACCTTGTGTCTAGGACGCTAGGTTACGAAGATTACAGCATTTCACATGCATATGCAGAAACAAATACGCATCAAGACTCTTCAGGACGATGAAGGAGATGTTTGACTGTCTTTCTGCCAAGCTGAGCGGCGGACTTCCTCGGCCACGCTACGACCATACGGGTTCACTCCGCATAGATACCCCAGTTGAAGAAGCCCATAATCGATAGAATGCTTCTATTATGCTTCTCGGCTCTATCCTTAAACGGGTGCCATCTGACGAGATCACTGTCGTAGGTACGGAGTAGATACTTTATCCCAACCTCCTCTAACGACTGCCCTAATTAGCGTCACCACTAGCGCCTTCTCCGGACTTTTACCCCGACCTCTTGTCTCTCGATATCAATTGCGGACGTTGGAGTTGCACAGATTCGATAATTGTGACGAACATATAACAACGAGAGAGCAACCAACACAATGACACTCTATCAACCGGTGTCGTGATCAAAACCTGCATACTTCCAACGTCATTACATCGGATGTCATCAACATACTTCTCTACCTACACGCAGAAGTACAATGGACTGTTGCTTCTGGGAGACTGTGGAGTACAGCTGAATGCCATGTAACCTGTCCTGTCAATCATCAGCCATCCACACAATGCTCCTCAGGACTGGCACCCTTGTAGCATCAGCGCGGACGCATGTTCAAACAACTTTGCACATCCTTCTCTGTTCGACTTTGGACCTACAAGTTGTGGGTAGGTGCTTTCTTACTCGACGGATTTTCCTTTCTGGGCCCGACTTGTGTTACTTTTCGTACCCGCATTGGGTCATACTATGCATTGGGTCAACCCACGGTACGTGGCTGTTACGAATTTCATTGCTACGGGAATCTGTGATGCTTGTGCATTTGGAACTGCAGCTGCAGGAGCAGAAGCAGAAGCAGTACAAATGCAGAAGTGGAAGCAGAGTATCTACGTTCAAGAGCACAAATGAATCATGCCGGCTTTTTAACGCGAAATCGGGTCGTGGGACTGCTTGGTTTTCCTTTTTGTACGGCCTCGAAGTATAAAGCAGGCTCAGCTACTCTATTTCCTTCTCAAAAAATCAAATTTCTCTCACCACGCCAGAGATATTCAATCGTGTTAGATCATCCCAAGAATCTTTGATAGGCTTCTTCCCGTTCACTACTAGAAACATGAACACCCCTAACCCGCAGAGTCAGCCATACGTGGATGGTCCTTGCACTCCTCAAAGAATCGTGGGCCAGTCCGGCGGTGCGGACTTCTTGGACCGTAAAGCTGGAGAGGGTAAAATGGCCAAAACCTTGACAACATATGCCGACAGTGAACGCGTCAAATCCATTAAGCTGACCTATTCTGACAATACAACATCTTCGACGCACGGTTACCAATCCGGGACTATTCACGAAATCCGTTTTGAGCCGGGCGAGAGAGTTACTTGGGTAACCTTGTGGACTGATGACAGATACAAAGACCTGGCCCGGATCCAACTATCAACAACTTACAACAAGCATATTGATGGCGGTGGCTATTGGATAGGATATACCTCATACTCCATCGACGTAGGATCTGGCTATCTCGTAGGTGCTACCGGTAATGCAAAGTCCGCTTACGTCAAAGCCCTTGGGCTTATATTTCTCATCGAGGTCACTAAGACTACTATCTCAAACGTTGTCTATGATCCTCCACAAGCCAACCTAATTTGGATTCTGCGACTTTTGATAACCGGGGAAGCACAAGCGTCCTTGACTGGAAAATCACAGATTCTCAAGAGCGATCCAACTCGACCAGTTTCCCCTCGTCAACCACCCAAACATTCACTGCTAATGTGAGCGTTGAAACCAGCATTCCTGAGATCGCCAAGGTCGGCGAAAGCTATCAGTGGCAAACTGGTAAAACCCAGACAATGGGAACAGTTGAAACACATACAGCCACCTTGAGTTGGCGTCTCTCAGGCTCTCTGGATCCAGGGTTAAAGCACCGATGCTATTCCTATTGTCAACAGGGACAGGGCGGACATTAACTACACCGCAGACGTCAAAAGCGACTTCCAGAGTGGAGAGTCATTACGCTATAAGGACAAAGGGGATCTTATCCAATACTCAGTTTGCCTACGCCAATGCTTACGGAGAAAAGATGTAACGGATATCGCAGACAGTGAATACGAATCGGATGACGAAATCCCGGTAATGGAGACTCAGAAAGGGAAGGAGATAATCTACTGTACGCAGAACCACTCCGTCCCATCTGGCGCCGCTTCCTGGTGTGTGGTTCGGTCTAGGGGGAACATGGACTCTTCGATGGGGGTTTGCTGGTAGGGACAAGGAGCGTTATGACGACCAAAGGAATCAACCGTACATCACAGACTACGTTCATTAGTGCCACGCTCTTATATTGATATCATCACCCTTGAACTTATGGGTTACAATGATTAAAGTAAGCATTAGAACCACCTATCCAAAGATAACTACATCCCTGCGGCCCACGCTCAAGCCCTTAATTGATTCAGTGTTTTTTTGGCTTTGATTATCTTATACTTGCTTCCATGTTTTCCCAGGCGTGCGCTCCTGCGAAGTTGCTTTTGTAAACGACCGCTACCAGATCTCGCAACCAGGAGTTAAAAAAAAGCTTCTTCAGCCCTGGCATCGTAAGACTGAAAAGGCAACGCTTGGATATAACCAGTATGGTTATGTGATCGTAGGGATATCGTTACCGCTATCCAAAGCAAAGATGGAACTACAATGGATGGAGGGAAGGGGAAAACGTTCTTTTTCATAGAAAGCCATTCGTATCTTTTGCTCACGCTGGCTTGGAGGACGCACCTGGAAATACTGATGCCAGCGGAGTGGTGCCCCTGAGCCAGCTGAGGGTTTGGTGTCTAGAAGGCTAGATCACAGCATCCTGCATGCATATATATGCAGGAAGAGAGATTTGTATCTGCAGTATCTGCAAGCTGAGCAGTAAGAATATTCTCGGTCGCGAAACGGCGATAAGGGGGTTGTTTCTGCGTCGTTGATTGAACATTGTTGCCGATGTTTCTGTTGTAGGTTTCTAGGTCGGGTCATTGGAGGAATATGTCGTCGTGGGTGCTGCGCACGTTGGATCACTAGAACTATATTAATTATCACAGATGTGCGAATATGTACTTGTTTGACAGAAACGACGTGGGAAGGCAGTCTTCTTGAAGGCATGGGAGGCGTGTGACGTTTACTAGATAGTTCTGTAGTTCTGATAGTGATTTATTCTTCGATGCTGATATCAAAGGATTCGAGAGTGCATGATGAATTCGCGTTGTGTCGTGAAACCCTAGTGTCGGCTGTTTGTTGATTGGTTGATTGGTTGATTTTGATTGGATTGTTGAAATTGATTTGCTTGCTTGGCGCGGCGGGAAATTGCACTACGAAATTAACGAAATTAACGAAATTAATTGCAGATCTGCGCCGTTCCAGGTTACCCGCTGCTCCGCACCACCACATCTCTCTCCCTTCTTTTCACCCTCACCCTCACCTTTTCTTCGACCCTCTCACCACTTTTGCCTCCTCCATACGCTTTATGCTCTGTCGCTCTTTACCTTAGCATACCTTATCGTCGCGGACCTGCTGTGCTCGTCGCCCTTCTTTTATCGACGACCAGTAGACGCGCCCATTTGCTTCAAACTAATCCTTTCCTTCAGTACACACCTTCGTGACGTGAAACAACGGGCAGTTTGAACCCCAATAGCCACAGGATCTTAATTCACCATAATACCGCTTCAATCCACCTCGGATACCTCGCGTCACTAAGAACGCCGAGCTTCATAATAAACCCATTCGGCGACCATTGCGCCAGCAACTCGCTGTTTGCATAGCTCAAAATGCATCAACACCATGCGAAGCACCATGTTCATGAGAGGGCCGCGATTCTCGAGGTTCGGAACCCAGATGCTACTGTTGTACAAGTAGTCTACGAGACGGCGGCGAAGACATTCGACGGTCCAGTTGGGGGGTACAGCACTTTCAATGCACCGCCTGCTGCTCCAACCACGCATTCCAGCAAGCATGTGCAACCCGCTCCGTTAACTCAAGATACACCATCGCCAACGCCGGTGCAGCCTTCGACATCTGCGCAAATCCAGCCTTCAACGTCTGCACCACCCCAGCCCAGCACGAGTGTTGACTCGACGCCAACGCCAATCGCTCAAACCACCCCCACCCAGCAAACTTCGAGTCAGCAGCCGACAACACAATCTCCTAGTCCTTTAACAAGTGCACAGCCTGAGTCTTCCTCCGCGGCGAGTTCTTCCACACCGAGTCCATCGACGCAAAGCAAGTCTAGTTCATCCGGCCAATCGTTAAGTGAATCTATCGTGCCAACACCACCCTCGAGCTCGGTACTTTCAACATCGAATACTCCTACGCCGACTTCCTCTTTTATCGCGCAATCGGCAACAAGTTCTGCCTCGAGTACACCAACTGCAGCTGCAACGACACAGTCCAATGGCATGTCTGGTGGAGCAAAGGCAGGATTAGCCATTGGCATACTCCTTGGTATTGGTGCTTTACTAGCGTTGGTTTTCTTCTGCTACCGCCGCAAGAAGCAGAACGGCAATAGGGCCTACGAGAAGCATGATGATGAAAAGGCCCAGAGTCCATTTGCCAACGAGGGTGGTGTCGTCGGGGTTAACCGCACCCCCAGCGCTCGGTCAGCCAGAGGAACCTCGACCGCTCCACAGTTGAGCTTGCGTCCTCTGACGGAATTTTCTCCAGACCTTGCAGCGCAGAAGGCAAGAATCAACGCATTAGCTGCAGCTGGTGGTCCACCCCGAAACCAGGTTAACAACCCGGCTAATCCATTCGGAAACCACGCAGAGATGTCCGAGAAGTCTGCTCCTATGACCCAACCCACAAGCCTGACAAACCCGTTCGGTAACCACGCAGAGACGGAGGCGACCGCGGCCAATGGGCCAATGACACCCTCAGCTCAGGTCCCTGCACCCCTACGTGTCAGAACTCCTACTCCTGAAGGTGCCGCTGCCGTTCTTGGTGGTGCTGCTGGTGCCGGACTCGCCGCTGCTGGTGCTGGAACGGGGCGTCCAAATGCTCCTAAGCCGCTCAATCTCAATCCGAGTCGCCCTACAACTAATGGTTCAGAACGGCCTATACCAAGTCCTGCCGGTACTGAGTTCAGCATGACATCTGTTACCCCATCAGCCGTCGCCAATGGCCCCCCTCCTAGCAATGTCCACCGCATCCAGCTCGACTTCAAACCATCTATGGAAGACGAATTAGAACTCCGCGCTGGTTTACTTGTCCGGCTCTTGCACGAATACGACGATGGATGGGTAAGCATTGCCTTTGCATTTTTGTTCTGTATAGTTGCTAATCGGTTCAATAGGCGCTTTGCATACGTCTCGACCGCTCTCAGCAAGGTGTCGCGCCCCGCACTTGCCTCTCCGCTCGACCTGTCAAGCCTCGTCCCCCACCTGGTGCACGTGGACCTGCTCAAGGACCCAGAGGACCACCCCCAGGAATGATGGGCCCAGGACAGCAACGACCGTCCTCACCAGCCGGCGGTCGCGGCCCACCAAGCCCTTACAATCGAGCCCCTAGATCAGCTTCCCCAGGTCCAGCTCAACAGCAGCGATCCATGTCACCTGGACCTTACCGCGGTGGGCCTCAGCGTCCCGCCATTCCAGTTCCTGGACAAAAGAGACGTAGCAACTCGGCCAGCGATGTCCGAGAGCGAAGAAACAGCCCTCCTGGACCGAGTCCCATGAACCCAAATGCCAACATCATTCCCCAGACTAGTCCAAAAGTCCCGATGCAAATCCAAGCAGTCACGCCGCCGGAATCTTTGCGCGCGGCGACGCCTCCTCAGCGTAAACCGGTTCCCGGACAGGCAATGTGACCGGCTCACTTGGCTGTACATATTTGTCGGACAACAACCAACGCTCTATCCAGACCAGTCTCAATGGAGCGACGAAGTGCTAGGATGATGCCAGTTCCTCTAATGTCATCTCAGTTTTTTCCAATTCTAACATCGACGGGTCCCTTTGGTGTGGGCCCTGATTTTTTTTATTTCTACGAGGAGGAGATTTGATTTCCCAGGACGGGGTTTTCATAGATATCAGCTTTTTTCTGTGCCTTGGAGATAGGGCTTGCTGGTGTTCTGCCCATTGAGGCAATCTGTGTCCTTTTTAGACGAGGATGTATGTACGCTAGCTAGGTAGGTATTCATACAAATGACATTGGCACTGGTGCCCTAGAAAGTGGGATCTGTCAAAACGACGATTTCTGTGAAGTTACGAAGTGCTTGCTTCCTTGCGCGCGCTTCAACCTCCTCCGTCGTTCCTAAAGTCCCCGCTCCTTTCCCCCCTTTAACAGCAGAAGCGGAACACGCAATACTATTGACTCAGTACCTAAACAAACGACGAAGACAAACCCCCTCCACCGGAGCACCCTTCCCCTGCCTGCCCCACAGCACAGCGCTCCCATCTAGACCCAGCCCTTGTCGATTACAGCCTGTGCGTCTCAAATCCAACCTGTCGGTGGCTGTTTCAAACCTCCGCCGAGAAGTACTTCGACTCGAAACGTGCGGGATCGATGCTTTTCTTTTTGGTATGGTTTGTGTATATAAACAGTGATCACGTGATGTACAACCGAATATTAGATTTGGAGCCTTTCCACATCCGGACCAACTGAGTATCTGGGCACCATCTTGTCGCGTCGATTGTGCAGCATGAGCTCTCCCATGCGTCAGGCCCGACGGCGCAGTCAATTCGAAGAAGAGGCATCGCGTGCCCTTGGTACAAGTATCCGCGACACGCCATCAGCAACATCAATGGCAAACTCGAGGGTGGGTTACAATCCGAGCTTCCTCATCTGAAGTCTTGCTGATTTGCCATAGATTGCTGCCGGCAGGATAGCCAATACACAACCTACGTATGACTTCCTGACTGGCGCTTCCAGTCCTCCGCGTACCCGGCCATTGCAGCAAAGTCTACGACAGTCACAGGCGGAACTACGACAGTCACAAGGTCAGTAGAGAGCTCACATACGAAATGCCGCCTGGGCTAATTGGCAGCAGATATTGGCAATGAAGATCTTCGCGCCCTGATCAAGACTCTTCAATACGAGTTGGAGTCGTTCAAGCAAGAGCGGGAGTTTACCAATTTAAGGCATGAGAAAGAGCTTCGCGATGCGCAAGTCCAAGCAGAAGCGGACTTTAGAAAGGCACAGGTGTGTTGCGAGTACTGCCATCTGGGCCTCAACGGCTAACAGAGTTGCCTCAGGCTTCGGAGAGCAGCAAGCACGTCGCAAGTCACAAGTACGAGGCTCTTAGCAAAGAACTCAAGGTGGTCCAGGATCAGGCGACCAACCAGCAGCACGATCTTGAGAAGAAGGTACGAGCATTACAGGAGGAGAATAGGTCTTTGAAGGAAGATGTCGAGGAAGCACAGGCGGAACTCTCTACCCTTGATCGTCAGCACCAACATCAGCTGCAAGAGATAGACTCAAAACATGCTACATTAAAAAAAACGCTGAGCGATCTACGGGGCGATCTTGATGCCAAGACCAGTGTGCTTGCCATTACGCAGCGGAAGTTGGCTGAAAGGGAGGCAGATGCTGGACATCTCGAAAGCGAAGTTTTGAGGCTGAAAGCGCAAACCGGTGATGTGGAGACTCTTGCAGTGATCAAGAGGGAACTTTCGGAACAAGTGGCGCATATCAGAAGGCTTGAGACAGCGAACCGGGAGCAAATTGCAGAGCTCAAGCAATATCGGCGAAATCATAAAGCCGTAGAAGTAGTAGAGGAAGAGAAAAGAGCACTTGAAAGCAAGGTCAATTTAATGGAGGATCTACGGAAGGAGCTTAGGGAAGCTCAGCTCCAGCGCCAGATACTCGAGGACGAAAGGCGGTCGTGGACCTCATACCTGCAAAATGAGGCTGGGCCAGACGGAAATGTTGAATTCAGATCTCCAGAAGACCTGGCGAGGGCTTTAGTAAAGGAGCGCTTGGAAACTGCTTCTCTTCTTGAAAGACTCGGGGCGATACACCCAGAGTTGCTAGAAAAGGAGGAGATCATTAAAAGCCTAGAGGAAGACAGAAATAAGATCCATTCCGAACTCGATAGACTACGAACAAGCGGCGGAGGCGGCGACCATCGTGTCAAGGCACGTATCGAGCGGCAAAGAGCACTTGCGGTCAAAGAGGTTGAGTATCTCCGGGAACAGCTGCGCACTTTTGACAGCGAAGAAACCACCTACCATTCCGAAAACCAATTCGACTTGCAAAAAACCAAGCGAATCCAAGACCTCGAGTCCATCGTCGACCAATACCGCCTCGATCTTCAGACCCTTTCCGACGAACTCTCCCAACGCGAAGACAACACTTCCAGCGCCATTCCCTTAGAAACGCTCAAACGCCCTCGCGAAGACGAAACCGACGACCGCCTCGGCCAGCTCTCCCGCAAAAACCGCAAACTTCAAGACACCCTATCCACCCTGCAACACGACCATGCTCTCCTCCAATCCGACCTCTCCGCTACAAAATCCCAGCTTTCCTCCCTCCAGAAATCCTCTCAAACCCGCATCCTAGCTCTCCGCTCAAACCCCACCTCCGACGCCGAAGCCATCAAACTCAGCACGCTAACCTCCCTGCGCGACGAGAACAAAGCCCTCCTCGCCCAGCTCGAGTCCCCCAAAAACACGTCCCCTGCCCCCTTCGTCCCCCTCGCCACCCTCGCCAATGTACGCGCCGAAATCCTCACCCTCGAAGCCTCGGTCGCCAGCAAAGAAAAAATGCTCCTCCGCCTCAAAGAATCCTTCTCCCGCAAAGCGCTCGAGTTCCGCGAAGCCGTCGCCTCCCTGCTCGGCTGGCAGATGAACTTCCTCCCCAACGGCCGCGTCCGCATGACGTCCATTTTCTACTCGCCCAATGACGACGATGACGAGGGGGGAAACAGTCTCGTCTTTGATGGCGAGAGCGGCAGCATGCAGATTAGTGGGGGGCCGAAGAGCGAGTTCGGAAGGGAGGTGAGAGGACTGATTGCGTTTTGGGTGGATCAGCGGAAGGAAGTTCCGGGGTTTTTGGCGGCCGCGACGTTGGAGTTTTATGAGCGGACGACAAGGGCGGCAAGGGCGTGAGAGGGGGGCTTGTAGGGGCGTGCTGGATAAGGCAAGGGTGGGGTTTGACTGGAAAATTGCGGGGGGTTTCGTCGAGGGAGAATTTGCGAGCGGGTTTTCGGAATGTGTTCCTGTCCTCGCGGCTGGGTGATTCGTGCAGCAGGCGCATCTAACCATTCCCTAACGCAAAGCCATCGCACATCTCATGCAGTCCCGCCCAGTCCCTTTTGCGCCCCTACCTCAACACCATCACCATCACCCCCGTCTTCGGCCCTTTATTCATTCCCCCTGATCCACAACCCCCTTCTCCCCCTCAAACCTACACACCCACACCCACACCCACACCCACACCCACACTCCACACCCACACCCCTATCCCCTCCCCCCCCTCACCATCACACTCCACACATCTATCCCCCTTCCCCCCCCCACCGGATCTTCCACCCCACACATCTATCCCCCTTCCCCCCCCATCTTCCCCCCCACTCCACCCCCCCCATCTTCCCCCCCATCTTCCCCCCCACCCCACCCCCCCGCATCTTCCACCCCACTCCACCCCACTCCACCCCACTCCACCCCTCCC
>JAABUO010000797.1_pt1 | contig 49942 bp, 42 predicted proteins | sample 5559291 | NCBI WGS metagenome assembly JAABUO01 (sample SAMN10711878, study PRJNA513372) | rock metagenome | isolation source: Antarctica rocks | place: Antarctica: Victoria Land, Finger Mt sud | reverse complement strand
GAGGCGGTGGTCGCCGAGGGGGCGGACATCGCCCTCCTGGCGCCGGCCTGACCGCTCTGACATCAGTCCGTCGCGCTCGTGCAGCGCGCTATAGAACGACGGGGTATCCCCACGGTGTCGGTCACGGTGGCCCGCGACATCACGGAACATGCCCGGCCGCCGCGCGCGGTCTTCGTGCCCTTCATGATGGGTCATCATTTCGGGGTCCCCTTCCATCGCGAGCTGCAGCGGCGCGTCATCCTGGCGGCCCTCGACCGGCTGGAGACTGTGGAGCGGAGCGGAGACATCTACGACCTGCCGATGACGTGGGCACGGGCGCGTCGGGAGGGACAGGAGATCGAGCGCATGATCGAGCAGCAACGCCATGGAATATATCGATGAGAGGCCGGTATAGAGGAAGGAGACGTGGTATGGGGAAATCGTGCGTTGTCGCGGTGGTCCAGGCGGACGTTGCGCCCGATCTAGAGGCCGGCCTGGAGAGGACCGCACAGCTCGCTCAGGCAGCCGCGCACTCAGGGGCCGCGTTGATCGTCTTCCCCGAGACGTGGCTCCCCGGCTACCCGGCCTGGCTGGACGTCTGCCGCGATGTCGCGCTCTGGGACCACCCGCCGGTCAAGGCGGTCTTCGCGCGCCTGGCCGAGAATAGCGTGGCCGTCCCAGGCGCGGCTGTGGATGCGTTGGCCACCATCGCGCGCGACGCCGGAGCCACGCTGGTGATAGGGGTGTGCGAGCGTGTGGAAAGCGGCGCGGGGCGCGGCACCCTGTACAACGCCCTGCTCACCTTCGGGCCGGACGGCCGGCTGTTCAACCACCACCGCAAGCTGATGGCTACCTACACGGAGCGCCTTGTCTGGGGCCCGGGCGATGTCGAGGGGCTGCGGGTCGTGGACACGCCCGCCGGCCGCGTCGGTGGGCTGATCTGCTGGGAGCACTGGATGCCCCTGGCGCGGCAGGCGCTGCACGAGGCGGGGGAGGATATCCACGTCGCGGTGTGGCCGACGGTCAAGGAGATGCACCAGGTGGCCAGCCGCCACTACGCCTTCGAGGGCCGGTGCTACGTCCTGGCGGCTGGGGCGCTGTTGCGGGCCGCGGCGCTGCCGGCCGAGCTGGAGACGCATCCGGACCTAATCGCGGACTCTGCCCAGTGGGTGCTGCGCGGCGGCAGCGCGATCATCGGCCCCGACGGGCTATATGTGCGCGAGCCCGTCTACGACGAGCCCTGTGTGCTGCTGGCCGAGCTGGATTTGGGCCGCATCCGCGAGGAGAGCATGACGCTGGACGTGGGCGGCCATTACCACCGTCCCGAACTCTTCACCTTTCAGACGCATCGCACGGGGCGCCGCCTCGCGGGTGCCGTGGAGGACGTGACAACGGGGACAACGAGAAGGTAGCGATGTCCGTCTGTCGATGCAAAGCGTCGATCGGTGTCATTGTCCCTCCGTATCTGGTCGCGCGCACATATTCACTGAACGTGTCTAAGGCACAGGCGCCGTTCCTACGCCAGCACGAGCGGCAGCAGCACCCCCAGCCCCAGGACGAAGAGGCCGAGCGCCGGCGCGGCCGTCCCGACCGGGCGGCGTCGGCGCGCTTCATGGGCGGCGACACGCGGATCAAGCCGCGCCCAGGCGGTCTGGCGGCGCTCTAGTGCGAGAAAGGCCACGGCCAGTCCCATGCCATACAGGAGGTGGCCGATGAGCGACGGCAGCGCGACGCCCGCCGCCGCCACCGTCCAGGTGAAGGGATGGCCGAGCAGGAGCGGGAACAGGGTCAGTTGGCCCAGGAACCACCACACCAGCCCGTAGACCAGACCCCACACGATCGCCAGGGCCAGGGTCGACGCCTCGCGCCGGAACAGCACGCCGTAACTCATGCCAATCACTGTGGCGATAACGAGATGGACGACGAAGCCCAGGATGGGCGACGATTGCCCGATCAGCCGGGCGACGACGGGCAACTCTCCGGTCACGACCATCACCAGGCTGAACAGCAGCGCGCCGACGACGCTCGCCAGCGCGCCCTGCCCGAGTGAGCGTAGCGTGCGCGTCCCCGGTCCCTCGGGTTCACGGTTGAGCGGGTCCGCGTCGATGAAGAAGCCGACCCAAAGCCGGTCGATGGCCGCGTAGGCGAAGCCGAGCAAGAGGCCGTAGATGATGTGCCCCACCAGCGAGCCGAAGAGCGCGGCGGCGTGCTGATACGTCCACACCGGCGCCGTGCGCTGCAAGAGGGGGAGGAGCGTGAGCGGACCCAGGAGCCACCACAGCAGGCCGTAGGCCACCCCCCAGCCCAGACTCGACCCCGCGCTCCGCACGTCGCGTTGGAACAGCACGCCGAAGCTCATGCCGATAACGGCGGCGATGGTGTAGTGCAGCAGGACGCCGACGCCGGGCGAGGCGGAGCCGACGAGGCCGGCGATGACGATGAAGAAGTTGACCTGCGCCATCCATACGCTGAAGGCCCAGCCACCGATCAGACCGGCGACCCCGCCGACGAGTAGGGCGCGCGCCAGGCTGAACGGTCGCTCCGCCGCCGGCCTCGTCCGCCGCCGCAGGTTCCATACGCCCAGGCCAACGCCCAGCGGCACGCCAAGGAGCAGCAGATAGGCGACGAGGTCGTGGAAGTGGGTGCGGGCGGTGTCGAGCATGCCCATGTGCGGCAGGCCACGCAGCAGCGGGAACAGCCCGGCGGGGAAGGCAAGCCAGAGCAAAAACGCGTAGCCCAGGCCCCAGAGCAGCCCAGCTCCCGGGCCGTCGACGTAGTGGCTAGCCAGGAGCGCGAAGAGCAGCCCGTAGACCCCGCCCAGGAGCAAGCCCGCGAGCGAGGGATTAGACGCGACGCCGCCGAGGCAGCCGATAAGCACACCCCCAGCGGCGGCGACAACGCGGCCGCTGGCGGCGTTATGAATATGAAGATGGAGAGGATCGGTGATACGCATCGCTCACTCTTTCCCGGTCGTGCCGGATATATCGGAGCCGGCGTCGGTCGTCTGCACGATGTCGCGCGGGAAGAACAACTCGATGACCCAGTCGGCCAGCACGCGGATCTTGCGCTCGAGGCCCGGCAGCTTGGACAGGTAGATGGCGCGCCACATGAGCCAGGCGAACAGGCCCGAGAAGCGCAGCCCCTTGATCTCCGCGCACGCCGTCTGGTAGCCCACGACGCAGAGCGTCCCCAACGCGCTGAAGCGGAACGGCGTCAGGGCGCGCCCCTGCACGCTGGCATGGATGTTGCGCGCCAGCGTCTTCGCTTGGCGCAGCGCATACTGCGCGGTGGGCGGGCAGGTCTGACCGTCCCCCAGGACCAGGTCGGGGACGGCCGCGCAGTCGCCCAGCGCCCACAACCCGGAATGGCCCGGCACGGCCAGCGTCGGCTCGACCACGACCGCGCCCCGCTTGTCCCGTTCGACCGGCAGCGCGCGCATGAGCGGGTGCGGCGTGGTCCCCGCCGTCCACACCAGCGTCTCGGCGCGGATCTCCTCATCCGAGTCCAGGGTGACAGCGCCGCGCCGCGCGTCGGCGACATGCGTGCCGAGCTTGAACGTGACGCCCCGCGCCGTCATGCGTTCCAGGGCATAGGCCGCCAGTGACTCGCTCAACTCGGGCAGGATGCGCTCCCTGGAATGCGCCACGATGACGCCGACCTCTTCAGGAGGCACGTTGGGGTAGTAGGCGAGCATCCCGCGGGCAAAGTCGTTGAGCCCGCCCGCCAACTCCGCGCCCGCGAAGCCGCCGCCGGCCACCACGAAAGTCACCAACGCGCGTCGTGACGCCGGGTCGGGCTCACGGTCGGCCCGCTCGAAGACGTCGATGACGTGGTCGCGGATGCGGGCCGCGTCGGCCAGGGACTTGAAATCCAGGGCGTTGGCGCGGACGCTCTCCGCGTCGGGGAAGCGGGTGACGGCGCCCAACGCCAGCACCAAGTGGTCGTACGGGATGTCGCGCCCGCGCTGCATCGCGGCGTCTGGCGTCAAGGTCACGCAGCGCTGCGCCGGGTCGACGGCGGCGACGCGTCCGCGCACCACCGTGGTCCGGCGTAGGCTGGCGCGCAGGGGGCTACTGATGTGCGTGGCTTCCAGGCTGCCAGAGGCCGCCTCGGCCAGCATCGGTGTGAACAGCAGCGCGTTGGTCGCGCTGACCAGCGTGAATGAGACCGAGGGGTCGGGGCCAAACGCCTGTTCCAGATGGCGGGCCGTGGTCACACCGGCGAAGCCGCCGCCCACGATGACGATGCGCGTCGGAGCCGCGCGCGGCGGGGGCGCGGGTTGGCGCTCAGGCCCGAACCGCCAGGCGGCGAGGTCGCCCAAGGCCTGCGTCAGCGCGCCCAGTAGCGCGCCGTACAGGACCCAGCCCACGAACTGGGGGAAGACGGTGCGCATCCCCGCGGCGGTCCACTGTGGCGGGTGGCCCGCGAGCAGCGGCAGCGCGATGACGCTGACGAGCAGCCAGACGGGCACGCCCAAGGCGGCCGCGGTCATGCCGCTGTCCGCGTAGGCGCGTGGCGCCGGGCGCGCGGCCAGGGCATAGCCGACGCCCAGGAGGCCGCCCAGGACAAGGGCGATGACATTATGGCCCAGCGTCGCCACTAGGACCACACTGCTCGCCAGTCCCGCCAGCAGTCCAATCATCCCGCGCCGTGGATAGAAGCGCATGCAGTGTCTCCTTAGCGATGGTTCAGCGAGAGCGAGGTCCGCTTGACGGACGATCCGGCGCGCTAGCCCTCAGGCCAGGCGGGCGCGGGGCAACGGCGTCACCGGCATCGTGTCGCGCGCGACGCCATGCCTGGCCGCATCCGTCGCCGCCACGGTGATAGACGCGGCCGCGAGGACCAGATCCTTGAGCAGGAATTGGCCGGCCAGCGTGAGATAGGGGAAACCGGTCAGGGCCGGCGTGGTGAAGAAGATGGTCAGCGTCCCGGCGAAGAGCAACAGGCTGAACAGGCCGACGTAGCGCAGCCCCCGACCGCTGAACAAGAGGAGGGCGGCGATGATCTCCAGTGAGCCCAGCGCGTGGACGAACGTGGCCGAGGCGAGGGCGGAGAACACCGAGGCGTGGATCAAGGCCACGACGGGAGCGGGGTCATGGAACTTGAGCGCGGCGATCCACACCAGGATGAGGCCCAGGCTCAGGCGTAACAGGGGCGCGGCGATGCGCTCGATGAGGGTGAACAGCGGCGCCGCGACGCTATCGGCGCGGTCAAGCAACGTTTTCATGGTTTCTCCTCGATCCTTGCCGGATCGTCGATGAACTGGTCACTGGAACTGTGAGTCACCGCTGATGGAGGCGGTCGGTTGCTGGTTAGTGGTTGCTGGTTGGTGAAGCCGATGATGGGGCAGTTCACGTTGAAGCCAACCGAGCCATAGGGCGCGCCGTGTAACTGTGCCCCATCATCATGCTATATCACGCTATCGCGGCGGGAACTGGGAATGGGGGACCGGCTGGGCAAGGTTCGCGGTCGGGGGCTTCGCCGTGAACCCGATGATCGCACAGTTGATGTCGACGCCCGCGGAGCCGTACGGTTTGGGTAGCCCCGTGGCCGGATCGACGCCCGTCAGCAGGTCGGGCCGGGTCGCGGCCAGGTTAAAGACGGTATTTTCATCGATCTGGCGCGTGTTGAGCCCCGCGCTCACCGCTTTGGGGGTCCACAGGCCGAGCTGCGCGTCCCACAGCGGGCTGTAGGCATCGGCATGCCGGGGGTCGCTCAGGGTCGGGACATCGCCGAATACGTTGAGCAGATCGCCGCCGTTGCGCAGGGCGTCGATCAGCGCCGTGTTATCAGCCGAGGCATCTGTGCTCGCGTACCCATCCTTGACGAGATGCACGAACCCCTGCGCCTGGGAGTTGCCGTAGCCCGTCTGGCCATTGATGAAGGCGAAGAGCCGCTCACGGGCTGACCCCAGGAAGTCGTCGCCGCCGTTGAACGGCGCGCGGTCCAGCGCGGGCACATAGGTCGCGCGTTCCAACACCGCGGTGAGGGGCTGACCTGCGTCCGTGCTCAGGTAGAGGATCGGCTGGCCGGCGTCGAACCCCTTGACGAACAGCATGTCGACCCACGACTCCAGGAACTGTCCGGACGGCGACGTCGCGGGCGCGATGTGGATGCCGAGGACCCGATCGGCCGTGTTGGTGTGATGGACGACGTCGAAAGGACCGTCGCCGGTGGCCACGATGGGGGCGCTGTAGACGGTCGGCGACCCCGCGATCCGGATGAAGGGGCTATAGCCGGGGCCAGCCACGGCGCCGGGCTGAAGTTTCGCGAGGGGGAAGCCGTGTGGTCCGGGGACCGCCACCCGCGTGGGGCTGAAATCGGGCGCGCCCTGGAAGTGCACCGTGGCTAGGCCAAACGGATTCTGCTGCGGCGTCGGGCTCCCGAGGGTCACCGTCTGCACACAGGCGGCGCAGCCAATCCCGATGTTGGCGAGCTTGGGCGCATAGTTTACGCCCAGGTCGTGCGCCGCCCCGACGTCCGAGGAATCCATGAGGACATACCACACCCTCTTCCCATGCGCATCGCCGGGGTACAGCGGCAGGCGCACCGTCTCGTTGCTGAGATTGACCTGGATGGCGCTCTCCTCAAACAGGTGGTTGCGAGGCAGCAGGCCGGTCATCTGTCCCAGTCCCGCGGCCATGCCCGGCCGGGAGGGGTTGTGAGCCAGCGGGGCTCCGCCCGCGACGGCGCCACGCGCGGGGATGGTGAGCGCGAGAGTGAGCGCCGCGCCGGCGGCCAGCGCGCGTTTTGGGTGGGGTATCCGTATCATCGAGGTCTCCTGTACTTCTTGTCCCGCGTCGGGGCTTGTTATGAACAGCGCCCAAGAATGACGCCTACTTTCAATCATAGCGCCGGGGTCTTACGCAGCTATGACGAACATTACGGAAGGATTACAGTTTGCTTAACCTTCTGTACAGGTACAACGGGTTATTGTGCCCTACCCTCCTTGCCCCTGCGCATCGCCGGTTGCCCCTTGCCCTTGCCACCAGCGTTCGCCCTCGTAGGGATAGAAGCGCCTCTTGTCTCCGGCGTCCCAGGCCGCGCGCAGGCCCGGCGCGCCGAGATCCCAGTCCGGCCGCACCTTCCGGCTCACCGCGCGCAGGTCCTGCCACAGTTCCTCGGTCGAGGGCCGGCCCCAGAACCAGTAGCCGTTGTAGACCTTGTAGATCTTGAGCCCCGGCTCCAATACGAACGTGTGCGGGATGGTGGGCTGGTGTGGGAGGGTGGTGTACTCCCAGATGTCCAGGTCGCGTGGGATCGTGTGGCCGGCGTCGCTCAGGAAGGTCCACGGCGCCCCCACGCCCTCGCGGAAGTCCTGCACGTCGCCGAGCTCGTCGGGCAGGATGGTGACGAGCTGGTTGTAGGCTACGGCCATCTTGGGGTAGAGCGTCACGAGGTCGCGGTGTTGCAGCTGGTCCTTGGGGCAGTAGTGCCCACGCCCCAGCACCAGGACCATCGGATTGCCCATCTCCGAACGCAGGTAGGGGTGTTCGCGCTGCAGTTCGGAGAGACGCCTCTTGGCGCCGAGGTGGTCGGTCAGCTCATAGTCGGGGAAAACGGCCCCAGGGACAATGTCGGCACGCATCCTTCATCCTCCTTAATTCCAATCGACCCCTGATCAGAATCGGGTGACCAGCATCGTCGGCGTCCTGTACGTGGCCAGAAATAGCGCGGCAGACGCCCCCGCCGGTCCTGAACCAACGACCAAGACATCGGTCTCAACGACAAGGTGTGTCAATAACCGTATGTTCCTTCCGATGGATGGCGCTCGATCATAGCGCCTCCCCTTGATCATAGCGCCAAGGTCTTACGCAGCCATGACGAACATTACGGAAGGATTACAGTTTGCTTATTCATCCCCGGTGAGCGGAGTGGTACTGCTTGCCCCCGCCACGCCTGCGCACAGGCCAGCGACCGTCGCGGGGCAGCAGGGTCTGTGAAAAGTCGGCGCCTCCCAGAGCCGACGAGGGCGGGCGAGCAGCGCAGCGAGCGCCCGCGCTCCCAGGACTTTTCACAGACCCTGCGCGGGGCAGCACTTCGGTGGACGCGCGCTCGACGGAGGTATACACTGGGGGGACCGAGCGGTGGCCAAGGCCCCTGACACACGCCGCGTCCTCGGTGGACGTGGGAGGGGGAGATCATGGCCCTGGATGCACGCCCAAGCCCGCGCGAGATAGGCGCGTGGTTGGTCGGCGACGTGAGCGAGGCGGCGTTGGCCGTCTGCCTCGCCACGTTGCAGGCCGATCCCAATTGGAGGGTCATCGCGCGAGGCGACGGCGCGCACTGGGCGCTGGAGTTGCGCTACATGCCGGTCGGCGAGACCTCTCATCTGCGGTTAGTGTGGGTCGTCCAGGCCAGCCGGGAAGGGTGGTGGCGGCAGGAGGGCGTCGCCTGACGGCGACGTGGGGTCCCCCTCACCCAATCCAGCGCGCCACGATCGCGGACAAGTCGGCGACCGCGAACGGTTTGGGTAAGCAATCGTCGTGGCGCATCCCCACCGGGACCTGTGCGCGTGTCACCCCCGTCGACATGCACACGATGGGGATGGCGACGGTGGCGGGGTCGGCGCGCAGGCGTCGGCTGACCTCCGGCCCATCCATCCCCGGCATATTGATGTCCAGCAAGATCACGCCCGGTTGCCCGCGGCGCGCGGCGTCGATCCCCGCGGCGCCGATGGCGTGCAGGACGCGGTAGCCGTCGCCTTCCAGCACGTCCCGGATGAGGCCCACCGTGGCTAGGTCGTCGTCGATGACCAGGATGATTCCTGTGCGCGGCATCGTCCCTCCTGTATGGTAGGGGCGCTCCAGGGGCCGGGCCTTCTACAACTCTGCCCGCATGATGCGTACCGTGCCGGGGATGGCGATGACCGGCGCTTAGGACCTGTAGGCCCCGCTTGATCTCGGCGACCACGATCGACGGGGGAGGAACTCGGTCGCTCCGAACCACCGGGATCCTCCCGCCCCTCGTCTGTCGTACCGCTTCTCGTCCTAGCTCGGGTCGCTCGGGTTGTCGAAGCCGTCGTACGGGACGCCCAGATAGGGGAAGGTTGGCAGGTAGGGCGCATTGACGTTGGCCGGCGTCAGGCCATCGGTGACCACCGCTGCCGCTGCGTCCGGGACATAGGTCTTGTCGACCAACGGGTACGTCAAGCCGGCGAGGACGCGTAACTCGATCGTGAAGACATCGTCCTTCACCCGCCGGCCGTTCGGGAAGCCGGCCAGATCACCGCCGATAATGCCGAACTGATCCTCGACGAGCGCCGGAGGAATCGCCATGTTCAGCCGCAACATGTCCGCATAGATCGCGCCCGTATAATTCTGGAATCCCGGGATGAACCCGGACGGTATCCCGGTGAGCAGGATGGCGATCACATCCGCGCGCACCGCGGTCAGGGTCGCCAGGTGCAGGAATGACGTGGGATAGAAGATCGGAAGCCGTTTGGATACTTCCGGGTGTTGCACGTACTTCAGGAACTGGCTGTCATCGGCGGGTGTCAATGCATTCCATCGGTCCTTGTCCCCGACGGGGACGATGGCCTCGTTGAACAGCGGGTTGCCGAGCCGCGAGACCTGCACCCAGGACCCGTGGCTGGTCTGCGCGCCGTCACGTCCGTCACGCATCGTGACCTTCTGCCGGCTCGCCGTGGCCCACACACCGACGACGGAGCGGGGGTCAGCCTCATTCACGGGCACGGAGCCGTCACGCGTGAGCGCGGTCTTGGGTACCTGGATCGCGATGCTGTGGACGTTGAGCCGGTTGGTCCCGTTGACCCCTAGCGCGGGCGGCAGCGGTATCATATGCAACTCTTGGAACGGCCGCAAATCCAGCTCGTCGAAGACTGAGCCCAGGTCCACATAGAAACCCTCCGCGCGCTGCCCGACGAAGACCGTCTCACCACTCGCCAGGGTATGCACGGCCGCCTGAGCCAGGGCGGGATAGTTGGGCGTGGAGCGCACGCCCACGTTGCAGGGCGGGCAGGTCAGGTTGCTGCCCAGGATGGCCGCCCCGGCATCGGTCACCTTGGTCACCGTGTAGACCTGCCGGATATTCCAATTGGGATCGGTAAGCGAGGTGATCGGGGCGGTGTTGTACAGGAAGGTGTCCGGGTTTTGCAGCGTCGTTTGGAACTGGAACTGATAGGTGACGTCGGGCCGCCCATCTCCGTCGTTGTCGACGTTGATCTCATAGAGGACGTCATCCCCGAACTCGTAGAAGTTGGGACCGCCAGCCGGTCCTTCCAGCGGGATGTAGTTCGCGATCAAGGTGACGGTTTTGGGTTGGTCTGGACTCACGAAGGCGTACACGTCGGTATTGTCCGCGACCGGGTCCTTGGCAATCTCGAGGGCTTCACGGTGTGATGACATTTGTCTTACCTCGCTTTGGGCGTGCTAGCGTGTGTAGAGGCGCCGTTCTGTGCGCCCCGGCCTTGCCACAGGCGCGCGGCTAGGGCGCGATCGGTATAGGTGAACTCCTCGGCGCCCACGAGCACAACCATCTCGCCGGCGGCGGGGTTGCGCACATAGACGACGAAGGGCGCAGCCGTCAGTACGTCTGTCTCGGGGGGCGCGGCCATCGGGGGCCGCACGGCGGCGACCGCCGCGCCGGGCAGGGCGGCCAGCGCGCCAACCGCAACCGCTCCTATGGATGTTTTCTTGAGGAAACCGCCTCGCGTCAACTTTGCCATGGTCTTTACCTCTCCTATTGCTGTAACAGGCCCGAAGCCCAGCGGATTCGCGGGGCGGTCCATGATTAGGTGGTCCGTGGCCTATCTTCGAGCATAGCCTCGGTCGTCTTACGGAGCGGTGACGAAGATTACGAAAGAGTTAAATCTTTGAGGATGCGGATCACGATCGACGAAACGAGCGATAGTGGCGGCGAGGCGTCATCTCGACACTGTAATATTCTCGACCAGCGGCGCCATCTCGCGGCCGATCGGATCGTCGCCGGCGATCAGGGCGATGGGCGTGGCGGGTTCCGCGGCGCCCCCTTCTCTGCCGGCGTGTATCGGCGCGCATGTCACACGACACCTCCCTCCTTCGCATCTCCGGCACACGCGGACTCGTCCGGCGCGTCGAAGCGATAGCCTCGCCCACGCACCGTCACGATGAGCCGGGGACGGTCCGGGCGCAACTCGATCTTACGCCGCACGCGGTGCATATAGACGCCCACCAGGTTGGAGGACATGTGCGCGTCATCCACGCCCAGGAGGTGCATCCAGAGTTCCTGATGGCCGACCACCCGTCCGGGATGCGCCATCATGTAGTGGAGCAATCGCGCTTCCGTTGGGGTCAGGCGTTCGCGCCGGTTCCCCGGCAGGCTGATGGTGAGATGGGCGACATCGAGTTCGAGCGAGCCCGCGCGCACGATTAGGCCGTTCGGCTTCCCGACGCGCCGGTGCGCTCGGCACAGCAGCGCGGCGATCCGCGCCACAAACTCGCCGGGATCGTAGGGCAGCGCGCTGTCGTCGTCCGCCCCCTGTCCCAGCAGGGCGATCCGCTCCCCACCATCCATGGTCGTCCCGAGGACGATGATGGCGCCCTCGAAGCGCGCGTCCGCAAGCGCGCCGACCAGCTCGTCGGCGTCGTCGCCGCACCACGCCGCCGCGAGGACCACGACCGGCCAGGGGCCCTCGGCCAGGCGACGCGGTGCATCGGCAACCCTCAACTGGGACGCGCTCCCCTCAATCTGGACGGCTTGCTGGCCGATTGAGCCCCAAACCGAGTTGCACATGAGGTCTTCCTGTTTCTACTGGCCCCTGGCGAAGGGCCGATCGGAGGCCACCACAGTCGGCGCCTACCCTCGATCATAGCGACAGGGTCTTACACGGACCTGACAAAGATTACGGAAGGATTACGGTTGTGCATTTAATACTCTCGTAACGTTCGTCACCAATCTGTAAGACGTGACAGCTATACTTGAACGTGGGCGCCCTTGCGGGCATCCGCGTCCGCCGCGGCGCATGGCCACAGACACAGCGGAGATCCCGCCGATGCCACGGCACCCCAAGGCAGGAAGGATGCCGACGACGATGGAAACGTACGACGTGGCGCCGCTGGACGCCGGCTCCGTGGGCGAGTGAATCGCGCGGGTCGCCCAGGTAGGCGGAAGGTAGGCAGAGCTGAACCGTTTAGCGCTGTGGCGGGTCTGTTGCTACGCGACACCCGTTATGATTAAGACAACCGTATGACGCCCGGTGTAGCGTGGTATGGCGTCCAACAAGAGGAAATGATCATGAGTGAGGAAATCGCGGAGCTGGCCGTCTATCTCGCCTCGCGCGACACGGATGACGTCACGAGGACCACCATCTTCAGCGACGGGGGCCTGATGCGCGACAGGGGGCGCGGCGTATGAGCGGTTTCGAGCTCGCGGAGACCATCCCCGTCACGCTGGAGCGTGCGGCGCCCCTCGCCGACATGTATGTGCTTAGCCCCTATGTCTGGCGGGAGGAGGGGACCTACCACCTCCTGGTGCGCGCGGTCAACCACGCGGACGATCCCCGGCGGAAGGTCGCGCGCATCTATCATGGACGTAGCGATGATGGGGCGCGCTTCGTCATGGACCGGGAGCCGGTGTTCGCGCCGGGGCCTGGCGCGGAGGACCGCGACGGCTGCGAGGATCCGTCCGTCGCGCGGCAGGGCGACGACTATTATGTGTTCTACAGGGGGTGGAATCAGGAAACGGAGACCGGGCAACTGCTTGTCGCGGCCGGTCCCGACCTCGCCCATCTCGTGAAACGGGGACCCGTCTTACCGCCCTCCACGCGCTATCAGAGCACGAAGGAAGCCGAGATCGTGCCGGCTGCCGGGGGGGGCTGGCGGCTCTTTATCGAGTACGCCGCCGACGATCGCTCCCAGATCGGGCTCGCCTCGTCGCGCACGCTCGACGGCCCGTGGACCTATGACACCCCGCCCTTTGCCGCGCGCCCGGATCACTTCGACGCCTGGCATTTGAGCACCGGGCCTGTCGTCGGCCAGGGGTCGGAGCGCCCCGTCATGTTCTACAACGGCGCGACGCGGGATACCAAATGGCGTATCGGCTGGGTGGCCTTCGATGCGACACTCCAGACGGTCGTAGATCGTTGCGAGCAGCCCGTGATCGTGCCACCGCCCCCGGAAGGCGACGCGACCGACATCGCCTTCGCGGCCTCGGCGGTCGAGCAGGGCGCCACGATCTGGCTCTACTACTCGTTGAGCGACGCGACCCTGATGCGCGCGACGCTCAGCCGTCGATAAGTGTCGCGCTGCCCGCTGCCATAAGCATCGGCAGAGGAGCAGCGGCCGGCGCAGGGTTATAAAGCTTCCTTCGGCGCCTCACGGGTCGATCCCTCGATCACCGCCCGCGCCTGCTCCACCATCCGCTCAAGCGGCAGCGCACGGCCCTCCATCCATGCTCCGGTGAAGGAGTCATCGCCCAGTGTCGCACGCAGGGCGGCCACATCACGCTCGAAACGAGCCTGGTCGACGGGCGAGAGGGCGTGACCGTTGGCGTCACGCCCGGCCGCGACAGCGCCGTAGAGGCGCGCGGCCTGTTCCGCCTGCCCCTGCCGATAGATCAGAGCGGCCACGTCCTGTAGGCACGCGATGACCTCCGACTTGTCGCCCAACCGCCGGTACAGCGCCAGGCTCTCCGCGTACAGGACGGCCGCGCGCCTATAGTCGCGCTGTTCACGCGCCAAGCGGCCCAGATTGGTGAGCAGGAGGGCGATACCCCACGTATCTCCCAGCTCCCGCATCAAGGCGAGGCTTTCTTCCGACAGCGCGGTCGCGCGCCCGTAGGCGCCCTGCTCGCGCGCGATGTCTCCCAGGTTGCTGAGCGTGGCGGCGATGGCCAGTTTGGCGCCCAGGTCCCGCGACAGGGCCAGGCTTTCCTCGTACAGTTCTACGGCGCGTTCGTGGTCGCCGCACAATGCGACGTTGCTCGCCAGGTTGTGGAGCGAGGAGGCGATCGCCTGTTTGTCCGCCAGCTCTCGTCGCAGCGCCAGGCTTTCCTCGTGCAGCGCGATCGCGCGCACGCAGTCGCCCTGATAATAGGCCAACACGCCCGCCGCGTTGAACGCCTTCGCGCGGGCCGCCCTCGCTGGACCGCTGGGTCCTTTAGCGGTCAGCGCTAGCAGGTCCTCCAGCCACCCGCGCCCCTCGCGCTGATAGCCGCGCATATACCAGAACCGCCATAACGCCCCCGCCAGGCGCAACCCCGTGTCGATCTCTCCGCTCTCCCGAGCCCATCGTAGCGCCGCCCGCAGATTGTCGCCTTCGTCCTCCAGCCGCTCCAGCCACATCCCCTGTGCCGGCCCCGTCAGTTCGGGTTCCGCCGCCTCGGCTAGCGCGAGGTAGTATCCCGCGTGCCGCCGCCGCGATTCTTCCTCGTCCCCGCTTTCCGCCAACCGCTCCAACGCGTACTCCCGGATTGTTTCCAGCATCCCGAAGCGCGGCTCCCCGTGCCCCGCCACATCCATCCGTAGCAGGCTCTTGTTCATCAACGATGCCAGCCTGTCCAGCACGGTGTCCTGACGACCACCCGCCGTCCCGCACACCGCTTCGGCCGCCTCGATGGTACAGCCTCCTACGAAAATGCCTAGCCGCGCGAACAGCGCCCGTTCATCCGCATCCAGCAGGTCGTAGCTCCAGGCGATGGCGGCGCGCAGCGTCCGTTGCCGCTCCGGCAGGTCGTGCGCACCGGCGATCAGTAGGGACAGGCGGCGCTCCAGTCGCGCGAGCAGCGCCTGGGGCGGCAAGAGCGCGACGCGCGACGCCGCCAGCTCGATCGCCAGCGGCAGCCCGTCCAGCCGCCGGCAGATCGCGGCCACGGCAGGCGCGTTCGCGACGGTGAGCTCGAAGTCTGGCGCGCGCGCCCGTGCTCGTTGGAGGAACAAGTCTATCGCGGAGTACTGTGTCAGGGCATCCACCGGCGGCGGGTCGGTCGGATCGGGGAGGGCCAGCGGCGACACCGCGAACGTCTGCTCGCCCCGCACATGCAAGGGCGCCCGGCTGGTCACCAGCACGGTGAGCCGCGGGCACGCGGTGAGCAGGTCTACCACCAGGACCGCCGCCGCCGTGACGTGCTCGAAGTTATCCAGCACCAGCAGCATATGCCGCGCGCGCAGGCGCCCGCATAGGTTTTCAACCACCGATCGACCGCCCTCCTCCCGTAGTCCCAGCGTCGCGGCGATGACCGAGGCGACCTGGTCGGGATCGGTGACCGGGGCCAACGCGACGAAGAACGCGCCGTCGGCAAACAGATCGAGAAGGCGCTCCGCCGCCCCCAGACTTAGGCGGGTTTTGCCGACGCCAGGGGGGCCGGTGAGGGTGAGCAGGCGTCCACCGTCATGGCGCAGGAGGGCCGTCACGACGTCTACGTCGCGCTCCCGCCCAACCAGCCCGGTGAGCTGCGGCGGTAGGTTGTGCGGGTGGCCGGTCTGAGGCGCACGGGACAGGGGGGGACCGTGCCGGCGCAGTCCCGCGGCCTCGAATCCGATGCGGTCCCGCGCCGAGAGGTCCAGCGCCTGTGCCAGGCGCGCGACCGTATCCCGCTGTGGGCCGTGAAACAGGCCGCGTTCGAGATCACTGATGGTACGCCGGCCGACGCGCGCGCGCGCGGCCAGCGCTTGCTGCGTCAGACCGGCCGCCACACGATACTGCCTCAGTAGATCCCCAAAGTCCGAGGACCGCCTCGCCATGCGTCAAACCCCTCCTCACACGTCGCTTGTCGCGGCATGGCCTGCGTCCCTGCGCGACGCTGCCATGCTTCATGCCATAGTAACACATCATGCCGCTGCTCCGCCACCGGCAACTTCCGTGCATTATTCCGTGCATTCCTGAGCGGTTCCATCTCCCGGCGTCGCGCGGAATCATGGACAATTAGGAGAAGCGCCGAGGGTGGACAGGCAACAGGCTCGGCAGGCGCCGCCGGGCATCCGAGAAAGGCAGTGGACTATGGCGGACGAGCAACGCGAGCCCTACCTTGTCGTGATCGGCTCGTCGGCGGGCGGTGTCTCCGCGCTCTCGACGCTCGTGGCGACGCTACCGGCCGGCTTCCCCGCCCCGATCGTGCTGGCCCAGCACCTCAGCCCCGCGCATCCCAGCCATCTCGGCGACATCCTGGCGCGGCACAGCACGCTCCCCGTGCGCACGATCGCCGCGCGCGAGCCTCTGGAACCGGGCGTTGTGTTCGTCGTGCCGGCCGATCGGCACGTCGAGATTACGGATGGACATGTGGGTGTGCCCGTCGAGGGCGCCGGTCGTCCCAAGCCCTCGATCGATCTGCTCCTGAGCAGCGCCGCGCACGCGTACCGTGACCGGCTGGTCGCCGTCGTGCTCACCGGTACAGGCTCGGATGGCGCGGCCGGCGCGCGTGCCGTCAAGCAGACGGGCGGCACGGTGGTGATCCAGAACCCGGAGACCGCCAGTTACCCCGCGATGCCCCGGTCGTTGGCGCCCACGACGGTGGACATCGTCGCCAATCTGGAGGACATCGGGCCGCTGCTGGGCGACCTCGTGACCGACGCCCCTATAGCGGGGCCGTCCCACGAAGAGGCGACGCTGCGGACGTTTCTCGAGGAGGTGCGCGCCCGCAGCGGCATCGACTTCACGAGCTACAAGGCGCCGACCATCGGGCGGCGGCTGCAACGCCGCATAGCCGCCACGCGTACGGGGACGTTGGCTGACTACCGCGTGTACCTGCACGACCATCCTGAGGAGTACCAGCGTCTGATCAGCAGCTTCCTCATCAAAGTGACGGAGTTTTTCCGCGACCCAGAGTTGTTTTCCTATCTGCGGGAGCAGGCGCTGCCCCCATTAATCGACGCGGCGCGGGCGCGCGGGAACGAGTTGCGCCTGTGGTCGGCCGGTTGCGCGACCGGTGAGGAGGCGTATTCCCTCGCCATCCTGGCCGCCGAGGTCCTGGGCGCCGACCTGGATCGGTTCACGGTGCGCATCTTTGCCACGGATCTGGATGCGACGGCCATCGATTTCGCGCGGCGGGGTGTCTACCCGGCCTCCGCTCTTTCGACTCTCCCAGATGACCTGATCGCGCGCTACTTCGCACGGATCGACGGGGCGTACGAGGTCGTCAAGCGCGTGCGCGGCCTGGTCGTCTTCGGGCAGCATGACCTGGGGCAGCGTCCCGCCTTTCCGCGCATCGATCTGGCGCTGTGCCGCAACGTGTTGATCTATTTCACGCCAGAGTTGCAGCGGCGCGCCCTCCAGCTTTTCGCCTTCGCGCTGCGCGATGGCGGCCTCCTGGCGCTGGGCAAGGCCGAGGCGACGGGCTTGCTGGCCGCGTGGTTCGCGCCCGTCCATCCGGAGCTCAACATCTACCGCCGCCAAGGTGAGCGCATCGTGGTTCCGCCAGCGCGGGCCGTGGCTGTCACGCTGTCAACGCCTGTGCGCTTGACGCTTGTCCGCCCTGGGGTCGGGACCGCGAGGAGAGAGTCCCGTGGCGGGTCACGGGACGCGTCAGGCGCGGAGAGTGTCGAGGCGGGAGAGGGCGCGCTATCCGGGTTTCCGCTGGGCGTGGTGGTGGTGGACCAGCGGTACGACGTGCGGGCCATCAACGACGCTGCCCTCGACTTGTTGGCCATCCACCGGGCGGCGGTCGGCGAAGATATCATCCATCTGGCCCAAGGCGTTCCTTCCGCGCCGCTGCGCGCCGCCATCGACGCGGCCTTCGACGGCACGGCGCCCGCCTCCATGGACGAGGCCGTGCGGCTGGATGCGGCCACGGGCGAGATGCGCTACATCCGGATCGCCTGCTATCCCCATGATGTGGCCTCCGAAGGTGGGTCCGTCGCGTCCGTGATGGTCCTGGTGACCGACGTCACCGCGACGGAGCAGGCGGACAGACGCCAGGTGCGGGAGATGGAGCAGGCCAGCGCGCGGCAACAGGAAGAGATGGAGCGGGTGCAGGTGCAGGCGCGGCAGGCGGCTACGAATAATCGTGAGCTTCTCGCCGCGAATCGGCGCCTGAATCAAGAGATCGCGGAGTTGCGCCGTGTCAACGAGACCTCCCTGACCGGAACGCAGGAGGCGCAGGCCGAGACGGAGGAGGTCGAGACGCTCAACGAGGAACTGCAGGCGACCAACGAAGAGCTCGAGACGCTCAACGAGGAACTGCAGGCGACCATCGAGGAGTTGCACACCACCAACGACGACGCCAATGCGCGCGACGTGGAACTGCGGGAGGTGGTCACGGCGCTTGAGGCGCAGCGGGCGCGGCTGGCGACGATCCTGGCCAGCGTCGGAGATGCCGTGCTGGTCGTCGACTCCGCTGGCCGGCCCATACTTACCAATGCGGCCTACGAGCGGTTGTTCGGCGATGCCGACGCCGTCGTGCTCGTCGATGAACAGGGCCAACCGCTGCCTCCGGAGGCGACGCCGCAACAGCGAGCCGCGCGGGGCGAGGCGTTCAGCATGCAGTGCATCATGCCGGCGGGGGACCCCGCTGAGGAACGGAGCCCGCGCTACCTCGAAGCGAACGGGCAGCCGATCCGCGATGGCGGCGATGAGCATGGGGGCGTCGTCGTGGTTCGAGACGTTACCGAGCGGCGCCTGCTCCACCTTCAGGACGAGTTCCTGTCGTCGGCAGCCTTTGCAACGGACTCGTGACGGCGCACGGGGGAACCATCGATGTCAGGTCGACAGAAGGCGCGGGGACAACGTTTACGGTCTGCTACGCGACATGCCGCTGTGTCTCACTGCGCGCTGGAGCGGCGCCCCCTCTCGCACGCGCCGCAGCAGGTTCGACGGATCGCGCACGTCCGCGGCGGCCATGCGCTCCGTGACCTGCGCGAGGTAGTGCGCCAGGTCATGGGGCGCTAACGCCGCCATATAGGCCAGCTCCTTCGAGGAGAGCGCGACGATTTGCACGACCTCCAGGCGCCCGTTGCGCACGGCCAATTGAAAGCGGACCTGACACGCCGGGCAATCGGTTGTGAGCCCTGCGGCCACATGCAAGGCGGACCCGGCGCCAGGGTGCGGCTCCACAATCCAGCCATCGCAGAACACACAGAAGAGCAAGGGACCGGCGGCGCTGTGCCGCCACAGCTGATCAAGGAGGCCGCTCGCCTCCACCGCGAGCCACGCGTCGGTCACGTCGGGATCGAACTGCTGTGCGCGCTGGCGAGCGATTTCCGCCACCCCTTCGGCGGGTGAGCGCCCTTTCTGATAGGGACGGCTGCTGGTTATGGCGTCGTATGTGTCGGCCACCGCCATGATCCGCGCGAGCAGCGGGATGTCCTCGTGCGCCCGTCCGTGCGGGTACCCCCGTCCATCCCAGCGCTCATGATGACCTTCCACGCAGTCCAGGACCCCCGCGGCCAACGCCGCCAGCGGGCGCACGATGCGGGCGCCGATCAGGGGATGCGTGCGCATGTGCGCAAACTCCTCCTCCGTCAGGCGTCCGGGCTTGGTCAAGATTGCCTCGCTGATCGCCACTTTGCCCAGGTCGTGCAACACGCCGCCCAGTGCGAGCGCGCGCCGCTGCACGGCGGAGAGGGCGAGGTGATCGGTGAGCAAGAGGGCATAGCGGGTCACACGCCAGGTGTGTCCCGCCGTGTAGGGGTCCTTCGCTTCGACGGCTTCGGCCAGCGCGTGGATCGCCCCCAGCAGCGCATCATTATCAGCGGATGTAGCGCCAGAGCTGCTGTCACGGGCGGAGCGCGCGCGTGGCCGCAGGGGACGAATCGACGTGTGTTGTCTCATGAGACGAGTCCTCGGCATGCTGCCTACTATGTCCATTCACTACCTCTTTAAAGCATCGGCGCGTACGACTTTAAAGCATCGGCGCGTACGACCGGCTTGGCTATGCCCTATTTGTACTATCGGGCACGGATGCCCTGGACATCGGTGGCCCGGGCAGGCGCGAACCTGGCCGCTGTGCTATCTGACTGTCGGCGAGGAACTCGTGCTCGTCGCCTCGGCGCGGACGCACGATCGCGGTTCCCTGCGCGTGCTGCTGACGGCGACGTCATCGAGGGTATGTATAGCTACAATGGGCGTGAGGGACCTATGACAAGGAGTCCCTGGATGTCAGCTACGCGCGTTTCGGTGTGGACGGAGGAAATGAACATATGACGGAGGTAGACAGCCCCGTTGCGATCGTGACAGGTGGCGGTACGGGGATCGGGCGCGCTGTCGCGCAGGCGTTCGCACAAGGCGGGCTGCGCGTTGTCGTCGCTGGCCGGCGGCGTGCGCAAGGTGACGAGACCGTGCGCCTGATACAGGACGCGGGAGGCGAGGCGTTCTTCGTCCAGACGGATGTCTCCCGCGCGGACGAGGCGGCAGCGCTTGTGGCACGGGCGCTCACCGCGTATGGGCGCGTGGACTGCGCCTGCAATAGCGCCGGGACGGGTGAACGGGAGGCGCTCCTCGCTGATCAAACTGAAGAGGATTTCGAGCGCACGATCAGCGTCAATCTCAAAGGCGTGTGGCTTTGTATGAAGCACGAGATCGCCGCAATGCGCCAGACCGGGGGCGGCGCTATCGTCAACATTTCGTCGTTGAATGCGGTCAAGGTGGCGCCGACGGCGCCCTTCTACTCGGCGAGCAAGGCGGGCGTGGATGCCCTGACCAAGGCCGCCGCCTTGGGCTACGCACGGGATAGTATCCGCGTCAACTCCATCGATGCCGGCGCGTTCCGTACACCTATGCTCGACGGGGTGCTTGACCGCATGAGTGGGGGGCGCCCTGAGGACGCGGCCGCGCAGTACGCCGCGGCGATCCCATTAGGACGGATCGGCCGGCCGGAGGAGATCGCGCGGGCGGTGGTGTGGCTGTGCTCCGAGGCGGCGTCCTATATCACTGGGCATGTGTTGGTGGTCGACGGCGGACTCCTTGCGACCTAACCCTCTCGACTGCTGCGCTCGTGCGCTCGCCGCGCGCCTTCGCACATGCCATAGTGCAGGATGAAGGGAGTTTGTTTGCAGCCACGCAACCGCGCCCCCTGGGACCGCCGGCGTCCCGCCGGCCCGCCGTCGCGGGTGCGCAGTTCGACGCTGACGAGCGCCGCTGACGCAACCGTAGGCCGGCGGGACGCCGGCGGTCCCAGGGGATACGCCGCTACAAAGCAACCTCTGTAAGACAGCAATAGGCAACAGACAGGCCCTAGTAGTCCGTCAAGCGCCGTCTTGACAGTTCAATCGCCGTGCAACAGGGGACGGCAACTGTCCATAGTTCGCTTGACGGACTACTAGTGAACTGAACGGCTTCGCGCTGTTTTCGGGCCGGCGACTACTCGACATCCTGTAATACCTTCTTAACTTTCGTCACTGATTTGTAAGACGGCGCCGCTATGGTTGAACGTAGGCGCCATTGCGGGCGTCCGCGTTCGATGCAACGCTGAACCAGAGGAGCTTGAGGATGAGACGGGCTCCCAAAGGAAGGATAAGGATGTCGACAATGCACAGGCACAGAGTAACGCGCACGTTCATAGCTATCATGGCCCTCCTGCTCTCCGTGTCCGCGGGAGGCGTGGGCGCGACTACCCGGGCCGCGTCCGTGCGGGGTGGCGCCGCTCAGGAGGCTCCGGGTACCCTGTACACGGAGACGAACACTCCTGGTCACAACCAGGTGGTGGCCTACCATCGAGCCGCCGACGGCAGCCTCAGCATGCTGGGCACGTACGACACGGGCGGCGCGGGGACCGGGGTGTACGAGGACTCGAACACCATGCTCGTCCTCGGCAGCACGGCCGGCCAGTCGTCGCCGGTCGACCTGGGGGGTGGCGCGGACTTGCTGTTCGTCGCCAATGCGGGCAGCAATGACATCTCGGTCTTCAAGGCGCAGCCCCAGGGGAGGCTCACGCTCGTCACGCGGCAGCCTTCGGGCGGGGACCGCCCGACTAGCCTGACCGTCCGCAACGGTCTACTCTACGTTATGGACAGCGGGGGAGGTATCTTCCCTGGCGAGGGCTCCTGTTTCGCCGGGAAGCCCACCATCTCGGGGTTCCGCGTCGCCGCATCGGGACAGTTGACGCCGATCCCCGGCTCGACCCGCCGGCTCAGCGCCGGTCCGGGTTCCGGGTGCAACCAGATCACGTTTAATCCCTCGGGCGCCGTCCTTCTGGTCTCGCAGTTCGCCGCCAACCGGATCGACACGTTCACCGTCGGGCCTGACGGGATTGCGCGTGGGCCTATCACCAACGTCCCGGTCCCCTCTGGACCATTCGGCCTCAACTTCGATCAGCAGGGCCGGCTCCTCACGACCGAGGAGTTCCAGGGGCTCACGGGACGCGGGGGGGTCGTTTCGTACCGCATCGGCGGCGACGGCCATCTACAGCCGATCGGCGGGTTCGTCCCCAACGGGGAGACGGAAACGTGCTGGATCGTACCCACTCCCGACGGCCGGTACGCCTACACGTCCAGCTTCGGGCCCCTACCCTCCCAACCGGCCCCGATGGCCGCGCGCCATGGCGCCATCTCCAGTTACAGGCTTCGGGACGATGGCACGCTCGAGGTGCTCAATCCGCGGGCCGGCCAGATCGACTTCGGGGCGGCGGACATCACGCTCGCCGGAGGCGGCCGCTACCTGTACGCCCTCAACGCCGCCGAGGGCACGATCACGGGCTGGCGGATCGGGTCGGATGGCAGCTTGACGCTGGTGGCGACCGTTGGCGGCATCACGGCCAGTCCGTTCGGCCCGCTGAGTGGCGGCTTGGCCGCGCGCGATAATATGTAAGACACGGTAAGCGCCGGCGCAAGTGGCGGCCGGATGCTCGTGCCTACCGGGAATAAGGCCGGTGGCGATGCGGATAGGACACTGGTCGTCCGCCGCGTCGTCACCGGCCACAGGCTTTGTGCAGACGCTGCGGACAGGCCGTGCCGCCGCGCCGAGCCGGCCTCCCGTTAGCTTTTTGACGGAAATTTACGCTAAACGTCGAGGTCGCTTTCGTGGCGCTTGATGCGCCGTGGGTGGAGATGGCCCCGCTCTCCGGCTCCTCGCCATGGTAGTGCCCGACGAGGTGGATGTGCGCCCAGTGCAGCGGGGTGATGTGGCTCCAGGCCGCGTCGTGCACGGGCTGCCCTCGCCACGCCAACTCCGCCGCCGCAGCGGCCAGATACTCGGTATCCCACACGATGATCGCATTAATGACCAGGGATAGGGCGGAGGCCCTGTTCAGTTGCGCCTCCGCGGCGCCGTAATACGCGCGTAAGATGTCTGTATTATCATGGAGGTAAGATTAACATGGGGGTAAGCGCGATCATGGTCGCGGGGAGGCGGCGATAGCCGTGGCGGCAGCGGATCGGACAGGAAGGCGGTGGATATGGTGGATATGACTGACGGCCCTGGCGACGACGGTGGGAGCATGGCGCGCTCCTGGCTGTCGTCCATCATACACCGGCGCGGAATCGACTCTCGGCGCCGGGGCGCCGACCGCACGACCCTCCCCCCCTTGTCGGACGATCTGACGCCCTTGCCCCAAGGCGTCGAGGCAGGGGAGGAGACCGATGGGGGCGGAGCAGGCGTACATGCCCGCGTGACGCCGCTTCACCCGTCGCCGGATCAGCAACGCGACGCTGTCCGGGCCGATGTCACGGGCATGGCCGGCGATGGGATCGCGCCGGCTTTCGGGGAGTCCCCGGATATGGCTCCGCGCCCACCAGGCGGCAGCGCGCAACCGACGGGCCACGACCACCGCGCGCACGAAACGGAGCGCGTGCATGCACTCTACACAGACATGACCTGCGGCCTCGTCGTCCTGAATCGCAGGGGGGAGCTTGTGGACGCCAATGACGCGGCGCAACGGATCCTGGGCGTGCGCCTCGACGAGATGCGCGGGCAGCCGTCCTCGGTCGCGCTCTGGCGGGCAATCGACGCGGACGGCGCGGGCCCCCACGAGGGGGAGAAGTTGATCGGGACCGCCTTGCGCACGCGGCGCCCTATGCGCGCGACGATGGTCCACACGACACGGCCGGACGGCCGGCCCCGCTGGCTCCAGGTGGACGCCGTCCCCGTGCGGGAGGACGGGGCTGGGTCGCCAGGAGATGGGCAGGGGCCGGTCATCGTCAGTTTCATCGACATCACGGCGCATCGGGAGGCCATGGAGATCCTGCGCGTGAAAGCGGAGTGTGCGACGCTGCAGAATACCGCGGCCACCGTCCTGGCCACGGCGGCCACGCTCGGCGATGCCGTCCCACACCTGCTGCAAGTGATCTGCGATGGCGCCGGATGGGAGGTGGGCCGTTTCTGGAGTGTGGACCACCGCGACAACATCCTCCGCTGCGAAGCGCTTTGGCGCCGCCCGTCGAGCGAGAGCGCCGGGTTCGCGGCGCTTGCTCCGGGGGCCGCCTGCGCCCCCGGCATTGGCGTCCCGGGCCGCGTCTGGACCAGCGGCGCGCCCGCCTGGGTGGCCGGCATGGGCGCGGCTACCCCCGGATCGGGCGCCCCGTTGGCCACCATCGAGGGGCTATACGGGACCATCGGAATCCCTATCCCGATCGCCAGCGCCGTCCAGGGGGTCATGGAGTTCGTCGGGAGGGACATCCGGCCGCCGCACGCCGACCTGGTGCAGGCGCTGATCGCGATCGGCGCCCACATCGGCCAGTTCATGGAGCGCAAGAGGGCGGAGGAGGCGCTGCGGCGCCAGGCCCTGCATGATGTCCTCACGGGTCTGCCGAACCGTGCCCTGCTGCACGACCGCCTGGAACAGGCCCTGCGCGCGGCGGGTCGCGATAACACGTCCCTGGCCCTGCTCCTGATCGATCTCGATAGTTTCAAGGCGATCAACGACACGATGGGCCACCACCAGGGCGATCTGCTCTTACGCGAGGTGGGGGCACGCCTACGAACTGTGCTGCGCGAGCGCGACACAGTCGCGCGCCTCGGGGGCGACGAGTTCGTCGCGCTCTTGCCGGGCGACGACGGGGGCGGGGCGACACGAGCCGCGCGCAAAATCCTCGCCGCGCTAGCGGAGCCCGCCGTGGTGGAGGGGCGCCGCCTCGTCGTGGGGGCCAGCGTCGGCGTCGCGCTCTATCCCGCGCATGGCACGGACGCCGCGGCCCTCCTGCGCCGCGCGGATGCGGCTATGTACACGGCGAAGCGCTCCGCCGTGCGTCCCGGCGGCAATCTCGCCGTCTACGCCGCCCCGGACGGGCACAGTCCGGATCGCCAGGCCCTTGGCGAGGTGTTGCGCCACGCCATCGCGCACGACGGGTTGCTGCTACACTACCAGCCCACGGTCGACATCGCGACGGGCGATGTGCGGCGGGTGGAGGCCCTGGCGCGCTACCGGCGCCCGGAGCAAGGACTCCTCCCCGCCGAGCCATTCATCCCGCGGGCTGAGCAGGCGGACCTGGGCGCGGCGCTGACGCGCTGGACGCTGGACGCGGCGCTCCGGCAATGCCGGCGCTGGGAGTGGGCGGGCCTTCCGCTCGGCGTGGCCGTGAACCTCTCCCGGTTCACCCTGCGCGATCCACGCCTGCCGGACACGATCATTGGGCTGCTGGCCCAACATGCCGTGCGGCCCTCCCGGTTGCAGGTCGAGGTCAGAGGGGACGCCATCGCGCAGAGCATGACCACGGAGGACGCGGCGCGCGCCCTCGCGGCGCTCACCCGCCTGCGCACGCTCGGCGTCCGCATCTCCGCGGACGCTAACGATGGGGGGCGTGCGTCGCTGGCCTCGCTCGTGCGACTGCCCGTGGACGAGCTCAAGATTGACGCAGCGGTCGTGCGGCGGGCGACGGAGAACAGCGGCGGTCTGGCCATCGTCTCCTCGGCCATTGACGCGGGCCATGGGTTGGGCTTGCGCGTCGTGGCCGGGGGTGTCGAGGACGCGGACACATGGGACCTGTTGACGGACCTGGGCTGCGATGAGGCGCGGGGCAACTACCTGAGCCCTCCGCTGCCCGCCGGCGATCTCATGCGCCAGCTTGGCGTGTCGCAGGGAGTGATGGCCTAGACAGACTGTAAGGATTTCGTAATCCTTGTCATGGATGCGTAAGATGGTGGCGTTATGCTGGTGAAGGATACATGTGTCACCCATCGCGCGATGTCGATGGGGTACGGATGAGAGGGCGCCGTGACGCGGTCGGAAGATCAACCAATCCTGGTGGTAGAGGACGAGGACATCGTCAGCGAGGTCGTGGCGCGCTACCTGCGCCGCGAGGGTTTTCGCGTGAAGGTCGCCGCCGACGGCGCATCGGCCCTGGCGCTCGCGGCGACCGACGATCCCCGGCTGGTGGTCCTCGACCTGATGCTGCCCGATATGGACGGGCTGGAGGTCTGCCGCCGGCTGCGCGCCCAAAGCACTGTGCCTATCCTCATCCTCACGGCCAAGGGGACGGAGGCCGACGAGGTGCTGGGGCTGGGGCTGGGCGCCGACGACTACGTGAGCAAGCCCGTGCGGCCGGGCGCCCTCGTCGCACGGGTCAAGACCCTTCTGCGCCGGACAGCCCCGTCCCCCGGAACCCTGGGCGGCGGCCCGCTACGGTATGACGGCCTCGCGATCGACCCGCGCACGCGCCGCGTCACGCACGACGACACGGCGCTCGCGCTCACGGCCAAGGAGTTCGATCTGCTGCTCTTTCTAGCCCGCCACCCGGGCGCGGTCTTCTCGCGCGCGCAGTTGCTCGACCAGGTGTGGGGCTACACCTATGTCGGCGACGCTAGCACGGTCACGGTGCATGTGCGCCGGCTGCGCGAGAAGATCGAGCCCGATCCGCTCCACCCGCGCTACGTCAAGACGGTCTGGGGCGTCGGCTACAAGCTCGAGGGCGATCAGTGACGGACGGGCAAGCGCCCGACGCCACGCTCGCTCCGCCGCCGCCGCACGCGGAACAGGCTCGTCTCTGGGGGCGTAGCCTGCTCTATAGTCTGGCCGGCATCGGCGTCCTGGTGGCCGGCGAAGGCGTCTTCCTCTGGTTCTACCACCCGCCCGGCCGTGAGCCCCTGGGCACGATTGCCCTACTGTTCGTCACCGCGGCCCTGGCCCTGCTCCTGGGCACGCTGGCCCTGGCGGCCGGCCCGCGCGTGGGCCTGGGCGCCATCCGGCGCAAGATGGCCTTCAGCGCCGGCCTCGGCGCGCTGGTCGCCGTCGGCGATGTGCTGCTCACGGCGCGCCTGATGCTCGTGAGCACGCAGGACGCGTACGTGATGCTGATGCTCCTGTTCTTCGCGTTGCTGATCTCGCTGACGCTGGCGCTGTCTCTGGCCGACACGCTCCGCCGCGCCATCGCCGTCCTGATGCGCGCGGCCCAGCGCATGGCTGCCGGCCATCTCGACGCGTCGGCGCCGGTCGAGAGCGGGGACGAGTTGGGCGCACTCGCCGCCGACATGCGGCGCATGGCGGTCAGCGTCGCCGAGGCGCAACAGATGCAGCGCGACCTCGAGGTCGCGCGCCGCGACCTGGTCAACGGCATCTCGCACGATCTGCGCACGCCGCTTAACGCGCTGCAAACAGTGGCCAGCGCCCTGGCCGACGGCGTGGCCGCCGAGGAACCGGCCACGGTGGCGCACTACCTGCGGGCGCTGGACGTGCAGGTGGACCGGTTGGCCGCGCTGGTCGACGACCTCTTCACGCTCGCCCGGCTGCAGGGGCCGACCCCGCGGCTACCCCTGGCGCCCTATCCCATGGCCGACCTGCTCTCCGATCTGCTGGAGCGGGCCGCGCCCGTGGCCGCTGAGGCGGGGGTGCGCCTGGAGGTGACGGTCGCCGCGCCGACGCCAGCCGTGCTGGTCGACGTGCGGCAGATCGATCGCGTCCTGGATAACCTGGTGCGAAACGCGCTGCAGCATACACCTGCGGGCGGAGAGATTACGATCCAGGCCGCGCCGCGCGGCGAGGGGGGGGCCGAGGTCAGCGTCACCGTCACCGACACGGGCGAGGGGATCGCCCCCTCCGACCTGCCCCTGCTTTTCGAGATGTACTACCGGGGCAGCGGCCGGCCTCAAGTGAGCGGCGGCGCGGGGCTTGGCCTGGCCATCGTCAAAGCGGTGGCGCAGGCGCACGGAGGGCGCGTGTGGGCGGAGAGCCCTCCGTCAGGCAGGGAACGCGGCACGCGTATCGGCGTCGTGCTGCCCGCCGCGGCCAATAGTTCATCCTCGTAATACTTTGAGAGGCCGCATGCGGCGTTTTCGGACCCCTTCGAGGTATCGCTAGCCTTTGCTGCTTACAGACGGTAGGCCGCGAATGTCGCGCGCGTCGCCGGTAGATCGGCGCGCGCGGCGAGTATACGTCGCAGCCGCGGCAGGTCCGCGGCTTCGTCGATGTCGAACATGGTCTCGACCCATCCGACCGACAGGCCCGACGCCGCGGCCCGCGCGCTGATGTCGTCCAGCACGGTACGCGTGCTCATAGGAGTATTTTGAAGAACGTCGTGCCAGCCGCGCATGCCGATGAGGTAGTAGCCGCCATCGTACGTCGGCCCAAATACCACCTCGTGCCGATCGAGCGTGCGAAAGGCGGCGGTCACGGTCTCGACCGTGAGGTGCGGTGAGTCGGAGGCAACCAGAATAACCCGATCTTCTCCCCGCCGCGACGCGCCACGAAAGAGGGCGCGCTGCCGCGCGGTCCAGTCGCCCTCACCCTGAACCAGCACCCGCGCTTCCCCGGCGGCGCCGACGAGCGGCGCGAGCTCGGGCCAGGCGTCGGGCGGCGTCACGTACCAGCCCAGCGCGAACGGCGCGCGCGCGAAACGCGCCGCCAGGTCGCGCAGGAACGAGGCATAGAGGGTCGCGGCCTGCTCGTGCCCGATAGCGGCGCCCAACCGGGTCTTGACCAAGCCGGCGCGAGGCGCCTTCGCGGCGATGTAGAGGATATCCTTTTGGGTCAGAGGCTTGGTCACGAGCATGGTCCTCTGGGTACGGGGTGTTACTACTATAACGTATAGCGCGCCGCTACTGTGTAGTCTGGAGGATGGATCTTACGGCGCCCTTACCGAGTTATTACAAAACCCTGAACGGACGTCAACCCCGGCTCTAGAGCCCGTCACCGCGGCGCCGGGTGTAGGTCTGTAGGTCCGCCGCCTCTTCTCGCGGCGCCCAGCGGGCGTAGCGCAGCGTCGTCGATAGGATACACCAGCCTGCCCGCACGCTGCCGACCAGGGTGCCGCTCACCTTCGAGACCCCGATGCGGCGATGGTAGCGGACGGGCTCCTCGTGGTAGCGGTAACCGGCGCGCAAGGCTTTGACCATCATCTCGACCGACCAGCCGTAGGTCATCTCGCGCATCTCCAGGGCGAGCACATCGCGCCGGCGGATCGCGCGGAACGGTCCCAGGTCGCTGACGCGCACGCCGTACAGGCGGCGCATCAGCCAGGCCGCCAGCCGGTTGCCCACTATTTGCTGTGGCGTCATCGCGCCGGCGTCGTGCGAGCCGAGCGTGCGCGACCCAACCACCAAATCGGCCAGGCCGGACAGGAGCGGCTCCAGCACGCGCGGCAGGTCGTCCGGATCGTCGGCGGCGTCGCCGTCGAGCAGCACGATGACGTCGGCGTCGTCCGCGGCCAGCACGCCGGCATGACAGGCGTAGCCGTAGCCGCGCCGATCTTCGCGCACGACCCGCGCGCCGGCCCGGCGCGCGATCTCCCCCGTCCCGTCCTGTGAGCCGTTGTCGACGACGATGACGGAGTCGATCTTTATATCTGTCCGCGCGCGCAGCCCCTCCACAACCCGTGCGATGGAGGGCGCCTCATCGAGGGCCGGGATCACGGCGGCGATGCGCGGGGCGGGCGAGAGCTCGACAAGTGTCCCGCCGTCACGGTCGTCAATGCGCCTTCTCACTACGGCGTCCCCCCTCTACTACTAATGTAATGTAACAGTCCGGCGTCCATCACGCGCCGCCAGCCCTGGTATGCTATCGCCATGACCTTCCTGATGGTCGTGGTCGTCGACAACCTCAGCGCGCTGGCGCCGTAGCGTTGGGCGCGCGACACTGATAATAACAATAACAGTAAGGAGATTATCCAATGGACGAGCCGATCAGGCTCACCAGCCTCGCGCGCTGCGCCGGTTGAGCCAGCAAGGTCAGCCCGACTGACCTGGCGTACGTGTTACGCCACTTGCCCGCGCCCACCGACCCCAACCTGCTCGTCGGCACGAACACGGCCGACGACGCGGGCGTCTACCGCCTGTCCGCCGATACTGCCCTCGTGCAGACGGTCGACTTCTTCACGCCCGTCGTCGACGAGCCGTACTGGTTTGGGGCCATCGCCGCGGCCAATTCGCTCTCCGACGTCTACGCCATGGGCGGGCGTCCGCTCACCGCGCTCAACATCGTCGGCTTCCCGGTCGGCACGCTCCCGCTCGACGTGCTGGCTGAGATCCTGCGCGGCGGGAGCGACAAGGTGCGCGAGGCGGGCGTCACGCTCGTCGGCGGCCACACCGTGGACGACACCGAGCCCAAGTACGGGCTCGCCGTGACCGGCCTTATCCACCCCGACAAGATCTTCACGAATGCCAACGCGCGGGATGGCGACCTGCTGGTGCTTACCAAGCCCTTGGGTTCGGGCATTGCCGCGACGGCGATCAAGCAAGACAAAGTAACCCCTGGTCTTAAAGAGGAAGCGATCGCGCTGATGGCCACGCTGAACCGCGACGCGGCGGAGGCGATGATTGAGTCCGCCGCGCACGCCGCCACGGACATCACGGGGTTTGGGCTGCTGGGTCACCTCGCCGAGATGGCCGCGGGCAGCGCGTTGGCGGCCACGGTGTCGGCGGGGGCGGTCCCCGTTCTATCCGGTGTGGTGGAGTTGGCGGAGCAGGGCGTCGTGCCGGGCGGCACGCGGCGCAACCTGCAGTCGCTGGGCGAGCGGCTCGTCTTCGCCCCGGCGGTTCCCGAGGCCCTGCGCCTCGTCCTGGGCGACGCGCAGACAAGCGGCGGTCTGCTCATCGCCATCGATCCCGCCGCGTGCCCCGCACTGCTCGACGGTTTGCGACGGCGCGGCGCGACGGGGGCCGTGATTGGCCGCTTGTCCAAGGGCGTGGAAGGGGCGATCACCGTCGAGCCCTAACGCCGCCCTACGCGATTCCCACCGCGTTGATGGCAGGCGTGATCCGCCTCGCGAAAACGAGAAAAGAACTGGTTGTCGGCGGGCCGTAACCGATGTTAACCATTCTACGCCAATCTTAACCATATCGTAACCTGTAGAGGGCTCCGATCTTAACCCAATCTTAACCTTAGTCTGCTATCGTAGGAATGAGGGACGCAACGGTCACGACGTTGGGCTGATGTGGGTCGTGATCGCCGTGTCAATAGGGGTGGAGAGTCCGTTTATATAGGAGGAGGGGCGGCGCCGCGCGGCTCGGATTGTCGCGCGCCAGACGGATACTGTGCTTATGCCGAGGCGCGACGCCCCGTTGTGGAGGAGAGATTAGGTGACACCCTTCGCTTTGTCTTCGCTAGAGTTCAACGTCGAGCGCTACGGCGTCCTCATGGCCCCGCAAGAGGGCAATGATCTGGAGGTCGAGGGGTGCCTCAATCCGGCGGGCGTCATCGGGCCGGACGGCCACTACTACCTTTTTCCGCGCATAGTAGCCGCGGGCAATTACTCGCGCATCGGCCTCGGTCGCGTGCGCTACGATAGCCAGGGCCGCCCGTGTGGGGTCGAGCGCCTGGGTATCGCCATCGAGCCATCCGAATCGTACGAGGTGGGCGGGTCCGGCATCGGTGGTTGCGAAGACGCCCGTGTGACGCGCGTCGAGTCCCTCGGCCTCTATATCATGTGCTACACGGCTTTTGACGGCGTGCAGGCGCGGATCGCCCTGGCGACATCGTGCGATCTGCGCGCCTGGCGGAAGCGCGGCGTGGTCGGCTTGGCGCCGGAGGGCGGCGCCGATTTCACGATCTACCCGAACAAGGACGCTATCCTGTTCCCCAAGCCGGTCTATGCGCCGAACGGCGACCTGTCGGTGGTCCTGATGCATCGTCCGATCTACGATATGCTGGCTGAGACCGGCGCGGGCCTGGCGTGGACGCCGGCCCCGCTGCCCGCGGGCGTCACCGATGATCGCCCGAGCATATGGCTCTCGTATTGCGCGCTGACGGACGTCGTGGCCTGCCTTGAAGATGGGCGCGCGCCGACGTTCGGGCAGCACACGCTCCTGGCGACTCCCACACAAGACTGGGAGGCGTACCGTATCGGGGGCGGCACGGCGCCCCTCCTCACGACGCTGGGGTGGCTCACGTTCTACCATGGTGTGGCGCGCGACGCCGCCGGGGAGCGCTGCTACCAAGCCGGCGCGCTGATCCTGGACCGTATTGATCCGCGCACGGTGCTGTTCCGCACGGAGCGGCCGATCTTCGGCCCACAGGGGCAGGATGAGTGCGTCGGCGTGGTCAATAACGTCGTATTCGTGGAAGCGGCGGTGGAGTGGGACGGTGGGATCGACGTCTATTACGGCATGGCCGATAGCCGTGTCGGTGTGGTCCACCTGACGGACAAGGTCGCCGCGCCCGCCTTGCGGAGCGCGGCCTAACGACTCAGCGCCCCAGGCGCGGCGCGCAGAGGCCAACGTCTAAAGCACGCCAGCGTCATGTGTCGTTTCCCCCGTGAGGAGGGCCTGTATGGCGTCGGGCGGCAGCGGCGGGGCGATGTCGTACCCCTGCCCTAATGGGCACCCGATGTCGCGCACCCGCGCGTATTGTTCCTCCGTCTCGATCCCTTCGGCGACTATCCGCATGTCCAAGGCCCGGCCCAGGTCGACGATGACCCGTGCCAAGGCCGTCTTCCTATCGTCGCGGTCGATGCCGGCGATGAAGGATTTATCCATCTTGAGTAGGTCGATGGGAAAATCCCGGAGGTAGCCCAGGCTCGAGTAGCCGGCCCCAAAGTCGTCGAGGGCCAACCGCACCCCCTGGTCCTTCAGCTTTTGCAGCGTGCCTCGCGTCGCCGCCACGTCCCGCATGAACACGCTCTCGGTGATCTCCAGCACCAGGCGCGCGGGCTCCAGCCCGGTCTCCTGTAGCGTCGTCTCGACGTTCGCGGCTAGGCTCGTGTCCTGGAGTTGGCGCCCCGATAGGTTCACACTGAGCGTCAGGCCGGAGGAGCCTGCTGGCGTCGGCCAGGCCTTGATCTGTTGGCAGGCCATACGCAGGACCCACCGGCCCAGCGGCACGATGAGCCCCGTGTCTTCCGCCAGCGGGATGAAGGCGCCCGGTGCGAGCAGCCCGCGTCGTGGGTGCGGCCAGCGCGCCAGCGCCTCCAACCCCACGATCCGCCGCGTCGCCAGGTCGACGATCGGCTGGTAGTACACGACAAGCTCATCCCGTTGGAGGGCGCGCCGCAGGTCGGCCTCGAGTTCGAGCCGCGCTAGGGCGATCGTGTGCATATCGGGATCGAACAGCATGTAGCGCCCGCGCCCGCCTTCCTTGGCGCGATACAAGGCCACGTCGGCGTCGCGCAGGAGCGCTTCAGGCTCCCCTTCACGATCAGGGGTATGTAGCGCGATCCCGATGCTGGCGCCCAACGCCAATTCCCGGCCCTGCGCCGGCACCGGGGCGTGCAGGGCGGCGAGCAAGCGCGCGGCGACCACGCCGGCCTCGCCGGGGTCCGGCAGGTCCTCCAGCAGGATGGCGAACTCGTCCCCGCCCAGCCGCGCCACCGTGTCGGATGGGCGCACGCACGGAGCCAGGCGCGCGGCCACCGCGACCAGGACGGCGTCGCCGGCGGCGTGCCCGCGGCTGTCGTTGATCGTCTTGAAGTGGTCCAGGTCCAGCAGCAGTACCGCGAGCGTCTCCCGCTGGCGGACAGCCCGCGCGAGGGCGTGCGCGATGCGCTCGCCAAACAGCAGGCGGTTGGCCAGGCCGGTCAGCGGGTCATGCAGCGCTTGATGAGCCATTTGGTCCCCCAGGAGCCGGCGCTCGCTCATGAAGGCCCCCAGGAGCAGCCCCGTCAGCGTTACGGTCATCAACCCGAACTGCAGGGCGAGCCCGTCGGTATGCTGGACCTGGTCGCGTACCAACAGCGCGGCGCCGACGTTGAGGACCAGCACGGCCACCGTCGACCGCGCGAATCCGTGCCGCACGGCGATCCAGAGCAGCGGCACGAAGAGCACGTAGGTATAGTCGAGCGTCCCGCCGCGCGGCGTGCCGTACGCGACCAGCAGGGCAATCGCGAGGGCGATGGTCTCGCCCGCCACCTCCAGGATCTGCCGCCGCGTGGGGCGTTTCCATGCCCACATGCGCTTGTCTGCCTCGTGCTGTTCGGGCTCGGGGACGGCCCATAGTCCCGGCCACGCGCGCAGCGCGACGAGCAGCGGCGGGGCCAGCAGGCCGATGCCCGTGGCGATCCCGGCCCAGGAATGGAGCGTGCGCTCGATCGCCTGCGTCCACGGAAGGATGCCCGTCCACGCCAGGACCACCACTTGCCCCACGGCGACGACGAACGCGGCGCCGAGGGGCGCGACGGCCACGAACAGGGTCACGTCCCGCAAGTGGCGCAGGCGGGGGTTGACACGTAAGACGCGCAGCAGCAGGGCGGCGGCCACGGTGTAGGCCAGCGGGGCAACGAGGTCGAAGATGAGCGGGCCAGCCGGTCCAATGGGGCGGCGCGTCAGCACGAGGGTGTGCGCCAGCGAATTGAGCAGCAGCAGCGGGGCGTAGCGTAGCCCGAAGACGAGCAGGAGCCCGACATCAAGGCCGGCCGGCGGGTACCAGACGGAAACGTCGGGCGCCGTCTGGAACTTCTGCGACGCCTGGTCGAGCGGATACCAGGCCAGCACATAGATGACCGCGATCGAGAGGGGGCGCCGCGCCCGGCGCCACAGCGCATCCGCGTGGCTTTGTTGCACTACTACCGTTCCTTCCGTCACGATATGTCTTCGGCGGAAGCATACCAGACCGGGGGCCCATCGTGCATAGGGAACTGCCAGACGGCTACTCGCCGTTCGTATCCACGTAGTCGCGCTGGCCGGTGTCGGGGTTGTAGTGGACTTCGATGAGATGGCCGCTCGTGGGGTCCACGAAGCGCTCGCCCGTCACCTGCCAACGGCCCAGCGACGAGTCGATGCGCGGGCGGTAGCGTTGCCGCTCGCAGAGGAGGGCCGCGATGACCACGATGCCGCCGATGGCGAGGTCGACGGCCAGCGGGATGACGGCGCCCGCCACGAATAGGGCGACCGCGACGACGAGACAAAGCACGCCGTAAACAATCAGAGCGCGTCGTAACATGATCTGACTCCTTTCTCTATCGTCGCGCCATATCCCGTCGTACCGCGATGAGATACGCGCCGGCCCGCGCGTAGTCGGCGCGCGCGGGCAGCCGCGTCGCGGCGAAGGCCGCGTCGAACTCGCGGTGAAGGCGCAGCCGCCAGGCGTCGATCTCCGCCCACGGCAGTTCGCCGCGCCGGATCGCCAGCAGTCGTTCGCGGTGTTCCCCCACCCGCACGGGGACAACGCCCTCGCGCAACGTCGTCACGCCAGCGAGCAGCAGCCGGATCAGGCGCATGGCGTGCTTCCAGCGGATGTGTCCGCGCGCGCGCAGATCCTGTTCCAGTTTTTTGAACTGCGACAGCACGTAGCCATTGTACGTCTGATAGACCAGCCGCGAGAGGAAGATATGGCGCATGTCCAGCAGCTCCCGCGCCATGGGCGTCGCCGTCTCTACCAGCGGCGAGTACAGGCACTCCAGCACGTTCGGGTTGGCCTTGAGCGCCAGGACAAGGAACGTCTGGACCTCCCAGTAGGTCTCCTGGGTCGCCTCGTCCTCCAGTTGTTCGGGCACGCCGTGGAGCGACCAGTGCCGCTCGGCCGGGGGTACGTAGATGCCGCGGCGGTCGGTGTCCGCGCCCTCCTCGTCGAGGTCATAGGCCCGTGAGCCCACGACGCAGCGGTAAATGACGTGCGCGAACAGGCTGTCGCGCACGGCGGATGCGGGCGCGGCCCCGAGCCCCGCGCGCTGCAGGTGCGCGCGGACGTCGATCTCCTCCGGCGCGACGACGCCTTCCGCCCCGTCGGGGAAGCGGACGCGATAGGTGTGGTCGCCGCGGACGGGCTGTGCCACGATCACGGCGACCGTGCCTGCCGGTAGGTGTGGTCGCCGCGGACGGGCTGTGCCACGACCACGGCGACCGTGCCTGCCGGGACGACGCGGCCACCCGACGCGCGGATAGGGGCGAGGGTGACGACCTGCGTGCCCGGTGGAAGCGCGCGTCGCGACGGCTCATGGTCATCTCGATCGTTACCAGGAGAGATTGTCAGGTCATCGCGCATCGCTCCCCCTTACCGTCGCCTCGGGCCAATCGCCATCGTAGGCTACTCGCATGATGGCATTATCCCACGATAGTAGGGTCGCGAGTAGCAGCGCAACATGGTCCTACCGGCGATAGCCCGAAAGCCTCTCTTGCGGCCGCCCCACGGCTCACCTACTATAACCACGTCGCATCTATCCATGCGGCGCGGTAACGGGTGATCGGGTGACGAAGGAGGGGGCGACGTGATCAAGGACGAGGTAGCTCAGACGGAGGACACGGTCGCGCTCACGCCCGCCGTGTTCCAGATCCTGCTCGCGCTCGCCGACGGCGAGCGCCACGGCTACGGCATCATGCAAGAGATCGCGCTGCGCACGAACGGCGCGACGCGCCTGGGGCCGGGCACGCTGTACCGCTCGATCAAGCGCCTGCTGGGCGAGGGGCTGATCGCGGAGAGCGACGCGCGCCCCGACCCCGCGCTCGACGACGAGCGCCGGCGCTACTACCGCCTCACCGTGTCTGGCCGGCGCGCCGTCAGCATGGAGGCGCGACGCCTGGCCCAGTTAGTCGGCATGGCGCGGGCGAAGCGGGTGCTCGGGCCGGGCCTCCTGCGCACGCAGCCAGGGGGTGCGAGATGACAAGTTCCTCTCGTAACAACGACAACGAGGATGCAATCACCCTCTGCGTGCGGCTCTACACGCTCCTACTGGTCGCCTACCCTGCGGATTTCCGTCGCGCCTACGGCCCGCAGATGGCGCAAGCCTTCCGCGTGTATTGTCACGAGGTATATAGCGGGCGCGGCGCGCGTGGGCTCGTCGCGGTATGGATAACGATGTTCGGCGATCTCGTCGCAAGTGCGTTGGGCGAGTGGGTCGCCATGTCGCAATGCGACGCACCAAGGAAAGGATGTCTCTCATGGCTCTATTAACACCGACGATGCCCGGCTCGCCAGTCGGTCCGGCGCGGCAACTCACAACCTTAGCCCTAGACATCGTCGTGGGCGTTGTCGCACTCCCTGCGCTGTTGGTGCTGGAGGCGCTGACGTTGCAGGCCCTGCCCCAGGATGCCAGGAATCTTGCGGACTGGGGGAATAACCTTCTTTCGGTCGCGCCTTGCCTGTTCTGGCTTGCGGCCTTGGTGGCGCTAGCGCGCCGAGGGCGGACCCCGGCCTGTGTCCTGACGCGGTGGCGGTGGGTCGATGCCGCAGGGCAGCCGGCCCCCTGGGGACCGCTCGCTAGCCTCTCGTTCTGGCTCGCGGCAGCGCCTGTCCTGTTTGCGTCACTCTTGTTCGGGGAAGAATTATGCTTGTCCGGCCAAGTTCCCATCGGGTGGCCGCCGACGTTCGCAAACTACGGGCCGGGCATCGGGGCCGCCTGCCTCATGATCGTTGCCATCGCTCTCCCCCCGTACCTGCATTTTCGCCGTCAACCGGCCTACGTCAAACCGGCATCGCGCTAGAGCGGTGGCGCATGGCCCCGTCGTCACCGTAGCCTTAACGAGGATTCTTCTAGGAGAAAAGGGTAGCAAGCCCTGAATACGCGACGTCATGCAGGCAACCCCACGTAGTTGTCCAGAAGCAAGTGGGGCTGCCTACATGACGTCCGAATACTGTCGAAAGTGGAGATGTAGGTGCTAAACGATATGCACCTGAACGCAAACATGAGCGTTCCCATAGTCGTCCCAGGTGCATACCGAATATACACCGGCGTTAGCATACGCGTGCAGCTTCTGGAAATTGCCTGAACTGCACGATACATAGCACTGGTTAGTGTCCTGATGACCGTCGCCCCAATCCACCGTCATCTTGTACTCCCATTGGTTGGCACAGCCCCATGACACATTAGCGTAGTCGTTCTGCCCATGATTCGCGTAATTCCCCGCGCTGATGCCGTACGATGCGCTGCAGGCGTGGGCGCGCGCTACCCCGCCGGAGCTGACGCCGGCGACGAGGCCGGTGGTGGCGAGGGCGAGGGCGGCGAGGCAGGCGGTTAGTTTCCGGGTGGTGCGCGTCTTCATGGGTGATCTTCCTTCCTGTGGTGTCCTGTGCTCTTCGACCGTCCGCCACTCCACTACCCGAGTGACGGTTTATGTGTGTCGCGTTCGAGCCGCCGCGGTTCGGCCTCACGCTGTCCCTACTGTATAGGGCGGCGGGTCTATCTGTCTGTCATCCGGGAGGTCTACTTTAGGCCCACGGATAGACCTTTTGGATGACACGCGCTGTCCACCTTCGCGGGCGTTTTCTCTGAGAGCGCCGTGTCAACCGTGTCCTCTCGGCGTGTCAACCGCGTGTCAACCTCGATAAAATCATCTCGTGTGGATAGGCTCACTTTACAGAAACCGGCGTAAAGCCTACCGGCTTTAGCCGTGAGATATAAGACGCGTCCGCCGACAAGGCGGGCGCGTACGATCGCCCGCGTACGGCAATGGCACGGCTATTCAATCATGGTTGCGATGCCGTAGATCGCATGCGGGCCGGCCCAGCCGTTGACGCCGCCATGGTTGTTGCCGATGAGGAACCGCCGGCCGTCTCTCCTACGAGGCGGTCTTGCGTGACGCCCCTTCGCCCTTCCGCGCACCGAGCGTCTCGGCCATCACCAAGCTGCGCGGGGCGCTGCCGCCGGATGTGGTACGCGACCTCGACCGCCTGCGCGAGCGCGTGGCCGTGATCGGCGCCGAGCGGACCTACGACGCGCTGTTCCTCACCGACCTGCTGCGGGCGGCGCTCGACGGGGTGTACCTGCGCGTCGGCTACGACTCGCGGCGGGGAGCGTCGGAGCGTATCATCTACCCCTACGGCCTGGTCGCGGGGCTGGGCTTCTGGTACTGCGCGTGCTACGACAACAAACGCAGCGTCCACGCCTGGCTGCGGGCCGACCGCATCCGCTCGCTGGAGCAGGTCGAGGGCTGGGAGCCGCCGGAGGCGATGACGCTCGGGCAATGGCTGCGCCGCCCGGCGGACACGGAAGGGGAGATGCTGGCCCTGCGCGCGACGATCACGGCGCGCGGCATGAAAGAGTTGGACTGGAGCGAGGTCGGCGGCGGCCTCGCGGAGGAAGAGGACGGAGGCGGGCGGATCGACCTGGCGATCCCCGCCTCCAGCCTCGACTTCTACGCGCGCCTGTTGCTGCGGCTTGGGACCGAGGCGACGGTGACGTCGCCCGTCGCGTTGATCGCCGTGTTGCGCCGTGAAGCGGAGGGTATCCTCGCCCGCTACAGTGTAGAGAGCTGCGTGCCGGAGGCCGGCTAGCTCTTATCTTAGGCTGGCTCGACGACCACGACGGTGCCGTAAGCTACGATCTCGCTCATGGTCTGCCCGATCTCTGAGGAGTCGAAGCGCATCATGACAACGGCGTTGCCGCCCATCGCGGTGGCGTTCTGCACCATGCGGTCGACGGCGTGGCGGCGCGCCTCCTCCAGCAGTTCGGTGTATTCGGTGATCTCACCGCCGCCGATCGAGCGCAGGCCGGCCATGATGTTGCCGCCGAGGCCGCGGCTGCGCACGACGACCCCGAAGACTTGCCCCAACACTTGCGTGACGCGATATCCGACGATGTTCTCTGTGGTGACGACGATCATGGTGTTCCCCTTGGGCGATGGGCGATGGGCGATGGGCGATGGGCGATGGGCGATGGGCGATGGGCGATGGGCGATGGGCGATGGGCGATGGGCGATGGTACATCCATGTGAAGTGTATTACTCCCTTGCAACTGGCGCACAGCCAAAGCGGCGTGTTATCATCGCCCGTCGCCCGTCGCCCGTCGCCCATCGCCCGTCGCCCGTCGCCCGTCGCCCGTCGCCCGTCGCCCCGGTTACACGACAAGCTCGGCGGGGTAGTCGGTCAGGTCGCGGCAGCTGTCGGCGGTGAGGACGACCATGTCTTCGATGCGCACGCCGCCGAGCCCCGGCGTGTAGAGGCCCGGTTCGACGGTGATGACCTGGCCCTCTTCGAGCAGGTCGGGACGGCGGCCGAGGCCCGGACCCTCGTGGATGTCCAGGCCGACGCCGTGCCCGAGCGAGTGGACAAAGCCCTCGTCGGGGAACTTGTCCTCGCGCAGGTAGGTGGGGTAGCCGCGGTCCTCGTAGAAGCGACAGACCGCCTCGAACACCGCTTGCCCCGTCGTGCCCGGCCGCAGCAGGCCGAGGGCATAGCGCAGCGCCTCGCGCATCGCCTCGTACATGCGCGCGAGCTCGTCGCTCGGCGCGCCCTTGCAGACCGTGCGCGTCATGTCGGCGTAGTAGCGCAGTTCCGTGTGCCGCGGGAAAATGTCGATCACCACGGGTTGGCCGGCGTAGATCGGCCCATGTCCCCTATTGTGTGGCTGCGCGCTGTCGGGGCCGGCGGCGGTGATGGTCCCCTCACCGCTACAGCCGTCCTCCTGCAGTGACGCGTCGATGGCGGCGCGCAGCCGCTCGGACGTCAGCGGCAGGGCGCCGTTGTAGAGCCCGCCGTCCTCGCCAGCCCGCGCGTCCCGCACGAGGGCGATCGCCGCGTCCATAGCGTTCCGTGTGGCGTGTTGCGCCGCCTCGATGGCCGCGATCTCGTCGGGCCGTTTGCGTTCGCGCCGGCTTTGGAGCAACGCGGGCTGGCACAGCAAATCGACGCCGTTCGCGCGCAGGTGGTCGGCGACGGAGAGGGGGATCGTGTCGGTCGTGACCGCACGCGTCACACCCTCGTCGCGCAGCGCGCGTGTCGCGATCGCGGCGAGGCGCTGGTGTGGGCGCAGGTCGGCGGGCAGGTCGGCCGCGCCGTAGTCTTGGAAGCCGCGCACACGGGCGGCTTTGCTGTGCGCCGCGGCCCCCGTGCGCTCGAAGTCGCCGCAGGCGATCAGGCTGTCCCCGTCGCCCTTGTCGACATAAATAACGGGATCGGGAAACAGGTAGTGGGTCACGTAGTACAGGTCGGCGGCGTGGTAGGTCTCACCGACCATGACCAGCGCGCGATCATCGGGATACATCGGCAGTGTCCTCCGTCGGGCGTTATCGTCTTCTGTCCCTACATTATGCACGGATTTCCCTCGAAACGCGTTGAAAGTGAGACAATGGATGATTGCCACGGTATAGCTGACAATGCGCTATCACGCTCGGGGCCTATAATGGGAAATAGTGTGTTAATCGCTTATACAGAATGCAGGACGGACTATGACGCAGACACCCCCATTAGACCGCCGCGACCCGCCCGAAGCGGCCTCCGAGAACGACATGCTGCCGGCTTTCCTCGACTATCATCGCGCCACGTTATTGTGGAAAGTCGACGGGCTCTCTGAGGCGGACCTCCGCCGGCCGCTGACCCCGTCGGGCATGAGCTTGCTCGGCCTCGTCAAGCACCTCGCCTATGTCGAGCGCTGGTGGTTCCAGGCGGTGTTCGCGGGCGAGGACGTGTCCTTCCCGTGGACGGACACCGACCCCGACGCCGACTGGCGTGTCGAGGGCGACGAGAGCGCGGCGGCGATCTTCGACCTGTATCGGGCGGAGGTGGCGCGCTCCCGCGCGATTGTGGCAGCGGCCGATCTGAACGACCAGGCGCGACGACCGCGCACACGACCATCAGGGGGAATCCAAACGTTGCGGTGGATCGTGCTGCACATGATCGAGGAGACCGCGCGCCACAACGGCCATGCCGATCTCATGCGTGAGGCGATCGATGGCGCGACCGGCGAATAGTTGGTTTTTACCTGACTATCCGCCAAACCGCGGCCGAGATGGTATGCTCGAAGGGTAGCCGACTCTTACCGTAGCCGATGTATGAATAGGAGGAGACAGATGCGGAAGGTAGCCCTCGCGCTCGCGCTCGCCACGGGTCTGACGTCCGCCGTCGCGGGGACGGCCGGGGCCTGCACCATCGACGGTATACCCTCGGCCTTCGCCAACGATACGCGGGCCGTCATCTACAAGCAGGCGCCGACAAAGGCTACCTATGCCTGGTGGGCGCATTTTGCTTTCCCACGCACGTTTCGGGTCGGGCAGCGCGTCGCGTTCAAAGAGGACGACGGGCAGGTGCGCAAGCTCCTCCCCTTGGCCGACCTGCGCCGTTCTTGGCGATGGGGCTTCGGCGATAAGACGAACTCCGTGGGCGACCAAGCCGCGCACGTCTACCGCCGCGCCGGCAAGTATAAGGTCTTGGTGGCCGCGTACTTCATAGGCTACGGCTGGGAAACATTCGATTCCATCACCATCGCGGTGGGACGCTAGTACTGGCGACGATCACACGAGGCTGGGTCCCCAGTCGCGGTCGTCATGCCGCCGGGGCGAGGTATCCGTAGCCGGGGAGGGTGCGGATCGGCGACGGGGCGTCGGGGAGTTGCGCGATCTTCAGGCGCGGCCATTCATCCCCCACCGAGTAGGGTCTGTGAATTATCGAAACCTGCGACTGCGGTCGCATGGCAGACCACGGACACTGCGGTGTCAGGGCGCATGCGTCGGAGTGCCACGTACCAGGGCGACACCCGACCGCAGTCGGCGTTGGTCTGCCATGCGACCGCAGTCGCAGGCCCACGGCGCCGATAATTCACGACCCTGCCCCACCGAGTGTCCCCCATGATAGTGAGACGCGGCCTGACCCTAAAAGGTCACGCCCACGGCGGTCGCTGGCGCCATCGTGAGGGCCGTTGGGGTGACGCCTCGTCGCATAGATCGCGCTATACTACGGCGAGAGGCGCGTAGTGAGCGTGCGCATACGTATTGGGATTGGGTTGGTACGGAAAGGGATGTCATGCCTGGACGGGCTGCGGGCGCCGTGATTCACCGCGTATCATGCGGGCACCTTCCAGACCGAAGGCAAGCGGTAGGCGGATGAGACACTCTCGCCTTTCGCTCTGGGGATTGTGCGCCCTTATGGCGGGCGCGGGCGTGACGCATGTCGTCGCGCCCGCGCCGTATCGCCGCATCGTGCCGGCTCCGTTGCGCGGTCACGCCGCGAGCATCGTCGCCGTGAGCGGCGTGTGTGAGATGGCGTGCGCGGCGCTGTTGGCGCTGCCGCGCACGCGGCGTTTCGGCGCCTGGGCGACGGCGGCGCTGTTCGTGGCCGTGTTCCCGGCCAATGTACAGATGGCGCTCGACAGCGGCCGGCCGGACGCTCTCTTCCCATTGAACAAGGCCGCCGTCGCCTGGCTACGCCTGCCCATGCAACTGCCGCTCATCCTCTGGGCGTTGAGCGTCCGCCGGCCCTAAGTAAGCGCCTGTGGGACACGCTCGGCCAGGCGTGAGAGTCGTGCAAGAACTTTCAAACTCATATTTAGCGCTCTCGGTGTGGCGGCAGCGCCCGCGATGGAGCCCGACTAGCGTCAGGTAGGTATCGGGGGGCCAGAGCAGCGCGTTCGGGGTCCAAAGCTCCGCGCGGATGAGCATGGCGCTGAAGCCGCCAAAGCAGAACATGGCGAGAATCAAGACAAGGTACTGGATGCCGATGACTTTGTGGTCGAGCGTCAGCCGGACATAACGGCCGATGCCTCCGTCATACCGGCCGACGCCTCCGTCATACCGGCCGACGCCTCCGTCATACCGGCCGACGCCTCCGTCATACCGGTAGAGGTACTCTTGCGCCGCTCCAGCCGGCGCGGGGCGCCCGCGCAGCCAACGAAAGACGGGATGAAAGAAGCCCAGGCCGGCGAAGTAGCCGACCGTCCCCAGCATGTAGCCGAAGAACAGCGGCTGATTGTCGGCCCCCGCGTAGCCGAGGGCCATGCCGAGGCGGACACCAAGGACAAATCCGATGAGGCCCCCCATGATCGCCGTGCCGAGATTCAGCCGCAACCGAAACCGGCGGTGCTGGGCCGAGACGGCGAGGGTCTGTGAAAAGTCGTTAGCCCGTCCTACTGGGGGCGCAGGCGTCTCGCCCGCGCTCCCAGGACTTTTCACAGACCCTACCGAGACGGCGCCAGCAGCCAACACTGCCATCCTCCGTGTAGTATACTGCGCGTGGTGATCGCCTCTTCGGGGGCCACCATGACGCCCAACGGCGTCTCTACCGCAGGGCACGCGGGAAGTCACGCTTGGGGAGATTGTGTCAGACATCAGGGCCTCCGGGTCACGATGCAACGGTCGCCGAACCAAGAATCCCACGGCTTGAGCCGTGTGGAGTGTCAAGGTGTGTAACGCTATATTTAGCGCACAGTGACCGATTTAGCTAGATTACGCGGCTTATCGGGGTCGCAGCCGCGCAGCAGCGCGAGTTCGTAGGCCAGGCGCTGCACGACGGGCGAGGCGGCCAGCAGGTAGGCTATGCCCTTCGCCGTGACGGGCAGGTGCGCGTCGAAGACGTCGTGGCCGCGCGGCCCCACGCCGATGACGTAGGCCCCGCGCGCCTTGACCTCGCCGGCCGAGGCGAGCAGCGACGCTTCGTCGGCCCCCGCGGGTGTGAACACGATCACCGGCGTCCCCGGCTCGATCAGGGCGATGGTCCCGTGCTTGAGCTCGCCGGCCGGCAGCCCTTCGGCGTGTATGTACGACACCTCCTTGATCTTGAGCGCGGCCTCCAGCGCCAGGGGGTAGCCGAGTCCACGCCCGAGCACGAAGAGGTCATTGCGGTCCACGATGCGGTGCGCCACGTCGCGGATCAGGTCGAGCCGCCCGTCGGAGCGCATGGCCTCGATGTCGGCGGCGGCCGCCTCTAGCGCGTGGACGTGGCGGCGCGGTTCGCCAGCCAGGGCGCTTGCGGCCAGCAGCAGGTAGGCGATCTTGGCGGTGAAGGTCTTGGTGGAGAGGACCGACTTCTCAGGTCCGGCCCCCAGCATCAGCGGCAGGCCGACCTCGCGCGTGAGCGTGGAGCCGGGTACGTTGACGAGCGCGGCCAGCCGTGCGCCGCGCGCGCGGCCGGCGCGCACGGCGTCGAGCACGTCGATCGTTTCACCGCTCTGTGAGAAGGCCACGACCGCGTCGCCCGGTTCTACCAGCCCCGCGAAAGGGCCGAACTCGTGTGCGTGGGTGACGACGGCGGGGCGGCCGGCCTCCAGCGCCAGCAGGTAGCGCCCAACCAGCGCGGCGTGGTAGGCCGTGCCGCAGGCCACGAAGTGCAGGGCGCACGCCTCGGACAGGAAACGCGCCAACTCCGCGGCCTGGGCGCCGCCCTCGGCGGCGATGCGCCGCAGCAGCCCGGCTTGCTCCCAGATCTCTTTCTCTAGGAAGTGGTGGTAGCCGTCGAGCTCGGCCTCTTCGGCGCTCCAGTGGACATCCTCGATGTCGAGCGCGACCGGCGCGCCCGTCTCGACCTCGAACACGTCGACGCCGTCGGGCCGCAGCGAGACGACCTGGTTGTCGCGCACGTAGACGAGCCGCCGCGTGTGCGCCAGCAGCGACGCCATGTCCGAGGCCAGGTAAGACGCGCCCTCGCCCAGGCCAATGATGAGCGGCGAGCCGTTCTTGACGGCGGCGAGCTCGCCGCTCCGCGCGTCGAGCGCGGCCAGGGCGTTGAGGCCGTGCAACTGCAGGCTGACGCGGCGCAGCGCCTCGGCCAGGTCGGCCCCCACGGGCGTGCCGTAGGCGCCGGGGTCGGACGCCTCCAACTCCTCTTCGAGCAGGTGGATCGCCACCTCGCTGTCGGTCTCGGAGTGGAAGATGTGGCCGCGCGCCAGCAAGCCCTCGCGCAGGGCGGTGTAGTTCTCGACGATGCCGTTGTGCACGAGGGTTAGACGCTCGCCGCAGCCGACGTGGGGGTGGGCGTTCTCTATCGTGACGGCGCCGGTGGTGGCCCAGCGCGTGTGCCCCAGCGCCAGGCCCGCGCGTGGCAGACCGTCGGGCGCCGCGGCGAGCTTGCCTACGTCGCGCGCCCTCCGCACGACGCCGTCGTCGCCGACCGCGACGCCCCAGGAGTCGTAGCCGCGGTATTCCAACCGCTTCAGGCCCCTGAAGACCATCCGCGCCGCGTCGGTGGGTTCGCCGGTGTAGCCAAAAATTCCGCACATAGTGGTGTCATCCTCTTAAAGGTAGTCAACAAGTAGTAGGTGGCGTCAGATAGCGGGCGCGCCTCGCGATTGTGATGGCGCCCGCCGTGGGCCTGGCCTTAAAAGACCATGGCAGCGGACGGACCTTGAAAGGTCTGCGCGGGGGCATGCGCACGCGTTCTCCGCGGCCGATCCCGACCCTTTAGGGTCCGTCGCCTGCCATGTCTTTTAGAGCCAGGCCGCGTGTCACAATCGTGGGAGTGCGGCTCATGGCAACCGTCGCGCGTCGCGTTAAACGGGCGCACGGCAAAAGCTGGGCGTATGCGATACGCCCCTACACCCCCGCGAACAGGACAGGATCCTCGATGCCGCGATTTTATCGGACAGGGCTGCATAGTCATACGCCTCTACGCAGCATCGTACGCTTCAGTCGCGCGGATAATGCACGAGTTTTGGGGTAGTAGGCGTCACGCTGGATAGACAAAGATGGGGTAGGAATCGTGCTATTGGACTACCACGCGCGGCCGGTTGGTGTCCTGGAGGTCGCCCTCCAGTTTTGTCCGGTTGCTAACGACCATGGTGGCCGGGAAGCCATCCGCCGAATGGTTCTCTTGGCTTCCACCTCGTCGACTCGCCCCCTCGCGGCGAGTCCTGGCGCTACTAAACTAAAGCTATTAGCTGTCAGCAATCAGCCGTCAGCTTTTCCGTGGGATTGATGACTCATACTCCGTCCATCGGTTTGCCGGCGTTTGCCCCCGTATGAAACGGGTCCTCCTTTCGCGGCTCTCCGCGGCTCTCTGTGTTGTCCGACCGGAACTATCATACGACAGATTTGTCCGACCGGAACTATCATACGACAGATTTGTCCGACCGGAACTATCATACGACAGATTTGTCCGACCGGAACTATCATACGACAGATTTGTCCGACCGGAACTATCATACGACAGACGCTGCGTACGGGCAAGACCCATCACGGTGTATAGTGCACGTATGATGAACGCCAATGACCTTATCGCCAAAAAGCGCGATGGCGGGACGCACGACGCCGCCGACATCTCCTGGCTGATCGATGCGTACGTGGCCGGCCGCGTGCCGGATTACCAGATGGCCGCCTGGCTGATGGCGGCGTACCTGCGCGGGCTCGACGAGGCCGAGACGCTGGCCCTCACCATGGTCATGACCGCCTCGGGACAGACGATCGACCTCGCGGGGCTGCCGCGGCCGGTCGTCGACAAGCATTCGACCGGCGGGGTGGGCGACAAGACAACGCTGGTATTGGCGCCGCTCGTGGCCGCTTGCGGGCTGCCCGTCGCCAAGATGTCGGGGCGCGGCCTCGGCCACACCGGCGGGACGCTCGATAAGCTAGAGAGCATCCCCGGTGTGCGCGTCGATCTTTCACCCGAGGAGTTCCGCGCGCAGGTCGCGCGCATCGGCGTCGCCGTCGTCGCGCAGAGCGCCGAAGTCGTGCCGGCCGACCGCCTGCTCTACGCCCTGCGTGATGTGACGGCGACGGTCGACGCGCTGCCGCTCATCGCTAGTAGCATTATGTGTAAGAAGCTTGCCGCCGGCGCCGACGCCATTGTGCTCGACGTCAAGACGGGCGGGGGCGCCTTCATGCGCGAAACAGGCGCGGCGATTGAGTTGGCGCGTGCCATGGTGGAGATCGGGCGCGGGGCCGGACGGCGCATGGCGGCCCTGGTGACCGATATGGACGGCCCGCTCGGCCACGCCATCGGCAACGCGCTGGAAGTGCGCGAGGCCGTCGATACCCTGCGCGGCGATGGACCGGATGACTTCACGACGCTGTGCCTGGAGCTGGCCGGACGTATGCTCCTGCTTGGCGACAAAGCGGCCACGGCTGAGGAGGGCGTGACGCGGGCGCGCCGCGCCCTCGCCGACGGCGCGGCGTTGCGCGTATTCCAGCAATTGATCGCCGCCCAGGGCGGTCCGCCGGACTTCGACGGCTCCGGCTTATCAGAGGCGCCCGTACAGATCGCTGTGACCGCGCCGGCCGGCGGCTACGTGCGGCGGGTCGACGCGCTGGCCCTGGGTGTGCTGGCGCGCGACCTCGGGGCCGGCCGCGCCACCAAGAGCGACGCGATCGACCCGGCGGTTGGCCTGGTCGTACACCGTAAGGCCGGTGATCGCGTCGACCGCGACGAGGTCCTGGCCACGCTGCACGCGGGGCGGCGCGACGAGTCGACCATCGCGGCGTGGGCGACGCGCTGCCGCGAGGCCTTCGCCATCGGCGACGACGCGCCGGTCCCACGGCCATTGATCCACGCCATGCTCTGAGCGTCGTCGCCTCATCTCCCTCGCCCCCACCCCCTCTCCCCCAAGGGGCGAGGGGAGATGCCCCTGGCGTGATGGTCGGCCTCCCTCTCTCGTGCGCGGGGAGAGGCAGGGTCTGTGAATTATTGACCAACGCCGTCTCCACGGGGACCGCGGCGGTCCCCGTAGACACGTCGCTGGCCGATAATTCACGAGCCCTGGGGAGAGGGGATGGGGGTGAGGGACCTTGCGGGACCGTGTGCTATAGTAGGGGCGAACGATAGCCGCGCGGTAAGGTAAGGCAACGAAGATGGGAGCACGCACGTGTCCGAGCACGCATATGAGGCGAGTTATCGCCTGCCTGGAGAGCAAGAACCGGCGCTTGTTCCCGATGACCCTGTCCTGTTGGGGCTGGCGCAAGCCGAGCAGCGTATCCCTCCCACCGACCCCACTTTTACCGCCCTGCGCGGGGCCGAGGTAGCATACCGCGAGGTCCACGCGCGCTTGAATCTACAAACGGCTTCGCTGCGGCGCTCGCAGCGCGACCTGACGGACGCGCAGGCGCGCGCCGTCTGGCTTGAGCATGAACTCGCGGAGGCCCAAGGTCAACTGGACCAGGAGCGCCGCCGCGCGGCGCGACAAGAGGAGCGCGCGGCGGCGCTCGCGTCTGCCCTCAAAGAGGTTCAGCAAGCGATCTTCGGTGGGAACCTCCACGAGCTCATCCTCAAAGCCTGCCTCATCGCGACCGGGGCCACGCGCGGGCTGTATCTCACCGCGCGGGACGCGCACGACACCCCGCGGGTTCGCGCCGCCATCGCCATGGACGTGGCGCCTCAGTCCGCGCCCTCACCCTTCATCCAGGCGCTGTGCCGCACCGTCCTCGCGAGCGAGGATACGTTTGTGGCCAACGATCCGGCGGCGCTGGCGGGCCTCGACGCCCGCCCCGCGCCAGGTGAGGACTTCCGTACCCTGCTGGCCGCGCCGGTCGTGCTGCTCGCCGAGCTTGCCGGTGTCGTCGTCGCCGCCGACAAGGTGAGCGGCGCGTTCGATGAGCGCGACGTCGCAGAGCTCTTGAGCGTGGGCGACCAGGCCCAGGTGGCGGTCCAGAACGCCAGGCTCCAGCGCGAGGTGCAGCAGGCCTACCTGTCGACCGTCGCGGTGCTCGCCGACGCGTTGGCGGCGCGCGACCCCGACGGACAGGGGCGCGCGGACCTGGCGGTGCGCGCCGCGCAGCGTGTCGGCGCGCGCCTCGATCTGCCCCCGTACGATCGTAGCGTCGTCTACTACACAGCCCTGCTCCACGACATCGGCAACATCGCCGTCGGCGACGGCGTGCTCAACAAGCCGGGGCCGCTCCGGCCGGCCGAACGCGCGCTCGTGCAGTCGCACGTCCGCATCGGGCACGACCTCGTCCGGCGCGTCCCCGCCCTCGCGGGGGTCGCGGACGCGGTGCTGCGCCACCACGAGTGGTACGATGGGAACGGCTACCCCGATGGTTTCGCGGGGGAAAGCATACCCGTCGCCGCGCGCATCGTCAGCGTGACCGCCGCCTACTATGCTATGACGACGCGCCGCGGGTACCGCGAGGCCTACGGCGATGGACGCGCCCGCGATGAACTGCGGAACTGCGCCGGCACCCAGTTCGACCCCCGCGTCGTCGAGGCCTTCCTCGGCGTCCTCGACGCGCCGCCGGCG
>JAABUO010000796.1_pt1 | contig 49976 bp, 43 predicted proteins | sample 5559291 | NCBI WGS metagenome assembly JAABUO01 (sample SAMN10711878, study PRJNA513372) | rock metagenome | isolation source: Antarctica rocks | place: Antarctica: Victoria Land, Finger Mt sud | reverse complement strand
CATACAAAATTAATTCGTCCTAGAGGGCGAAACCTTAAATCCTGGAGCGATCATTTCCGCATGAGGCAATGCTCCTTCCCGAATCAGTGGATCTGCTGAGCAGAGACATTCCGCATGCCTCTTAGGATTCTGATTGCTTGCCTTATCCCTAAGCGTTGGGGTTTTTACTGGCGTTGCTGAAATTAATCCAGTGGCAACCGCCAAGCACTTCAAATCTAGTAGCAACTTTAGCAGCTCGTAGCTCAGGCAGAATGGCTTGAGAGAAGACAAGTTCTATGAGAGAGATTCATGAATGGGCATTGGGCATCGCACTACGTAGAGCGCATGCCAAAATCGGCCCTCTACGTTGTTCGGGGAAGAATCGATCTAGGCTCAAAATGAGAATCGATCTAGGCTTCACAATCTCGGACTTGTAGGCGGGGGGCTCGCTGATTGGCTGGAAATTGGGTGGGAGAATCGATCTAGGGCCTAGAGTCGTGGATTCTGGGAGTTAGGGCCTAGAGTCGTGGATTCTGGGAGTTAGGAGACGTTTCCAAAGGCTATAATACTTTTGGGAGGAAGTTAGCCGAGCGAGTTGGAACGGCTTTTGAACGGGTGGTCTGCTTGATAGCTTTGCATCCATCTAAGGATGGAAAAGTCGGTATATGTGACGGTTTCTTCGCAGCGACCAAAAAACAGATCAATGGCGTTGGACACTTGCCGAAGTTTGGCCTCATCCTCGGAGCTACTCGTCAAGTTAACTCCGTTATAACTTCCAAGGGGCAAAGCTGTATTAGCCAATCGCTGGGGTGACTGGGTTAGGTTGATCAAAATGTCCCTCCGTGTATGTTGAAAAAGACTTACCCAGCCGGTTCTTTGCAACCATGGTCGGTGAAGTGCCGAATCTCCCCAGTTGTCATTTTCGGGAAGGCAGTTGCTTCCCTTCTCATTGTTTATATGCTGTTGCTCTGCAAGGAGCAGCTCTTCAACTCGCTTTTGTCGTGCTTCTGATATCGGATGGGACGAATTTGGGTTATCTAACCTTCGGCGCTCAAGTCCCACTCGCTCCACACCAACTGTCAATACTTGTGGCTGTGTAGGAAGCGAGTTTGGAGGGATTCTTCTGGCACTCTGAGAAGTGGCCGGATTACTAAAATCTGCCGCCACTCTTGATTCACTGCCGTGTGGATTGCATTGATGCCTAGTTGCACATGGAGAGGAGCCAAGATCTTCACCCAGATTGTCATATGCGTCCGGTGATGAAGTCTGACTGTCGCAAATTTTCCAGAAACCGCGCTTCCCGACTTGGGTCCATGACTGGAGTTTTAATGATGTCTCGATGTAGTCGCCGACTACCCATTCGTTGTTTGGCGAATGATGTGATTTGTGTTCCTTTGACGCGTGCCGGCAAAGGATATCAAGGCTTCGGGAACGAAATTTGCATGCTTTGCATCCGAATCCCTCCATGATTCGAAGATGAGGATGGGGGAAGGAACCATCTTCACGTAAATCCAGTGTGTCTGGGTCGACCAATCTCAATGACTGTACAAAGGCCACAAGACCACGACGAACTGTCTTTGGCACCTTATGTATTTCCCCAATGTGGCGAGAAACGCGATCGCCCTTGGGTTGAAGTGCATACTCGCAGGTAGAGCAGATAATGACTGCCTCGGGTTCATTCAGGTGAAGGCCTAGTGTAGCTAATTGCCCAACCTGATCTGCGTGCGGAAGAGATGTCCATGAGTCACACATCTTATTATCATGTTCGAGTAAGTTTTCTTCGTGCAATTCTACGTGCGACGGTAGTGTTTTATAGTCGAGGGTCTCCAGAGAGGAATGCCATTGGTATGGAACGCGATTGAAATTCCTAGGCAAGATGAATTCCACAGTGAAGAATGTCGGACCTTTGGCATGGTGGGTGGCCGGAGGTGAATGCCATTGGTGGGTGGGTGGCGGGAAGAAATGCCATTGGTGGGTGGAACGCTATTAGGATTCCTAAGCAACATGAATTCTATTGTGAAGAATGTCAGGTCTCTGGTGGGGTGGCGGGAAGGAATGCCATTGGTGGGTGGAACGTGATTAAAATTCCTAGGCAACAAGAATTTCACAGTGAAGAATGTCAGGTCTCTGGCGGGGTAGCGGGAAAAAATGCCATTGGTGGGTGGCACGCAACTAAGGGTTCCAGGCGAGATAATGCCAGGATGAATTATGTCGGGTCATTGGCGGGGTGGCGGGAAGGATTGCCATTGGTGAGTGGGACGCGATTAATGTTTGCAGGCAAGAGAATGCCACGGTGAAAAATATCGGGTGCCGGCAGGGTGGGCGGAACGCAATACAAAAATGGCCAAGGACTGGTACACGCAATTTAGCTCAGGGTTAGGGCGGTACGGGGCGATGACATAAAATGGCCGAGGAATGTAAAGCTCTCCGACAGGGTAGGACGGGGATTATCAGAAACGGATACCGATTTGGCACAAAATGGCCGAGAAATGTAAAGCTCTCCAAGGAATGTAAACTCTCCGACAAGGTAGCACGGGATTATTTCCGACTGCAGGAAGAATCTTCAGCAACGCTTCGCGTTACTTCGATCCATCCTGAAGTAACTGCAGACCTCTCTCTCCCAAGGACTTGCTCGTAGGCGTTGCCATACTATCAAATGGGGTAATTGTGGGGCGGACATTTCCCGGTCCGGAGAAATCCGGTATTGGCGCCCGCTTGTTTCAGCCTAAGCCCGGAAATCAGTCTTGGCACTCCACAACTTCCACCACACCACAATGAAGACTTCTTTTGCTCTCTGGGTTCTCAACGCTTTTGTACCTGCCGTAAATGCAGTCGGCCTTGCCGCGAGTGTCTCTAGTATTCCATCCCAGGTGTGCCAGATTGGAGATGGCCAGGTTCAAGTCCCTAATAGTCAACACGGTCCTCAGTCGACGCAACTGAATCAACTGGGCGCGGCCTACAACTCCCCACGGAGTTCGCCCAATCTATTTTGGAACGGCTGGGGTGGCGACATCTACAACAATCGCTGGAGTCCAGATGCCAGCATTAACCAAAGCAATGTTGTCTCTTTGCATGAAACATGCGGTGTGCAATACCACCTCGGAGTCAGCGCAACCCCCACTGTGGAAGGAGATGTTGCCTACTTCCCAACCTGGAGCGGAACCTTGGTTGCGCTGAACTACAAGTCATGCTCGCCAGTCTGGGAATACAACATCACGAAATTGATCAACGACTACGCCCCACAATCCAAGTTTCAGTCAAAGCTGTTGTTCCAAACCGCACGGACCAGTGCTGTACTGGACGGGGATATACTTTACTTCGGCACTCAGCCTCATGCGTTGATTGTTGCCTTGAACAAAACCACTGGAGACTTGATTGCTCGGCACCAAGTGAACCCGCACCCCTTTGCCGTGGTGACCATGAGCCCCACCGTCTATGACGGTAAGGTCTACGTCGGCGCAGCGAGTCGCGAGGAGGCTGCAGTAAGAGCAGTGCCCAACTACCAATGCTGCTCTTTTGTCGGGAACATGGTATCGCTAGAGCTAAACGCTTCGGCCGGCGCGTTCCACGTGCGATGGAACGCCTCCACACTCCCTCTCAACACCCAATGGTCCGGCGGTGCCTTGTGGGGCAGCTCTCCCTCCATCGACGTCTCACGAAGCCAAGTCTTCGTCGGCACCGGCAACGTTTATAGCTTCCCGGACTCATACTCCGCTTGCAGGCAAGATACAGGTAACATCTCTGTCATCGCCAAACGCTTCGTCTCCGACCCTTGCCTCCCTAAAGACGTCTACCAAGAATCCGTTCTCGCCCTCGACCTCTCCACAGGTTTCTTAAACTGGGTGCGCCAACTGTCTCCACTGGACGCCTGGACCGCCGCCTGCGGCTTCGGCGGGAGTCTGCAGAAACCCAAAGCCGGCCGCCTCCCCGCGCTGTGCCCTTACAGCCCCGGGCCTGACGCTGACTTCGGCATGGCGCCGGCCTTCATCCCTGGCTCAGCGAACACCCCACATGGGATGGACACCCTGACCATCGGCCAGAAGAACGGGAACTTGTATGCGCTGAGCGCGCAGGCCGGGACGATCTTCTGGGCCAAGGCCACCAACCCGGACGGCAACATCGGCGGCCTGAGTTGGGGGGTCGCGGTCGATGACAGAAGTGTGTACTTCACCGCTATCAATTCGGATTTGCACCCTTTCACGCTCGTCAACGGCGGGCCCAATATCACTAGCAGTGCGTTCGGAGCTGCTAACCTCAAGACCGGCGATATCATGTGGGAAACCCAGAGCCCGGGTGCTACTTTCTCCATCGTGCCGCCCACGGTCGCAGGTGATGTGGTGTTTTTCGGCCGTACGGATAATGGGTCTGGGGCCCCGCCATATGATACCACGCCCGGCGGGTTGATTCCTGTAGATAAGTATACGGGGAAGATTTTGACGGATTTGCAGACCAAGACGACGTTTCACGGGGGGATTGCGGTGGTGGGCGAGTATGTTATGTTTGGGACAGGGTATGAGCCGCCTTTTAATATGACTGGGGGAATCAGTGTTTGGAAGGTTGGGGCGTGAGTGACAGTAGGGGGTATTGAGAAAGGCGGAAATAAGTATGAGTAGGGCCTAGGTAGATATATATGTGAGGTGTTGTGGTGTTCACGCCAAAAAGCCCATAGCTACTACAAACACAACAAATGAGCTGATTCTCGTAAATATGTTGGAAAAGGTTCAATGCCATTGCGAGAGCTCAGTCCACACGAACATGGTCTAGATAAATCTGGAACGTTATTCTCGTGCAATTGTAGTTTACCGTCGAGTAAAGAATGTGGACGATTATACCGACTCGGGTGTGCCGACTCTGGGCTACGCTTCCCGACGCTTCGGACCTTGCATCATACCCCAGTATTCCTATAGACCCTTACTCTTACTCTCGTTCTATCTAAAACAAAGTCTACTAAGGCACTTATTAAGCTGCAAAGATTCGGTGAAACTCTTATTTATAGCGGATTATAGTAGTAGATATAGCGACGTAGGATTTGAGCGTTTTTGACGCCCCCTAGTTATTCTACTAGTCTAACTATAGTGACCCTGTTACAAAATCTATCAATAATTAATAGACTCTTTCACACTTTGATTCCGTTTGGCTGCCGATTTGTGTCGACGGCTTTGGATTAGACATTGGTTTGAATGTTAGTTGCCTCTTCCGTTCCATTTACAGGACTTTGGACCCCGATTGGCGCGTATTCGGAAACACGGGGCAGGCTGAGATGGTCGTACTTTTCGTCATCGATATATTCGGCCACAAAGCGGAATCCATCCCCTAAAGCATCAATATGCGGTTTGGCACTAGCTGGAAAGAGAACCTTCATTTGGTTTTCATACCAGGCTGGGAAGAAAATAGCACCAAACATGAGCCGGGGGATATCGGTATGGTTGGGCATACCGGCATGCCAGAGACGAATGTCTCGCAGGAGAATAGTTCCCTTTTTGATGTGGGGGTAGATTGGTGGCTTTGTCGCCCGGCGCTTTTCAAGCTCCGCTGGATCAATTTTGCCCATGAACTTGTTTGGAGGTTTGACGTGCTTCTTCATCGAACTTGTTTTATGCGAACCCACCCAAATCTCTGTCGACCCGTTCTCCGGCGTAACATCCTGGAAGAGGATATTAATAGTCACGGCGCTAGGAAAATCATAGTAGTCCCATTTGATATCTGCATGGACATCCTGTCTCGATTGTTCCTTAGTTTTAAACAGCGTGTTTCCAAACATCCAGGTAAACTCCGCATGCGCTCCGATCATACTGGAAACGACGGCCACGACCAAAGGATTGGCGTACACGTCTTTGAAGATCAGGCCTGGAAAGACAGGAGGAGGCTGTGAGAAGTTGCCAACACCCTTGTCATCAAAATTGAAATACGTCGTTTCGCGACGAAACATTTCATGCGCATCTTTCATCATCTGCACTTTCACTTTCTCAACATGATCCATATCAATCGCATTCTCGATTAGGACAATGCCGTCCCGGTGAAGAGCCTTGACACACTCGCGAACCGTAGACATCTTGGGCTGCTCGGAGACTCGCTCCTCATCGGATAATCGAATGTAGCGGACCTCGTTAGGTGCCTCCTTACTATAGATATTGTCGATAGTCATCGGAACTGTAAGAATGAAATTGGTTCATGCGAAGCGAGGAGTCCAGATTTTGTCACGAGATGTGGCGTTCGTGGCGTTCCTACTCTCGCAATGGTCCTGCTCGCAATGGGTCCTGCTCGCAATGCTCCTTCCTATATGAGCAAGAAACGAGGGACTCGATTACAACGGACGAAGAATCTACATCTACCTATCCTACTAAGCATAACCTCAGACTGCCTGTCTTCGATTGTTCAATTTTGATTTCATTATACTCTCATCCGCCACTTCATCAAGTTGGTAGAGTGGTTTCAACTTGGCCGACCATTGGAACAGAAAGTACTTCCTAATGTAGTACGGCAACGCCGTAAACACCTGGTAGCTCATGAACCGTGTGGTGGGAATTCCAAAAACATAATCCAGCTCCTCCAGTGTTCGCTGCTTCGTCTCGGGCATCCATAAGAAAATCATGATGAAAGCTATAACATTGAGACCTGCGTAAAATCCGAATGCGCCTGTATAACCGAAAGCTGCTTCGATACGAAAAAACGTGAGTGAAAGTATTGAAGCGAAGAAGTTATTGACTGAAACAGCAAACGCATTGCCCACCTCCCTGACATGTCAGTTATGGCCCTCGTAAGTCATACCTGTGGCTAAGCGGAAATACTTCGGCAGAATAAACTGCGATTAGCAATGTGAATTTTATTTAGGAATCTTACGAAACGGAACCGGCCCTTCCCCAAAAGAGTAGATTGTCGAAAACAAAAATATGAAGAAAGCAATTGCATCGAGGTGAGCCGGTTGACTTATGGGAATATAAAAGCAAAATCCGGCAGCTAGAAGAGTCCAAGCCATATTGGGAAACGTGCAGAGCAAAAGGTTTCGTCGGCCAAACGTGTCGAGATAAAACATGGATACAGTAGCGCATAGGGGACCAATGATACCCGTACCAAATGAAATAAGCAAAGCCGTGAAGTTCGAGGCACCAGCTTGTACAAATACCGAAGAGCTGAAGAAAGCCACAATATTGATACCACACATTTGCTGTCCAATCATGACCGTGAAGGACGCCAGGCTTGCGCGACGATTCCGAGGAATCGTGAAAAGCTCGATGAAGAGTCCAGGATAGCTTTTGGATCGGACGAGCTGGGCCTCGAGAGCGAGCTGCGCATGGACGTAATAAAGATCCCTACCAGCCAAGAGTCGGGCGTTTCGAAGTCGACAAAGCGACTTCCACGCATCTTGATAACGGCCCTTCTTCATGTACCAACGGGGTGACTCGGGACAAAAAAACACGCCAATGAGAAGCGGAATAGATGGCAAGAAGGCAGAGCCCACTTGCAATCGCCAAGCAATTGATCCAACTGAAAAGAGAATTAAATTTGCAGTATTTCCAAGCCAGATACCCAACGCTGTCCAAAGCTGCCATTGATTGAGAGCACCGCGGATGGAGGCTGGTGCAGACTCGGCCGAAAACACAGGCACAATACTGGCCTTGCAACCCAGTCCAACACCAAGTAGCACACGGCAGATGAAGAGTTGAGGCCAATTTTGAGTAAAGGCGGACCCGATAGGCGCAATAAAACAAAAGCAAGCCGAGAAGAAGATCGTTCCACGCCGTCCAAAATAGTAATTGAGCGGATGGGATAGCCAGCATCCAACGAGTGCAGCGCACATGTATGGTGCACTATTGACCAGTCCCACAAGCCAGTTGTTTCTGTCGTAATCTGCAGTACCGACCACAGGATTGATGCCAAATTCCACGGGAAAAGTCAGATTTGCAGCGTTGCTACCTGTCTGATCCCAACCTTGCACGGCAGCTCCGACGGAACACAAGATGACAGTAAGCCATAAGTCTTTGGGCTGTTTCCACTTGTGGAAAAGTTCATATTCCAACGCGTCTCTGTCAGACTGGTCCAATTCTGGGATGTTGTCCCACTCACCTGGACTCTGAGCAACCAGCGCGCCTTTTTGAAGCTCCGGCAGAAACTCTGTCAAGTTTTCTCGGCGGGCAAATTCCTCAACTTGCCTAAGTAGTTCATCATGAGGTATCCCTTTCAACGGGTTCTCAATCCTAACTGTTAGTTCCGACTAAGTCAACACAAACTTCGCAGTGATATTGCTATTGATATCCGCGACATTGCTTCGATCGGCATAATTTGTTAGTTGTTTACTCTCCTGTATGTCGGCGGTATGTTTGTCCATGTTGAAGTCTCTTGCCAAAAATCGCAGAGAATGCCGTACTATTCTGTTGATATGTGGGCTTCCCCGGATCTGCCGGTGTGGAGGGGAAATTTATCTCTGCTGCGCCACTAAAGTCTGACGGCCGCAACGTTCCGATATCCGAGACTAAAGTCAAACCTTACACGAAGATCATTTGGTTCGGTCTACAGGAGGCTGCAGTATGAGTTATTACTACGCTGCGAGTAGAATGTAGTATCATACTGCGAGTTCTAAATCGTCGCGGAGACAAGCATTCAAAATTTCCGTATGCAAGAAATTGCTTTGGCTGGTGCGGTCGGGAACAACTACTGTCACGGTCGAGGAACGTTCCTGGGCAGTTTCGAGGAACGTTCCGGCACAGTTAACCTTGAATTTCAGGCACGCGCTTAACCGTGCCTGAGTCTGGACGGTTCGCTCGTAGGACCGAGGACCAGTCCTGTAATCACATTCGCGGGGAAATACCCGCGGATCGAGAAGGACATATATGATTTTGTTGATTTATAAGTTGGCCAGCCAAGCCAGTCCTGCTTCTAGAAATGACCATCAACAACTTCTATTCCGGGCCATCTGATACTCCCAACGAGATCCATGTCATTCGAGTCTCTGATGAGGAGCGCATGAGAGGTCAGCCGAGTATGGCGATGATTCGAGAGGCCATTCTTGCTTTAAATCGAGATGGCATTGTCGTTGTGGAGAATGCAGTGGAAATGGCCCATGTCGACAAGCTTCGGGAACGAATGATGAAGGACACGTACGAGCTTCTATCGCGAGAGACGACCCATTACAATTTTGACGATAAGGAAATTGCGAATGTATCGCAGGTTCTTCCCATATTTCCTGGATACATCTTCAAGGACGTTCTCGCAAACCCAATTACTTCGGCTGTGATATCAGCTATGATTGGTCCACGCTCTGAGTTTCGATGGATGTTTGGAAATACGGCCGTCAAGTCGGAAAGACGACAGCCCGTGCATGCAGACGTCAAATGGGATTACTGGGACTTTCCTTTCGGAATGGTAACGAATCTTATGTTGCAAGATGTGACCCCGGAGAACGGTGCTACTGAAATTTGGCTGGGTAGTCACAAGACAACTTCCTTGAATCAGCATGTTCAATTTCCCGATAAAGATCGGGGTCGGATTCACCCAGCCCAAGTAGAAAAGCGTCGGGCTTTTCGTCCACCAATATATCCCTGTGTCAAAAAGGGTAGTCTCATCTTGCGCGATGTGCGACTTTGGCACGCGGGAATGCCCAATCACACAGACATACCACGCATCATGGTGGGATTCATTAATTTCCCAAATTGGTATGAAAACCCCATGCGGTGCACCTTTCCAAAGAGTGCAAAGAAAGAAATCGAGCAGTTTTGTGACGAGGTCGTTTTCGTCGCTGATTATGTGGAAGACAGCAAATACGATCATTTGAATCTCGAGTTCAATTACGAATATGCACCCATTGGAGAATCAAGTTTCCTTGATAGAGGGCCTGAGGTTGTATTGGGCTCGTAAATAATCTTAAATAGAAGACAGTAATCAATGCGGCGCCTCAAAATAGGTGCTTTGTCCCTTGTCTCTGTAGTCACGGCTCAATCTACGTACAGAAGGACATAAGTTACGACCATCCTAACGTTATCATTGTAATATTCCGTGTGTGTGATTCCATTCAGGCATCAACCACCACCCTTCAGCTGTAAGTTGACTTTCTTTGTCTCCCAATTTTGACTCGAAGATGCCTCAATCGCTTTATCACCCAATACAATGTACAATGTAGGCGCACTTGTTGCTAGTTGGGCAACGTATGGAACGCTCACGATTGCAAGTGATTGGACTTCACGTGCACCATCAATGCTACAAGCATTTCCATTAGACACTCAATTGTGCTTTCCCTGACAAGTGCCCGAATCTCCGAGAATTTTTGGTCAGCAAGAACAAGCGGGTTCAGGGAAAAGAATTCCTTACCAAGTACCACGAACCGGCTTCAGAAGCAAAGTTTGTGAATAATGAATACGGGGTAATCGAGCTAACCATCTTGATTGAAAGGGAGTTTTCAAAGTCGGGATCTGAGGGAACTGGTACCCACAAGGGTAACCGGCGCCGTATGCTGATTTGCGTTATGCAAGGTGTCTTCTCCCAATTCCCGGAGACTCGATCGTGTCCTATTACCTTCTATGTACTAGATGGCCTTGGCGTTACATCGCAGACGTTCCTTGTTATTGATGGTTCCTTCACAATTTTGGTGGTTGATGGTTGTGATAGTAGAAAAGTCGGCCGTTGCCACGCATTCCTCATTGCAGCAACCGCTTGTGTGGGGAGCTATGCTTTTGGACCACTGTATCAGTCCGATACGGCTTGTTTCAAGGGAACGTTAGCGCTGTCATTGCTATGATCTTTTGCTTTGATATATTCACCAGCATGGCTTCGACAGGTCTATTCTTTGCTTAAATCACAGAGATCTTGCAACATAACATTCGTGCCAAAAATATTGCTGTGTTGCAAATGACTGTCAATCTAGTGGGGCTCTTCAAAAATTACGTCAACCGCACTGCCCTTAAGCAACATTTTTTGGCACTATTACCTGTTTATTGCATCTGGGACTTTGCAGATATTGTTCTGATCTTCCTATTCTTCGTAGAAACGAAGAACCAGCATTGGAAAGGATTCCAAATATTTTGACGATGAAGATGGCAACGTTGCAAATGGGGCTGCTACTAAGAAGGGTCCGTCAATTAACAGCTAAACTGGGGAACCAATTTGGTTATATTGAGATTGAACACGTTGAGACTGTGAAGAACTGAGGAGGTCTTATGTAATACTGTCCGTGCTTTCACCTGTATCCTAAGAAAAAATATGAGATGAGAAGGTCTTTGAGGAAATCTTAACAAACAGTCGTCAACATTCTCCCAATTTCGAAGACAGGTTCGGCAAAGTATGAACAATCATGCTTTGGTACTAAACATATCGGGCATCAACGGTTGCCCCTGGCATTCATGTGCTATTGCCGAATCCACGTACCAGTTTTAATTGACGAGGGACGGGGTTAGCCCTAGCTGGTGAACAAAGTCCTGCCAAGATAGTTGGTATTTTTTATATCGTCATGTTGGATCCGCCTCCCATGTTTGTAGAAGTCGTGTTTTTATGGATATTGTTGGCCATCCATAAGCTTCTTCTACTTCTTCGAGGTACGAAAATATCCGCTTCCGTTCATTCTTATCTCGACACCAAGGTCCGGCAAGGAGTATCGTATTACCTGCTACGATGTGTGCATGAACATGACACCGAGTCAAAGCTATTCCCATAATGATATGAAAGTTGTCCAACACAACGCTTTCAATTCTTCGAAATTTGGCAGGAGAGAGAAATTTACCCTCATAAACCTCGGGATCATGAATTGTTAGAAGAATCCTTCCAAAATGATACATTTGTAAACCAGTGACTGGATTTAGTTAATATTGGTGAAAACTCTTACCGTGCCAAATGTGTAGGAGACATATTTCCGGGAAGTAAGCGTTTCCTTCTTTTTGGTTACTATCATAGTAGTAGGGAGTAAATTGAGGAGGACAATTCGCACGCCATCGCTCAATATGGCCATCCAAATACAACCATTGATCCCTATTGGCTTGGCTCTTATCAAAACAGAAATTCACTATGTTTGCGATTATGCATAACATATGATTCGCCCAGACACAATGATCATTGCTTGTTTCGTGATTGTATGCTTCATCTAGTTGGTAGTACTGGGGCTTCAATCTCAAAGGATGTGAATATTGTACGCCAGTAAAGAGATCTTGACGAAGAAATACCCAGAATGCTCCTTGAGTAATATTCACCGTCGTCGATTTCATACGATTCCAGATTTGATCGTTCAGATATAGATTTACTCCAAGTAAATGACTCTCGGCATCAGACCCCGCATCCATCGCTCCCCACTCCTCGTAACCGCGTAAAATGACAGCCGACGCTATTACATTCTCATCAGCCATAGCGTCAGCATTGCTAAGCTTCGCAATGAGTAGACTTAGAGATTTGCTGTAAAGTTCTTCAGATTCTAAAGTACCCTCAGAGTTCTGATATGAAGAATGACGGGATGCTGTTGCTAGTATTGAGTAAAACAAGAGGGTGTCATGTTCAGCTCTCTCTGGAACCCATTTGCCAAAGACCTCATCTTTGACAGTCACATCCAGTAGCGGGCCCCATTTCTCTATGAAATGGCGAAAAAGTATTGCATGACGTCGATTAGTCAGAGGAAAAGGCGATGGATCTCTACAGACCGTAGGAAGCTGTGAGTTGACCTCATCAGAGCTAATTTGCAGCAAGGAATTGACGTGAATAGCATGTGGGGAAATATTTGACGATCGAGGTGATTGCTCTGCTTCGTCCGCAGATGTGTTGATGCCATCTGCCTGTTCATAACGCGGACCTGGGATCAGTCAAGGGTAATAAAAACACTTTACTCGTTCCATGGGACTCTGAATACGGATCAGTCAATCTCGAAAGCTCCCCAGATATATTGTTTTCCTTGTATACTCCAGGAGCGAAAGATTCGCGCTTGCATTCCCGACGCGTGCGTACACACCTTGAACACCGAGGTGAAGCTAGATCACCTTTATCAGCGAGGGACAAATCAAGCTCAAACATCTCGCATGATGAGCTCTACAAGCAGTACAGCTCAACCGAAGGTGTATCTTTCTGAGAGACATTTATTTTGTTAAATGGGGGATGTGGGGTCATTGGAAACATAGAAGATTACATACAAGAGGTCTGGCAAGGATTGTTTTGGTGCTTTGAACCTTCTGCCGTGTTTGAAGTCATGCTTTATCGTTCTTTCTCTTGGACTGTGGAAGTATTTCAACGTACTAGTCGGGCCCAATGGACCCAGGCCGGATACCGAAACGCCAATTCTTACCCAACCACCCAACCTTATTATTACACAACAAACATTGAAATCGAATAATAAGTTAATTCTTTAGAGATCTAAATTCATAGGAATAATTACTGTATAGGATGAACTCCACGAGCGGCGAGTGGAGCTCGCAGTAGAAGCACTTAGACGCAGAGATGTAGCAAATGTTTCTGCAGCAGCTGCTGCATATCACTGCTCGCGCGACAGAATAAGCCGTCAAATGAAGGGAATAGGCCCAAAAAGCAAACGAAAGCCCCTGGATATAAGCTTACTGAAAGTCAGGAGAATTCGATCGTGCTTTTTATAAGGCGACTGGAAGATGTAGGAGTAAACTTGCAATACTGCAATCTAAAGGAATTGGTGGACTTCATACTTCGCGATGCGCACCATAGCGACCTCCGAACTTCCAAAAGTAGGAGGTCGGTGGGCAGAGCGTTTTGATTTTCGACGGGGCATACATATAAGGAGGCCCCACCAATAGATATTGAGCGCAAAATTGCCCACGATCCTCATAATAATATAGAAATCTGGTTCGACAGGTATAGAAGGGTAATCGAAAGGCATGGTATACTTTTCGATGACGTCTGGAATATGGACGAAACTGGCTTTAGGGTTGGAATTGGCAGAGGGGACAAAGTACTTGCTCTTAACATGGTAAGGTTTACGTTCCCAGTGAAACCAATCGTGACTGCACTACGGTGGTAGAGGCTGCTAGTGGTCGTGGATTCTCAGTACCTCCTATGGTTATCCTGAAGGGCCAAGAACACCTTACCAGATGGTACACAAATGCAGTGGGCTCGAAACAGATTTCTTAATCGCACTCAGTGAAAGTGGATACACGAACGATCGATTGCACCTCGAATGGCTTCACCACTTTCATCGTCACAATGTACAATCACTAAGAGGCACGTTTCAACTTCTTCTCTTGGATGGGTTTGACCCCATTGCACCAGGTCTTTTCTCGAGGCATGCAATGAATACAAAATTATCCCGTTCCTCCTGCCAGCCAACTCAAGTCACTTTCTCCAGCCTCTGGATGTCGGGGTTTTTCACCCCTACAAGCATTGGTACTCTCAAGCTGTTAATCAGGCGACAAGAGACAATTGTGGGGACTTCAACAAAGTCGAATTCTTACATGCATTAAAGGAGGTCCGCTCAAAGGCTTTAAAGGGTCAACACCATTCGTGAAGGCTTTCGACGTTGTGAGTTGATCCCTTTTAACCCGTCTCTTGTCCTCGACGAGTTGCGGAGTAGACAAGATGAATTTCATGCTCCCCTTCCTGAAGTAGCCTCGGATGGAGAAATAGAGGTACCGACAACGCCTCGCGCACTGCTAGATCGCTCTTGTACTGCTAGATCGCTCTTGTACACTTACCGACCGATTACGGCATTATGATTTGTCGTCGCCGACTCAGCGCTGCTTTGACAGCTTTGTTGAGGGCGCTAAGGAACAAGCAAACATAGGCCAGCAGGCCTGGCATCCTATTGAGCATATGGAGGCAGCTACTGCTGCCCGCGAGCGACGAAAAAAACTGGGCAAAAACGTCGTCGGTAGTGGAGGGCCAATGTATGTCAAACAGGGGCGCGAGATGGTAGCCTCCCGTGAGACTCGCGAAGAAGAGGCGGCTATTCGAATTGTTGAACGACGGAAACGCAGAATCGAAAGGGCTCGAGAAGACCTTATAAAGCACCAGCAGCGGGACGAAAGAGAGAGTCAACGAGGTATTGAAAAGGAAATCGTGAACTGCAGCGCAAGGCTAGATCACTGAAGAAGGAGAGACGCGCGGCACAGCGTAAGTACGACGCCGAAGAGGTTGAAAAACGGTGTCGTAAGGATAAGGTCAATCGTGGACTGCAATACCAGGCGCAACTGGCTGAGAAAGACCCCGAACAAACGATTGCCTGCCCTTAATCCGTACCAGCGAATTTATGACACTAGGAGACGTAAACGTAGCTAAAGTCAAGTGATAGTTGTAGTCCCATATTTCCTTTAAATAACCTAAAAGATTCTCTTGCTATTATTTACTTGACAAATTCTCACTTTCACGCAAACAATCTATTCTGCATCAATTCTTGACTGCTACGGCTTATAAGCGCATTAGGTGAGATAGTAAAACCTTTGACTCATATTAGCTTACTTTTAACATCGTAGCCTCATTTTAATTGATTGAAGAAGTAGTAATAATAAGGTTGGGCCCATATCGCCAGGGGCAATATGAGTCCGTAAGGCCCGACTAGTTACTATTCCGAAAACTTTCACCGTCTGCCTGCATAAACTATAGAGTGTTAACTCCCAAGTTGCACGTCACATAATTCCTATTGCTTGCGCTTTACCTGGCTTCCTAAAAGAAATGGCAACACAGCAACGCTACAGAAGAATTGACCAAGTATGGAGAGATACGTCACACCTTGTTATCGTACTTCCTGATGGGAAAAACTTAACTCGAATCCCTACCAACTACTTGCAGCAATCCGGAACAAATGACTGGCAACTTGTACGGGATATCGCACAAGCTCTGTTGGAAGAGGCAATATGTTTGACATATAGGGATGGAACGAATGTCCAAATGAATGAAATACCTTCCAGTGGAACATATTTTGTTCTGAATGCGGACGATCCACAAGGCTCTTTGACTCCCAAGAAGGGACCTGAGGGAAAAAGACTCTTTCTTCCCTTGGATGATGGGCCTCAATCGACAGTCAGCCGATCGAGTAGGAAGAGTGCTAGACAGAGCGATTTTAGACTGGCTTTAGTCAGTCGTGATAGTAATTGTGTGGTTACAGGTCTTCCATGGAGTGCTTGCATCGCCTCTCATATAGTTCCGTTCTCGCGTCTCGACGTATACAGGCGTATTTATATCTCAGATGTGACAGAAAACAATCTATTCGAACCTTCCATGGGACTCTTACTTAGTGATCACTTCAGTCGGATGTTTGATCGATTTTTGTGGTCTATTTACGTTCGAGATCAGAGATATTATTTTCATGGGCCAGCGTTAGATAAGCCGTTGAGAGAGCATCATGGAAAAGCGCTAAAGATCGCGGATGGACGTGAATGGGATTCTGATGCTATGCCAGATCCTATATTCTGTCAGTGGCATTGGGAGCAATGCATGCAGGCTCATGCACGCGGGTTTGCAGTTTGGCCGTAAATGGAGGGTTTTATCTCTAAGCTAGTTCAGAAAGAGCCGCGAGGTCATTGCGCTCAGAAGACTATCGTAGTAACTTGACGAGAAGCGGTAAAAAACCTCGGATGGGAAAATATTTATACTGAGATTAAAAAGCGACCTAACGGATAATACGCTCTTATGTTCATTTGTCTTCTGTTCCTATGGTCCTGTTGTTGTAATGGATATCAACCCTAAAGTATATCTCTTCATGATCACGGTTCTTTAATTTCTCTACTAGAAATTTGGAAAGAATTTGGGAACAACAAACAGAACCAGCTGTGCTCTCGGTGACCTTCAAAGGTAGGAGAGCAAAGTAAGTCACACACCGGCGGTTATAGCGTGGATGCGATCGCCGATGTTGGCCAGAGGAGTCTTCTTGTACATGTAACCCAATTCAGACATGGCTACGGCTATGGCTACTTCGAGTGTTTTTGCCTGAGGGTTCGAATCTATCCAAGCCTTAAATGCGGGAATTTTTACCTTCTTTTCATTAGTGTACTGCTAATTTCATGCAATTATAAATTCAGAGTCTTGTTACCGAACGATGCCGTTATTCCTGTGGAATAGAATTGCGTGGCAACGGTTTGCAGTCGGTGAGCCTGGATGATTAGAATACGGGTTGTAATGGAGGAAAGCTTCCGAGGCTTAGTCGGGCAGTACTAAGCACCAGTCTTGCTGCCATTACATTACTAAGCAATAGTAGTTCCTAGTCTATATAAGGTAGCGTTGGTCTACTAGATAGAATGTTCTTGTCTACTTCATCAAGTACGCACTACTGTTTCCTGCATTTTCGTCTATCCATTTAAAAAAAAATAACACTAGTGTCCACAAATGACGACTTTACGAAAAAAAACTAGCTCGCGTACAAAATAATACAATCAACTTGACTATCCATCAATTATGCTACCGATTTCTCGTCGTACGCGCCACCAGCTTTAGCTTTGATTGCTTGAGTGCCACCATTCAAAGTACCACCAAAGACCTCGTCCACTTCCTCCAATGAATGTCCCGAAGTTTCCGGGAACACAAAGTAGACCATAACAATCCATACAACTAGCATGCATATCCACACAATGTAGTATTTCCATGTGATAGCCACCATAGCGATTGGGTTGACGTAGTTGTTGAAGAATCCCACGACATTACCGGTGATCTGATATATCGTTGAGGCTTTGGCCCTGAGTGCGTATGGTGTCACCTCCATCACGTATGGGGTTCCAATGACAGCACAGATGTTGTTGAATCCAGAATAGAGAAAGATGAATAGTATAACGCCAACGGACAGCCCACGGCTGGAATTGCCCTGTTGTTGATCCAGAGCAGAAAGAATTGTCCAGATTACATAGCACAGAAGCATGCTTCCCAAGCCTGCCAGAAAAAAGGTGCGACGACGGAACCGATCGGCACATGACGCGAAAAGCACCGCGCAAAAGAGTGCCCACACGGTGTTGCCCAAATTGATTTTCAGCTGCTCGATGGAAGAGGTGATTCCAATGTTATCGAGGATGATGTGCAAGTAGTACCCGATCAAAGCGTTTCCTTCCCATTGCAGCATCACCGGCACAATGATGGCAATAAAAAGCCGATGTCTCATCCCGCGGGTTTTGACCCACTGGAGCCAACCGGACATTTTTTGAATCTTTTCTTCCTCCAAAGTCGCCTCCACCTCTGCCATCTGATAGGATACAAGAATGCTGTTCTCATCACCCGCTGCATGGTACTTTACAAAGAAGTTCCGAGCTTCACGTTCTCTCCCTTTGCTCACCAGCCAACGAGGGGACTCCGGTGCAAAGAGAGCGATAGCAATCTGAACCAAAGGAAGAAATCCTTGAAGCACGGATGGGAGCCTCCAGCTCCAACTGCTAGTTACCAAATTACCGTTGAAGGATCCCCAGGTCACCAAAGCGGCAAAGAAGGAGCCGAAAGACCAACTGGCCAGCAGGAAAGAGGTGACGGCTGCTCGCTGAGTCGGGTAGGCGCATTCGATAAGCCAGGGCCCAGCAGCCACGGAAGAAATACAGCTTCCGACACCAAGTATGATGCGTGCACCAATAAACATGCCAAAATTCTGCGCTGCACCTTGAATGGCGGCGCCGAGCAGAATCACAAGGCAGCCCATAATCAACGACCACTTCCGCCCAAACCAGTCGGTGAAGTAGCTCGTGAATGGCGTGACAACCAGCGTACCAATAGTAACACCGTTATTCATCGTCCCTAGACGCTGACCAGTAGGATTGTTGAAGCTCGTTTGCCACGCCTTTACTGCCTGTAATCCATTCATCATGCTACCATCATACCCGGACACGACCTGCGCGAAGATGGGCGCGAGTAAAAGAAAGTTCAGTTTGCGGAGATGGGCATAGCGAAACCATGCCTTTTCCATCTTGGGAACGACATCGAGGAGCTCCCGGCCTTCAGCCACGTTTGTAAGGACCTGTGCGTCGGCGGTGTAGTCAACGCCGTGCTCCTTAAGGGTAGTTGCCCCAAAAGGTTTCTCTCTTTGCTGTACAGCCATGGATCTTTGTGCAGTGAAGTGGGAGGGGGCGGGGCATCTTATGTGGTATGGAGGATCCGCGGCGGGAAGTGGGCCGAGTGATCCGCTACCCCCGCTCCGATATTATTGACAATTTTTCGGCGCGGGGAACGATGCGCGGACCAAAACCCCAGTAGGAGAACGGGGAAAGCGGATGGGATTCTACCGTGAAGGACGTTACCAACCTAAAATCAAAGACTCTCGTGAAAGAGTGCTTGCTTAGTGGCCAGCAACATATGTGTGCCCATACACATTTCAATAAATACTTCTCGACTACTCTTACAAGTTCTCCCTGGTCTGCCTATATCTACAGAAATCCGCCTTGACTTCTAGAGAGACCGCCATGACCTGTCTTTTGAGGAATCGGCTTTCCCGACACCAACTTCCCCTTTTTATCAATAAGGCCATACTTCTCTGTGTTTTGGTTCCGCTGGAAGACGTCCTTCCATTCAGCCACAAGCTGAGGGGAATCAACCATCACATTCACTTCTTGGCTATGAAACCATGACTGAGTGTCCATGTTTCCAGACCCCATAATTCCTACTTGGTCGTCAATCTGCATAAATTTTACATGGCAATTGCGCTGAGAGCTATCAAAATGAAGGGGTGCATCTTGATCCTTTGCGGTGTACCAATGAAACTGCAAAAACTCATCCTTCTTACAGTTGACAAGTTCGTTCATCATTCGCTGCATCACATCCTCGTTTGTACCTCCTTGAAAAGGTACCTTTCCTTCGGCAAAATCGTTAAAACCAATATCGACAAATAATTTGACCGTGACGCCTCTTTTACACGTTGCGATAACTGCCTCAACAACTGGCGCCGCATTGAACACAGGCGACTGTATAAACACTTCCTTTTGAGCGAGTCTCAGGCCTGCACATTAGCGTGCTATAGAATTTAAAATTACCAGCTAACCACGCCGCATTTTGCGGATTATGAAGAGAACCATGTCCAGGAAGGTTATATGGAGGTCGATTCACCAAGACCATCGGAACTTGATCACACTTTAAATGGAAATAGTATGGTGTGAAATCCGACTGATCATCCGAACAAGTCTCAGGCGCGTCCTTATTCACTCCAAGTCTATTGTTTACAGAAATGGACTTTGCTGGACTATTTTGGCGATAATAATGAGCTTCGTTAGATTTAAGTTGGTCCACAAGAGAGGCTGGAAGCTTCTGATCTTGGTCAGGATCGCCTTTATGAGTAGATGCAAAATAAAACTCTCGATGAGGTTCGGCTGGCGTACTGATACAGGGTAAACCAGGAGGATTCGGCAAACTTCGGCCCCATGAAATCAAAAAGGTGTCATAAAAAGAGTTGACTATGTCGCCCTCCACTCGACACATCATCTCCACATTGGAGCGTATGTTGATGTTGTTGGAATTGATTAGTCCAATCTGTCGATCTGCTACCATGAACTTCGAATGGAAAGTCCCCAATGGAGCAACGTGATAATTTACAATTTCTACTTGTAAATTGGGGATCTCTTCCGGCTTTGGCATTCCAATCTTTGTCCACGTGTCGGGTGCATGGGGCACTCTGGGTTGTATAGCATTTTTTAAAGTAATTGCGTCCATCAAAATCTTGACTACTACTTTTCTCCCGGTTTCTCCCGCTCGTTTATTAAGCTCGGTGAATGCAGATGTGACGAGCTCTACTGATTGTCCCATTTCCCAAGCATTGGTTGCAATGAGTACCTCCTTCTGAGCTGCAACAATGATATCATGATAATGTCTCATGATGTCTGGAATCACCGATAACACAGTCAGAGTTATCACTCCACTGCTCGCAAATAACGAAGGAGATAAGATTGCCACTTTTGGGTCTTTGTCAATCGTCTCGAGAGCCGCAGCATACATTTTGAGAAATAAGTCGCTGGGTTTGCTCCTGAATCTTGGGTTAGAAGCCAAATTCTCTAGAGAGTAGGAGATGCCCAGTAATGACATGTCTCCTTCGCTTTTGAAAATTCTTTTTACATTTCCGAGGATACCTTCCGACGAAAACATGTCTGTGACCGATATTGACGGGTCCAAGTTTTTGGAGGTTAGATAGGTAACCGTATGTGTTGGAGTATCCATTTCGGCGGTATATTCGCTGTAAAGCAGATTTGCAATTTGCTATTTCGATGATGCTTTGTGATAAGGAATATCTCCAGAAGCTCAGCAGGTGAGATCGTGTCCTCTAGAACCCGGCAGTGTATCAAGCAACACGTCTAAAACGTGTATATTTATAAACAAGTGTCGTGCGACGAGTGGTGAGCCTTCGTGCTTGCTTTTGAGGTCTTGTGGCGACGTCAGACTGACGATGTATGATGTTTACCCCTCAATCTGCAGTCCGCGGCTAAAAATACAGTAATATAAGCAGATAACGGTCGCACTCCAACGGCACTGGGTTGGGGCGCCACCTCTATTAGCAACAAAAAACCCCATCGCGAAACAAGCATACAATATGGTCCAAGACAAAGGGCAAGAGGAGAAGAAGCCTGCTGGTGGGCGCGACAAGACCCCATACCCGTCCAAAGAGGTCGGTCACACCGTCAAATTTACTTTTCACAATGCAACTCATCTTCCCGTTGGAGATGTGGATTCTCTCTCGTCGGATCCCTTTGTCTACGCGACCGTCACATCGTCGCTCCCAAAGCGACATCGACAGGATCCCGACACTTGTTTTCGTTCACATACTGTGCGAAGAAGTTGTACACCCGAATGGAATGCAGAGTGGATTGTGGCGAATATTCCTTCGGATGGGTTCAAATTGAAAGTACAAGTATTTGATGAAGACCCAGGTAATCATGATGATCAACTAGGCACTGTTGAGGTCCATGCAGATAAAATCGACGGCTTTTCAATCCAGAAGAAAGAATACAAGATGAAGCGTAAAGGTGCGAGTAACCGAGCCTACTTTATGCGAGGATGCAGACAACTGTTATCACCCAGTATTCCTTCGCATGCACGGATGTATCTCAGCGTGGAAGTCCTTGGGCAAACGACTGGAGAAGGGGGCCGGTTGTACACTTTGCGTCCAAATAATTGGTCGAAACATTACTCCCCGTTGTTTGGTCAACTCACAAAGACCAAGGCAGGAGAAGGCCGGGAAAAGAGACATTTCGACTTTGAAGCCAACCAATTTCAACTCGGCGGACCGGTCCCCGGAGACATGTACCATCGTTACGTCGAGTTCAAACCTTTTGTTGGCGGCATGTTTAGGACAAGAGGAGTTCGGGGCTGGCTGCTGCATCGACTCCTTCACCATCAACACACAAAGGTATATGCTTACGATCGAAAGACCAGATATGGCTGCGTCGAAGAGCCGTCTTTGGAGATGACACACCAATTCCTCAAAATGGTAGACTATGATCAGGGAAACCGAATCTTCACCTACGTTCTCACGCTCGACGGCCAGTGGCGATTCACGGAAACTGGAAAACAATTTGGAATCGATTTTCTGAGCAAGCATACAATGCATTCGGATGTAAGCATCTACATTGCTTTCTCTGGCGAGTTCTTCATTCAGCGCAGGCGGAGAAACCGACGTAAATCCACGCATGCTGAAAATCGTGATCAGTCTTCCGCCGATATCTCGACAGAAAAATTGGATGCCAAATCCAAACCCGACGCTGGAGGTTACGAATTGATCATTGACAATGACAGTGGTACCTACCGACCCGATGCGAGTATACTCCCTCAGTTACGCAAGTACATGGAGGGCAACCTCGTTGGGCTGCGCGTGCGCACATTGGACTGCGGTGAGGACAAGGATGAGATGAACAGACTGAAGGACAGGAAACGAGGACAGACGACGAAGCAAAATGGAAAGACACAGTACGTGGTGCAGGCCTCCGACTCTTCGTCCATGTCGAGCTCGGATGGGGAGGAGGCGGGCAGTGATCATTTTCACAAGCCAAAAGCACCCAAGGAGAAGCTACTTTCCTGGGCTGAGAAAGAGAATTGAAGAGAGTGTAGAGCCTGTTTAAAGACACCTATGTAAGTACTTGTATTTCTTTCCCTCTGCACTACGCCTGTTGGGTTGTGCGAGTGGGGGCGGGAGGGCGGCAAATTCCATCTCTGTCGGCTGAATTCCCGCACTCCATTTTGCCTCGCATTGGCCCGCTGCGCAGATCGACGACTTCGGTCGGATTCGGGCAGAGATGCAGGCACAAGAGAGGACAAGGAGCGGGGAAGGGCTATATAGCCCTTTGTGACTACACATTGACCACAGCTGCAATTCAGGATGATGGGCTTTGTTGCATGGTCTCTCTGGGCGTGCTATGCCTCAATTGCAGTTGCGCAGTCTACGGTGAACATCCAGATCAGCGATGCAGATACGAACTCCACTCACATAAGCACCAGCTTGCTGTTTGAAGACATCAACCATTCGGGGGATGGAGGGTTGTATTGCGAGCTCATCCAGAACAGGGCTTTCCAGGATCCTGCCAATTACTCGTATGCATACAAAGCGCTTGGTCAGAGTAAAATCTCATATGACTTCGAATCGTTGTCTCAGGTTCTCAACAGGAGTCTCCATGTCACGGGCAGTAACCCTGGGTTTGCTGCAACGGGATATTGGGGAATTGCACTGAGGGCTGGGATTGAGTACACGGCAAGCTTCTACGCAAAGACAAATGCATCCGGTTCCTCCTTCATGCTGAGCTTGGAAGACCAGGCAACAGGTACCAAGTTTGCTTCCTCAAAAGCCATGGCTGTGTCAGGAGACACATTTCTATATCCGGCCATGTCAAAGGGTTTTCAACGTTACGAGGTCAACCTGACACTTCAAAGTGATGCTCCTACATTCAACAACTCCATGAACATCATTGCGTCTGGCACTGATGATGTGTATTTTAACTTGATTTCGCTGGTTGGGAATACGCTCAATGGGCGCCGCAATGGTGTGAAGAAGGAGATTGCAGATGCGGTTGCAGAATTTCAGCCAGAGTATCTTCGTTTCCCAGGCGGGAACAATCTTGAGGGTATCTGGTTTGGGGCGAGGTGGAAATGGTACGAGACCATTGGCCCCTTGACCGACCGCCCCGGCAGACTAGGTGACTGGGGCTATTTCAACACAGATGGCTTGGGTCTGAATGAGTTCTTCCAGCTATGTGTCGACAAAGGCATCAAGCCCATGCTAGGTATTTGGGCCGGCTTATCTCTCACTGAGGGCCCGGTGCAGGAATGGGCAATTGAGCCGTATGTTCAGGAGGTATTAGATGAGTTGGAGTACATTCTCGGAGACCAATCGACCACCTTTGGAAAGATGCGGGCTTCTCATGGCTACCCAGACCCATGGGAGCTTGGCTTCATTGAAATTGGTAACGAAGATGCCCTAACCCATGATAAGGAATATGCTGCCTACCGATTCAATGCTTTTTACAATGCCATGGTCGCTCAATATCCCAATATGACCTATATCTCAACAGCTGGTGACGGCACGTCCAATTCCTATGGGCCCTACTTTGGACCCGCGGGGACATGGATTGACTCGCACTTTTATGGAACGGCGGGGGACTTTATTAACCGCTTCGACTACTTTGATAATTACAACCACTCACAGAATCCTATTAGTGTTGGCGAATACCAAGTTGCATTTTTGACAGGAAACTTTGGAACTCCGGATGAGACAGTACCTTCTTATCCCACTATGATTGGAGCTACTGCAGAAGCTCTCTTTGCTTTTGCAGGAGAACGGATCGGGGATACGATTCAAACTTATGCATACGCTCCCACCCTTGGAGCGAGCCAGGCCCCTGGACTGGTGCTATTGAGTTACGACCACGACATCATCAATTTCAGTACTTCCTTTTACGTACAAAAGCTCCTCTCTATGCATCTGTCGGCGACTGTATATAAGACGACAGGACCATTTGACCCATTGTATTATGTCGCATCTAGCAATGGAGACAAGTATTACATCAAAGTGGCAAACCCCACCAATGAAACTGTTACGATGAATGCAGTGTATAGCATCTCATCCTTCACCCCGGGAAATGCTAGTGCCATTGGGATTTGGGCGAATGAGCCATATCTGATGAATACATTTGAAAATAGTACCAGAATCTCACCTCAATCTCTGCCTGTTACCGTTAGTGGGCAGACTGTGACCTTGACCGTCCCGAGCTATGGTACTGTGTTTGTTACTTTGAACAACGGCGGCGGAACAAGTTCAAGTTCTGGTAGTTCTACTGGATCCACAAGCGGCTCGGGCTCCGTTATTGGACCTGTCTCACAATCTGGTTTCGACGATGGGCCCCTCCTAAGTTCCAACTCCTCCAGCGTGCGCGGTGGTGCTATGAGCTCTGGCTCCAGCTCTAGCTCAGGCTCGGGCTCGGGTGCCAGCTCTCTGCAAGGACCCGCCACTTCCATGCAGACCATGACCCGATCTTTGAGAAGTGCTGCAGGATCGAGTGCCGTGCAGCAGATCTCGGACGGACAGGTGCAACAACCAACACAAAGTGCAGTCCAGCAGATTTCAGACGGACAAGTACAGCAGCCCACCGGCACTGGCTCCTCTAAGGCCTCCTAGGCCTCACTTTTAAAATTATCCTATATCTTTGTAATGAACATTATGTTTCCATCTTTTCATTGCCTCCTACCCCACGCGGCCTGGTTCATGCATGCATGCAGGTGAGCGGGTTTCTTCCCCACCCCAAAACAAATTCGCCGAGGCACGGAGCACGCACAATGATGATGACCTTCCAATGACTGTTTATCTTTCCCCATTTACGTCACTGGGGTAGCAGCTACCCGCATCCCCGGCCCCCGAGTGCCGAGTCACAAGAGCATACCCTCGGTACCCCATCATGCGTCTCCCTACCAGCACTGCAATTGGTTGGGCCCTGTGTCTGCAGATAGCACAGTGTGCACCAGCCTCCAATGCCACCAGCATGCAGAGTTCCATGGGGACCATCCCAACCTCCATGTACAACGGTACGCTGTCCGTTAATGGTACGACGCCAGCGGTGCGACTGAGCAATGGCAGCTACTTTGGATACCATCTGCCCTCCTTCAACCAAGAAGTCTTCCTCGGAATGACATTCGCGCAGCCGCCGACGAACTCATTGCGGTTCGCACCACCGGCCTCGCTGAATTCTACATGGAGTGGGATGCGAAATGCGACGAGCTATGGATTCTCATGCCATTCTTTTGGCGTGGATGGAGACAACAATGGCCAGATTGAGAGCGAGGACTGTCTTACAATCAATGTCGTGCGCCCAAGCGGTTTCACAAATCAGAGTCTGCCGGTTGCCGTCTGGGTAGGGATGAGAGTAGTGCACGCAGCTAATTCTAGATTTACGGCGGAGGCTTCAATGAAGGCGTCACCGCAAGGGACATCTACAATCTTTCCTATCCTGTTCAGCAATCTGTTTTTGGCAACACGCCAGTCATTGGTGTGTCTGTGAACTACAGACTTGGTGGTTACGGCTTTTTGTCTAGTTTTGAAGTCGCTAATGTCAACAATCTCAACAACGGCATATTGGACCAACGATTGGCGCTGCATTGGGTACAAGAAAATATTGGAGCATTTGGCGGGGACCCCACCAAGGTGACCATATGGGGAGAATCGGCCGGAGCTGAATCTGTGGCTATGCATCTGCTTGCGTACGGAGGAAGAGATGACGGTCTTTTCCATCAAGGCATCATGGAATCAGGATCCATGACAACGCCCAATTTTTTTCCAGTTGGATACTACCAGCCTTCATATGATAACCTGACTGCGTATGTTGGATGTAATGAGTCTGTTGATTCTCTGGAATGCCTTCGTACGAATGCCACTGTGGACCAATTGAATTTCGCCTTCAATCACACCAATGGCATTGCCACGCGGGTTTTTAATCTTGTGATTGATGGCTCTTTTATTCCAGCCTGGCCAAAGACAATGTTGGCAAACAAGCAGTTTGTCAAGGTTCCCATTCTCTCCGGCGCTAATCTTGACGAAGGTACTGCCTTTGGCCCTGGCAATGTAAACACAACGCAAGATATAAAAAACTGGCTGTACAATACCTATCCCTACCTGACAAACAATACAGTCAATGAGCTATTACAACTTTATCCCAACAATGCTACAGAGGGTGCTCCATTTGGGACGGGTAATCAATTTGAGAATTCCACGCTAGGTTTGCAATACAAAAGGGGTTCAGCAATCGGCGGTGACATTGTAATGATTGCGCCCCGACGGCTCATTTGTGAAACCTACTCAGCCATGGGACTACCCGTCTACGGATATGTTTGGAATCAAAGCGATTTCACAACACCCGCCTCAGCCGGAGCATCTCACTTCCAAGAGGTCGTGTACGTCTTTGACAACCCCGGCAATCTGACACAAAGTGCCTCCGCACCGATTGGACCGGACCCAACGGGCGCAAAAAAGCGTCTGGCAGATATGACAAGCCGCCGGTGGATGAGTTTTGTTGGCAAAGGAGACCCCAATCAGGCAGTGATGAACTCCTCTAATACGACGGTATGGCCCTCATACACACAAAACAAGCAAGTCTTTTATTTAAGTCCGGGCGCAAGCTTCCCGATGGACGATACCTTCCGTGAGGATGGCATTCACTTCTTAAATTACGGTATTGGGCATCAATTGCTCAACTGATTACATATATCCTTTATAATCTCATATTCTAAAAGCCATCTTCCGTGTCATTTATCGGATTTTCTCCTTGCAAGTCTTCGATGCGGTATTTTCGACCCCACAAAATTTCGTTTTTCCATTATATTGAGAATATGAAGGCGCTTGTGCCCGACCGGAGCACAAACCCTCATCTTTGGCCGGTACGGAGAAAATGTACTGTCGTTGCGATATGTGTATGGTCAACCACCATGGCCGCATGGTCGGCAGGCTCCTACGCCTCTGCCGCCGGCCCCCTTTCCGCAAAATTTGACTGCTCAAATGTCGCAGTCCTGGCCGGTATTACTATGTTCACGGTCGGGGTTGCCTTCTTTCCAATGATCACTGCGCCAGTCTCTGAAGTGTATGGGCGACGATGGCTATTCATTGGAACATACGTCTTATTTGAAATCACTACGATAGGATGCGCTTTGGTAACAAATTTGGCTGGAATGCTGCTTCTTCGCTTCTTTGTAGGCACGGGCGCTTCTTCCTTCTCAACCATGGTAGGAGGTCTGCTGGCTGACTGCTTCGAGTCTAGCACGCGAGGTTTTCCGCTGGCACTCTTCTCGACTGGGACTTTTATTGGCACAGCTTTGGGACCGCTGGCGAGCGACTTTATTGTCCCACGATGGGGATATGCATGGTTATTCTGGATGCAAGCTATTCTCAATGGAGCAGGTCTTATCGCGGTTGCCATCCTTCTGCCTGAGACACGCATGAGCGTGCTCCTCCGGCGAGAGGCTCAGCGACGTAATGCACTGTCGACGGAGCAAGAAGAATTTGGGGAGAGTGACGAAAGTCAGAAGCCTTTGGCACAACTCATCCGGACGTCGTTGCTTAGGCCATTCCATTTTCTAGCCACGGAGAGTATCGTCTTCTGGTTCAGCCTCTGGATCACCTTTGCTTGGTCTATTCTATATCTCTTCTTCGTCTCCATACCTTTTGTGTTTACAAACGAGCACCGATTTTCACAAGAGCAAGTCGGGCTGGTATATTCGGCGGTGATTGTAGCTTCCTTGGTATCTCTCGTTCTCACCGTCTTTCAGGACCAGAAATTTCGTCACTCAACAAAACCCGAAGCCCGGCTCTACTCGTGCTGCGCTCTGTCACTACTACTACCGACAGGCTTGTTTATGTACGCATTCACGGCCTCTCTGCATTATATGCTTCCAGTCACCGCTATATTTCTCATAACTCTTGGAATCTACTCAATCTATCTCGCAGTTTTCAATTACCTCTCTGATGCATATGGTGTGTACGCATCTTCAGCCCTTGCTGCCCAGTCCTTTCTCCGAAATTTTGTTGCAGGATTCTTCCCTCTCTTCGGAGGCGCCATGTTTAGCAATCTAGGCATAGCGCGTGCCGGAAGCATTCTCGGAGGAATCGCACTCGGGCTCAGCTTTGTGCCTTTTGTCCTGGTCGTCTACGGCAATCTCATCCGGTCGAGAAGTCCGTGGCTGGTGAAACGTGATGCATCTGTATAGTTTGTTGGTATTTGGTACTCGCACTCGTACATACTCTTATCGTAGAAAGGTGGCGTATATCATCACGTGATCATGTCGGTGACCACGACCGCAGTCGAGCTCGGTCGAATCAGTGCTCCAGACCCTTTGAGGCTGTCCGCACGAATCAGAAAACCTCAGGATCAATCAAGGAAGACAAAGAAGTTCTATGCGTCGCAAAATGAGACCATTGTCAATCTATTGAAACCAGTTGACCAGCATTATTCTGATGCCGCTGATCGTGAAGCTTCGAACGCGCTCAGGGTGCAGATCGCGGTCAAAGGAAGCTTGATCGCCAACCTGTTACTGGCTGTGCTACAGGTGTACGGAGCAGTGTCTTCTGGCTCGCTGTCTCTCTTCACCACCATGGCCGACAGTCTTTTCGACCCCCTTTCAAACATTCTCCTCTACGTTGCGCACCGCCAGGCAGCCAACTTGGATCGACGCCGCTTCCCAAGCGGCAAGGCTAGACTTGAAACAGTGGGAAACATTGTCTTCTCGGCCATGATGGCTTCTGTGAGTTTGATTTTGATCGCTGTCTCTGCAATCCAGCTGGTGAGTGCAGGTGGACAAGGGGGAAGAGAGACATTACATATTCCATCAGTCGTTGCGGTGTCTGTTGCTTTTACCACCAAGCTGATCTTGTTTCTCTACTGCTTCGCACTCCGAAACCAGTACTCACAAATTCGTATTTTATGGCAAGACCACCGCAACGACTTGTTTATCAATGGGTTTGGGCTGATGACCTCGGTGCTTGGATCAAAGGTAGCATCTTGGATTGATCCCTCCGGTGCCATTGTTCTTTCATCCATCATACTAATCGTCTGGCTTCGGACTGCGTATGTCGAATTTGGTCTACTGATTGGTATTGCAGCTCCACCATCGTTCATTCAGCTCATAACTTACATCTCCATCTCACACTCTGATGAAATCAAAGCTATCGACACGGTCTACGCATATCATTCCGGTCCGAGACTGATTGTGGAAGTGGACATAGTTGTGGACGAGAATATGACGGTCAAAGTCAGCCACAACCTTGCTGAAGAGCTGCAAATGAAAATTGAGGGCCTGGCTGATGTCGAACGGGCCTATGTGCACATTGATTTTGAGACATCCCATTTCCCAGAGCACTCCAAAAAACTTGTATGATACTGAATTAATGATTTTCGCTCGGTGACGAAATACGCTTCTGCTTGGACTTGGCTTCTCGTACTTCAATCCCTGTGAACAACTAGCTCGTATTCCATATCGAGACCTGTAGCACTTTGACCACTCAATCTGCGAATTACTTGGACTCGTGCAGGACGAATACGGAATTCGCAGATGGACTACATCAAACTGGCCAAAACGCTTCCGCGTCCCATCATCACTTATCTTACGAGATACCCCCCTGGCTCAGCTGCAGCCAAAGAAGCCTTTCAATGCACACGGCATCCGGTGACTGGCCGCCTCCATGACCCAAAGTACTCTGCGCGACGAAAGAAGCAACTCTACGACATTGCCGAGAGATTCAACCTCCTCACGTTCCTACCAGAGCCAAGCGCACTTCCCAAGAAAGTCATGAAGGGCACAATAAGGTTCAAGGGGACAAAGGCGGAACGGAATAGGCCTGCAAGAGTGAAGGAGATGGAGCAAGCCATGCGTGGAATGAAGAGGCGAATAAAAGAATGGCGGGCAAACAGTTATCAAGTCAAATGAAGGTAGCCTACTTGGAGGCCGTAAGCATTGTGGTATACTTTGTGGACCGATGTCTCTTTGCATAAGAAGCCGATTGCAAAAATGGGCGAAAGCAATCATTCCAAAACTACTCGCGATAAGGATGAAAGACGGCACAGAGGCGTTTTATGCAGACATAGTTGTACAGACAGTAATCAATGAGCCCTTCGGCTCTCTGCAATAATCCCGCTCAATTCGTCTACCTTCCTCTTTGCGCGCAAGAAGGTTCCAAGCCTCTTCTTCGCCAGCTTCCTCGCCCGTTTGTCCTTTTGATTGCGCAACAGTTCGATGACTCGTCGCTCATACGGCGCGAATCCAGAGACTTCTCGCACCAGGTCCCTCACAAATTCTGTCCTCTTTGCAAGCTTGCCCTTGCGGTACGATGGCTTTGTCTTCAGCTCCCTTCGAGTCGTCTTGTGTCCCTTGTTCAAGCCAATGGCAAGACCACTCTTCTCTGCCGCCATCGTGAATATGCTTCAAGAAGGGGGAGAAGGCAGGCTTAGTGTTGTGGTCGTTGAATCAAACCTGTCGTTGTGACTGCTAAGGCAATTTGCCCCAACACGTCAAATTAAGCGAGACTCAAACTACGAAGAACTTGCAGGGTGCAGGTGGTAGCAGCTGCACGCGGATGTGTGAATGAAATGAATCGGGCAGCGCATAAGCTGAGTCGCGCATCGCTACAAATTCCACGAGCAGACCTAACGAACGTGAACGACTTCATTCTTTGGCGAAAACATTCATCACTCCATTTCAATTATCACATGAAAACATAATCCTATGCATGCACCCGCACCAATGCACATCATGATAACCCCTTTATACCAAACAAATAGAATCGAATAGAGTAAGAGCAGCAAGTCGTATAATCCACTAGTAAAGTCGCCGTTTTCGTGGCCGGTGATGATGTAACAGACTTGGAGACCAATCGGCTGGTTCGTTGTTCTTTACATGTACTCTCATATGTTGGCTCAAGTTATCACTTCTACTAAACCTTTTCTGGCATTCCAAGCAGGTGAATGCTTTGATTAGCCATGTCCTACTATGCAAGCACTTACGTTTTTCTTTTGTATGCAAAGATCTTATATGACGCTTCAAATGTTCTTGTCGGCGAAAACTTCGTTCACATTGATCGCATGCAAATGTCTTGTCGTAGTCCGATGCACCGCCAATACTGCAACTGCTGGTTTTGCGCAAACGTCGGTGTTGGATGGTTCCATTGGGCGGTCGATATTCATCATCATTATCGTCACAGTCGTCATCGTCTTCTTTAAAACCGCAATATGGTCCAATGCGCATTGGCATATGGAACGATGAGGCTCCCAGATCTTCGTTGGTATGCGATACTGGCGATTTGCTTCGCGTGTTGTGAGCCAAAACGGGAGTTAATGGCGTTCTTGGAGTGACTGGAGTGACTGGTGATATGGAAGACGGACTCAGAGTGTATTGCAACAGATGTTTGGGATCGCAACAGTACTGCCCTTAATGTAACAGAGGTGGAGGTTGATGAGGAGGAGGCTGACGTTGAATGGCCGTTGAAAGACCGAAGTCCATTGCCTGCTGTGCGCGATGTTGTCGGTGACGAGAAAACAAACCATCATTCGTTTTTTCACCCGGCGAATAAGACATGGACCTTAGCATGAGGTCGTGGTCATTGCAAGTGTTTGCCATGGACTGGTTGGAGTGATTATTTGGTTGGCTTTGCGGGAAAGGGTACTGCGGATAATACACAGTCATGGGTGGCCCTTCCATGCTTGAAAGGTGGTCGGAGCTTGAATAAGACACTGTATTGGCGGGCGATTGCTCATTTCCGTTTGCGAGGCTTTTGGTTGCGCCGCTGCTTGAGGGCTGATTTGGAAGACTGGTATTCCAAAAGGGGTTCCCGTGCGGGTGTGCAAACAGCCCATAGTCCATTCCGTCCGAGCTGGACGAGCCAAAAGGGTGACTGGTCGACTCCAGCGCGCCAGCTTAGAGCAGGGTTGCAATTCCAGTCCTTGCTATGGTGGTGGGAATTCAACACTGAGACAAACTTTCCAGGATGGCTTGTAGGAGAAAATGAGGAGAATGGGTGCTTTCAAAGGGGAGGGAGATCTTAACAGATGGCTCCCCTCGCAGCTCCTAGATCCTCTGCACGGGAGGCCTTGCAGGACCACGGAATGAGGATTTGAGGAGGTATAGACTGAGTATATGAATTGCTTCTTGCCTCTCCTGCTGCGCCAAGTAATAGAATCTGGGGAATGTATATTTGTGTGCTTTGAAGCGAAGAATGCAACTCTCCTGCAGCCTGTTGCACAATAGCTATGCAGGTGCAGCTGTTTGAGGGGAAGGAGTAATCAATTTAATACGACTCATTCGCATGTCGGAAATGTAAGTTTGGATAAAGAATAAAGCTCCTTTTACCGATTATTATGATCCATGGTTTGTCTAATAGATGCTCGTAGTTAAAGTTGTCACGTGATGCTGATGCATGCGTCATAAAGCCGTTGTTGCCCGTCGTTCCTGTTGTTCCTGCGTTTATAACTCTTCGTGCGGCAAGAGGAACCTGCAGATGGATTGAAGGGACGTTAGCGCCCGACACTTTTTGCACTTCCCCTCTCAGAGAGTGTGTCGATTCGATCATGCAGAGATGAAGATGCTTGTCTAAATGCCTGATCTCGTCCCTTAGTATTTGTGGCGATGGAGGGAGTACCTGCGGAGAGACATACGTGTCTCTTTTGCTGGTGCGGTGAGCCATGAATGGGCTGGTGGAGCAGACAGAACTACGAAGGAGTCTCATGAGTCCATAGGAACGTGTACATATTTCTCCAACCTTGAGAGTCGTAAGACTGGCGCAAGGATGACTGGCGCAAGGATGACTGGCGCATTTTTACAATCTTTTGCCCAATGATACTCACTGTCCGCACCAGCGTCTTAAGACAAGTCGTTTGTGCTAGTTTCACTCCGTTTGAATCGTTTGAGGCAAGCTTTTAATTTGGTGGTGAGTCTGGATGGTGACTGGGTCGCGTAATCGTGTGACACTTAGATTCCCGGATCGAGAGACGCCCATCCGAAACAGGAGGAATTCCTGGCCCCCAACATGACGGATGCGGCAGGCAGGGTGGAAAGTCCTGTCACTCGAAAGCCTCATAGAGAGCGGCGTAACAGGGTTTCCGGCGGAGTTAGCGCCGCGAAAAGCGTTGTTGGGAACTATATCATTGAGGAAGAGATCGGCCAGGGTAGCTTTGCCACGGTCTACAGAGCTCGACATCAGACTACAAATGCACTAGTGGCCATCAAAAGTGTGTCGCTAAATTTGCTTTCGGCAAAGCTACTCTCGAACCTCGATTCAGAGATCGCTATTCTCCGCACGTTGCAGCATCCTCATATCGTAAGTTTGAAAGACTGCATCAAGACTTCGCACCACATTCACCTGATTATGGAGTATTGCTCGAGTGGGGACTTATCAAACTACATCAAGACAAGCCAAGCCGCTGGGTACCCGGCGTCAGGCCTTGATCCCACTCTGGTGCGTGGCTTACTCGCACAACTGGCATCATCTCTTCGTTTCCTTCGGGAGCGAAACCTCATACACCGTGATGTGAAGCCTCAAAATCTTCTGTTGCACCCTTCTTCCGATCCGAACCTTCCTATACTCAAACTGGCAGATTTTGGTTTTGCCAGATCTCTCCCATCCACATCCTTGGCAGAGACACTGTGTGGGTCTCCGCTTTATATGGCACCTGAAATATTGCGGTACGAAAAGTACGATGCAAAAGCGGACTTGTGGAGTGTCGGCACTGTGCTCTTTGAGATGTGCTGTGGCAAGCCTCCATTCCGGGCAAGTAACCATGTGGAGCTCCTTCGAAGAATCGAGAAATGTGGAGACAATGTCATCTTTCCCGACAGTATTTCAGCTGATATCAAGGGTCTGCTATCTGGACTCCTTCGGAAAAATCCGGCTGACAGGATTGGCTTTGACAAATTCTTCGCCATGGTTTCGGAAATCGCTGGAACTCCACACAGCTCTTTCCTACAGCAATCAAGCGAAGAATCGCTGGCTTCAGAGCATATCAAGGATAGCACAGTGCGACGGAGGCTACCTATTGCCAACTCCATACAACGATTTCCATCCCATCAGACCCCTTCCCCAACACCGTCCATCATTGTACAACGCAAGCCGTCTGATGCAGATGAGTACATCATTGTGGAGAAACGCACTGTGGAAATAAATGCTCTAGCTGACGATCTCAAACAATCTCCGCACCGACCAGGTCCTATTCGAAGGCTTTCAATTAATCGCAATCCATCGTTTGGGCCTTTTCCGTCTTCCCCGCGTTCAACTTCTGCATTAGCACGAGCTCTTGGAATGGCTAGCATGCGTCTCTTTGGGGAGACTACGGATAACCGGACCCCATCTTCACCTACTAGTATTTCTCTCGACTCTTCAATCGTAGGCCTACTGGAGACAACCATAAAGCGCGCAAATGCGGTAGATGAATTTGCGATGGTGAAATTTGCACAGCTACCTTTCGCTGACGAGGAAATGGAGAAAGAGGCAACTCAGGCGGTCGCTGCTGAGGCAATGACGCTCTTTCTGAAAAGTCTTGCAACACTTGCTCGGGGTCTCGAAGCCGTTACAAAGTGGTGGGATGGAAAAACTGCCTCTGGCCGCCTGAGCGAATCCGTCCAGCTTGCTCGAGCAAAGTTCAACGACATACTTGCCAAAGCTGAGTACGTGCGTGAGTTTCTGGCAGCTGAAGGCTATGACAAAGATTTTTCCAGCTCTGTGGTGCAAGCTGGCATGTGTTTTCCGACAGCGGAAAGACTGCTGTATGAAAGAGCTGTAGAGATTGCTCGTGCTGCTGCAGTCAAGGAGCTGGTCCGAGAGGATCTTGCAAGCTGCTATGCGGATTACACGGTGGCACGCTATCTACTAGAATCTGTAAGTGAGGAATGTGAGGGAGAGGATCTCAAGATTATTAACGGGTGGATTGTAAGCGTAAATGGACGCATGAAGCAATTGTCGCAACTGCTTGGACAGTCATAATGGGTAGGTTTCATGCTTGGGTGGTGCAATGGTTGGTAATGGGAATGAGTGTACAATATGCAACCTTTTCTAAGTACGTGTTTCCCTCCTTGTTCCCATGAGCATATACTGTACAGATTGGTGATCCTCGCTCTCACCACAGCATGAGTGCCATCCCAATCGCGGCTGCAAAAACTGTCAGCTCGATCTCCAGTGCAGAAGCGTGTGAGGAAGCGGACTGAGCTCCTGTGGATGCTGCTGCACTTGTCGCCATAGCTGAAGTTGGAGAAGCGCCAGACGTCATGCTGCTCATTGCTGCACTGCTGGTTGTAAAAGTTGCATCAGCCAGGGCTGCACCCTTTGGCGACGCTGACCCACTGGCAGCAGTAAAGAAACCGGTATAGCTCCCACTTGAAGGTGATGCTAGAGAAACAGCACCTCCCTGGCCTACTCCTCCAGCACCTCCTCCCAAAGCACCGCCTGCAGTGAGATTGCCGAGTCCGGAGATGTTCTGCGCATTGGGACAACTAGTAGCTAGCTTAAGAATTTCCTCCGCAATTGCTACACTATAAGGAGCGAGACAAGCCGTGCAGTTGACAACGCCGGCGCTGAATGTGTCTGTGCAGTAGCAAGTGCTTCCACCATTTGGACTTCCCTTTGGACTAGCAGCAGTGGTGTTGAGACAATTCAAAGCAGAGTAGACTCCGCCACAGCTGACTGGGCATGGCTCTGCATTCGTGTCATCCACGCATGCGGAGTACGTATCAGCAATCTCCGACTGCAGACCGAACGTGCTGGTTTCATTCTGTAGCACGAGGCAGGCATAACATGCAGTACCGTTCTCCATGAAGCTGTTACTGCAAAAGCAGTCAAGAGTGTTTTGCTTACTGGACACACCGCCACAAACTTTTGTGCCATTCACTACACTTGCACAAGCGGGGCCGCATTGACCATATTCGGATGCAGTCCCGTTTGGGAAGGTCAAGCCACTCAATCCACCATATCCTAAACCGCCGCCCCTTTGTGCAATAGCAATACCAGTGAAAATGCTCAGCCAAAAATACCGTTGTTTTAGCATTGAGGGTTGGGTTCGTGTTTTAATATCATAGCCCGATGTGGAACATGCTGGATCACGGGAATTCATTTATTCATTCTACTGCGGACTGGATACTCGAACATCAACACCAAAACCTCGCTTGATGTCGCCCAAGCGGACTTGCACATCACGAAGCTCAGAGTCCTTGGGATCACGGGCAAGTGTGTCGTTGTAGACATCCAGCTGGACGCCATCCAGGAATAGAAAGCGCTTCCATCTGCCCCAGCAATCCATCCAACCATAACCAGGAACGAATACCGTCTGGCAGCTTTGATAGACGTGGCATAATTTCCCATTCCACTGCTTGGCGGTAGACACGATATGCCGATAAGGATCAGGAGGATGCGTGCCCTTCCATTGCATTTGCCCATCCACCCATACTTGAATCATTTCATTTCGTATGACAACTCTGTCCTTATTGTGCAGCATATCAAAATGATCGTCGAGAAAGAGCCGAGCACGAATGTCGCCCGATTCAATGGCAGCATTGCATGTCTTACTTCGAATCAGAGACACAAAACGACTGCCATATCTATAGGCATTGAGAAAGCGCACAGGCAAGTCGTCAAGAGAAAATATCTGGCTTGCGTGCCCATCGCTTACCTCAATTGTCTCACCATCTGAACTTATGTGGAAGGTGTTTTGGTCGCCTGAAAATCTTAGCCTTAGTCCATCTTCAGATATGCCTGCACTGCCATGTTTTGTTTCTTGCTGGATGAAGCGTAAATTTTTGGTAGAAAATCGATACTTTTCGGCAAAATCTGAACTTGAATTCGAGATGAGTCTCTGTCCATTCAATCTTGAAGTCACGAAAGGTATCCTACTTGATGGAGAATGGGAAGATGGTAGGGCTTGATTTTTGGACAAGAGACTCGGAGAAACAACTTTCTGATTTTGTAGAATATCTTTGAGCTTTGGAGAGAGTTCGGCTGGTGCTGATTTACTCTTCCGAGCGTTATCGTGTGTTGCGGGCGCTTGATGAAGACTATTATTGTACCATCGCGAGGAGGTCGGTGGAAGTTTGCGGTCTTTTGTTGCTACCAAAGGAGGTGTAGCTAGTCGTGACCTTTGAATATTTGCAGAGATTGCGGAAAGAGTGGGGACGGTTTTGGGAGCGACGTTTGATTGATGGAGCACAGTTCTTCGTACCGCTCTCTGCGATATCCATGAATGCTGTAATGCCTCACGGGCTGTTGCTCTTTTTCTTTGGTCATTTTCGAGCAAGCGTGCAACGAGATCGCGTACTTCCAGAGAAAGCGAAGATGGTAGTTCGTAGCCCATGGCAAGGTTATTATAGTTATTTTGGGAGCTTTTAAACGGCGGTTTGCCGGTAAAAAGGCAAAGAAGTAGACATCCTAAAGCCCACATGTCGGCAGCTTGTCCGCACGCATGGTGCGCAAGGACTTCGGGCGACATATAATTTGCACCGTCCAATAAGGTAGTGTCAGGACCCAAGCCAGACTCTACCAATCGTGCATGACCAAAATCAGTTACTTTGACGTCATCCCCACTCATTAGAATGTTCGAAAGTTTTAAATCGCGATGGACCAAATGCTTCGAATGCACATAGTCAACTGCTTTTAATATTTGTGTGAAAAATTTACGAATACGGCCTTCGGAGAGTCGGTTTAGCTGGATGTAACTGAGGAGACTGGTTTGGACTAGTTCTGTCACCAAATAGACGGCGTCGTCATCCTCAAAGGCGGTGTAAAACTTTGATATGTGTTCATGACAAAGCGTGGAATGGATATCGACCTCGGAGTTGATGCGCTCACAACGAGCTTCGGACGTCAAGTAGCTTTTTGCCCACGTCTTCAACGCAACAGGCGCGCCGGACTCGCGGACTTTGGCAGCGAAGAGTTTCGCAGCTGCACTTGAACCCAACTGCCTGCCCAGCACGTATCCGTGTAATTCTTGAGGAAAGTGAGCAGCGCTTCTTGTTTCATTCGTCATAAGCCTCACTTGCACGTTCCGAGCAAAGCTTCATGCTTCATGCGCTTCATTCGCTGACTCCGCCGCCATGAGGAGGTGGTTTATTGATTTCCTCGATTTTGTTGGAAACCCGCAAGGACGACCACGTAGATGGCCAAAGGGCAACGGGGTTCGAGAAGAGAAGCAGCAGGGCTTAACCCTCACGCAGCTGCTCTTGGACCCCGGCGGAGTACCAGCGGCAGCGCAGGCGGAGTGGGAAAGCGCAGAGGTCCCGATGAGTTTGAGCCAAGCGTGCCCACTGGGCCATCTGGACTCGCCTCCAAACGACGGTCGAAAACAGCGCGCATTCTCACAAACGGATCTGATGGGAAGATCGATGTGAGGATAACAGGATGGAAAGACGCAAGCAGCGCAGTTTCATTTCTTCGGCGAAAGACTCAGATACCCATCGAGCGCGTTTGTTTGGGTGGGAGAGAGGTCGCTAACTTGTCTAGGTTCGAGTCGACGATGGCGTGGCTATAGTGCAAGTTCGACAATCGGATGCGCCAGCGTTAGTAAAATCGAGTGGAATCAAATTTGCTGGCGGCAAGTTGCAAATAAGCATGGCCGGCGACATAGAGATGACACCGATTGCGGTTGTGGAAGCAACCAAGGAGAGCACGATAGAAGTACTCAAGAGGTTTCTATTCTCGAAATACGATGTCCCAAACAAGTTATTGGACCTGAGTCAGATGAAAGAAAATCCCATCTTGAAAGACTTTGGAGTGTTTGCAAGCACGAGTACAGCAAGCAGGATGTTTCCGGCTCTCATGAAAGTGGCTGCAGAGCAGGTATGTCCGGAAGCTCTCAGCGTCAATTTGGCAGACAACGGGCTTACAAGCCTGGCCGGTGTAACGACTCTTACTCAACACTTTCCCAACCTGCTCAATCTCTCCCTCGCAAACAATAAGCTCTCACGCTGGAGGGACTTCAATATCTGGAGGACAAGGCTTCCGAAGCTTCGTGAACTAGTGCTCGTTGGCAATCCCCTCTCCGCAAACGAAGACGAGGTGGTTCGTGAAGTTACGAGATGTTTCAAAAGTGTCACCATGGTTAATGGCAAAGAGATTGCTCGGCCAGAGTTTGGTACGGAGGAGGTGAGGGCGAAGCTTCCAATTGCAACGATGCAAAATTTCTACGAAAATTCCGAGATTCAACAGATTGCAGTCAACTTTTTGGGTAGCTTTTTTCCACTATACGATACCGACCGGAAGGCGCTGGTTTCGATGTACTCCCCGTCGGGGCAGTTCTCCGTCTCCCTCAACACGTCTGCCCCGAGGAAGGAGACGAAAAGAAGTTTGGCTTGGGATAGGTATATTCCGCTCTCCAGAAATCTCATCAAACTGCGCCGAGAGGAGGCCCGGAAAACGCGCGTGCATGAAGGGCACAAACAGATTGCAAAGGCACTGGCTCAACTACCCACCACACAGCACGATACATCCGATGCCTCAAAATTCTCGGTGGAGGCACTGCATATCGGCGGTGGTGTCGCCGCGGCAAGGAATATCATGATTGTTGTCCACGGGGAGTTCTTTGAACTTGTGCAGCAACGCCCCAATCAGCCTCCGTCGATAAATGCAGATCAGACCGGGATAGGCGGTAGCGAAATGATACGCAGCTTTGATCGTACCTTTCTCGTCTCCCAGCTGGAAGGTGGGAATTGGGTCATCATGCACGACCTCTTCATCGTAAGAGGCTGGGCCGGCAACGGTGCGTGGAAGGAAGAAGACGCCATGACGAAACTGACTGCCCTCCGTGCCCAGACCGGACTCAACCTACCATATGCACAGCTGTGTCTGCAACAGAACGGCGAGGACCTGGAAGCGGCAGTAGCCGCCTTCGCAAAGCTCAAGGTACAGCCCCTACTGAAGAATACCGTGTGCTAATTATAGTCTGAGGGTGCCATTCCTCCCGAGGCATTCGCGTAAGAGATGCACCATCTAGAGTGGGTCGTAGTCAGAACCATGTACCATAGGGAATCCAGGAATCCCATTTTATTTGCTCGGGCAGCGCCAGCCAATCGGAAGGCCGGGATTCAGGCGGGCACGCTTCAACCACAAGGGTCCTCGCGCCTGTGCCTGAAGCGTCGCCCACCAAGACTTCGACGACGAGCATAGTCTGTGCAGGGTGGCGAGTGCGCGCTGAATGACATTGCGAGTGAACAGGATCCGCCAGCTTCCTCTCTGACGCCAACGTACACCTCTGTAACCTGTCACGCGTCAAGCCAGACTTCAACGACGCGCTGGTCCGTAACCACGCGGGTGCATGCGACGGGTATTTTTCCATATATCTCACGCGCTTTGGAGAAGCACTCCCAGCTGGCCCTCGATCGTCGACATGGAAGCATTCACGGCATTGGTCAGGCGCCAGTCCTCCGACGGCACCTGCCAAAACACAAACGGCTACGACGGCCGACTTGGTCTTCGAGTATCCGCTGTCTTTGTCATTATGTTTTCTTCCACCTTTGGCGCTTTCTTCCCGCTCGCCGCAAAGAGGTTCTCCTGTCTGCGGCTCGGTGGCTTCACCTTCACGTTTGCAAAGTACTTTGGCTCGGGTGTCATTGTGGCAACCGCCTTCATCCACCTACTCGCTCCCGCCAATAATGAGCTCAAAGACCCTTGCCTCACTGGTGCCATAACAGACTACGATTGGCCCGAGGGCATTGCGCTCATGGCAGTCTTTGTCATGTTTTACTTTGAATTGCTGGCTATGCGAAAATTGGGAGGCTTGGTTCCCGTCGCCGTGGAGGATGAAGTGAAGCCCATGTCAGCACCACAGGACGAGGAAACGGTACTTCCGGAGCGCGATATCCACATGTCCCACGCGCAGGACCATCAAGCGCCGGATGCAAATCCACGCGACTTGTCCAAAGAAAAGTATACTGCCCAACTCCTCGGCATGTACATCCTCGAGTTTGGCGTTATCTTCCACTCGGTCATCATCGGGCTCACGCTGGCTGTCTCTGGCAAAGAGTTCGACACGCTCTACGTGGTCTTGGTCTTTCACCAAATGTTTGAGGGACTGGGACTTGGTTCTCGAATTGCCGTCCTGCCCTGGGAACGGAAATGGCTGCCGTGGTGTTTGGCAGGTGCTTATGGATTGACAACGCCAATCTCTATCGCCGTTGGTTTAGGGTTGCGAGAGGCCTTCAACCCAAGTAGTCCTACGGCTTTGATTGTGTCTGGAGTGCTTGATTCCATCTCTGCCGGTATCCTCCTCTACACCGGTATGGTTGAGTTGATGGCTCACGAATTCCTCTTCTCCGACGACGCCAGGGCTCTGAGTGCGAAGCGACTGCTGTTGTGTGTGGGTATCATGACGTTGGGTGCAGGGCTTATGGCACTTCTCGGCAAATGGGCTTAACGTGTATAGACATTTATTAAACCAAGAACTTATCCTTGCTCGTCTTGCTTTGGTAGTGATTGTTTCAGAGGGCCTCCTGCATCTCCAACCGGGATGATTCTCTCGATGGAGGTGGTCTCTGAGCCATCGCCGCTCTCGACAAATACAATGAGGCTGGAGACGCGCTGGAACTTGACAAATCTCAGCGGCACCACCGCGATATTGTCCTGAAATACAATCTCCACATCCTGCATGCTGGGCTCCACCTGTGTATCGTCAAAGGTGAGAATATTCGGTTTATTAATGTAGAGCTTTATCTTGCGTGGCCGATTTGTCGACGAGCAGATGATTAGTGAATGTATCTTCACGGACGAGTTGAAGGGTATGTAGATGATGACTTGATCGTCAGATTCACTGCTTATAGCACTGGGTCCATCCTCCATTATAGATCGAAGTGAGCTGCCATTTGTAATGTTTGCGCCTTCCAGGCCTGGTGCACTCACCTCCGGGGTCAGGTCAGAGTACCCCTTTGGCATGAGATGGTCATACGGCGAGCTCACAACCTTCCCCACCTTGTGCTTGGTTATCTTCTCCTCCATGCTGCGCTCAAAGTGGGCTCCATCAAAGCCACGTATCCGCTCGACCTCGGCCCCCTCCTTGCATATGATAAAGGTCGGCATCCCCGTAATCCCAAACGCCTGTGAGATCTGCTGCTGGGCATCGACGTCAATTTTGGCAAATTGCACGTCCGTATGCCGAGCTGCCAGCCTCTCAAAGATGGGAGAACTCACTTTGCACGGACCACACTGCTCGTCAGTCCTCTCGCTCTACGCCAAACATGCATACCCAGGTAGCCCAGAAATCGAGCAGGAGGAGCGGTGAGCTTTGCACCAAGTTCTGCAGCTCGGTGGGCGAATTGATGGGTCTGACGGTCATGACGATGATGATGATGGAACGAGCACCCAGACCGACGAGATGAGCCATGGATGAGACGAAGAATGCGCAATGGAGGCGAATCCAGGTGGATTCCTTGCATTGGCTGCTGCAGACTCCTCGGCTGACGACGCAGTACAAGGCCTTCTACTTTAGCTTCAGCAATGGCGCGAAAGGCTACGTGCAGTTTGCGTACGGGAATCTGGGCTTCATGGTCCGAGTGGCCCCGCTCGGGTACACATTCTACCCTGCTCCAGGAAGCGGAGGTCGCGCCGTGGTTGCGTCCACCACGGTGCTGGCGAGGAATCTCGTAGTCAGTCAAGACCGATACTCCATCCAACTTGGAGCCCTGCACAGCCTTCATCACGACGGCAAAGGCACATTCCAGATTGTTGTCAAGGGACAGGTGCAGTATGACTTGGCCTTTACCCTTACGTCGGAAGGCTTTGAAGTGTGCGATTTTGGCCGTGCAAGCGCTCCCACCTACATCACCCACAAGATCTTCCCCTTGGCGGCTGTGAGCGGCACGTACACGGAGTCCGGATGCCAGTCAGAGCCGGTGACGGGCATTGGGACGTACATTGAAGCACTCTTCGTTGGAGAGAAGTTTACAAACCTTGGGTATACGTGGACAAACTTCATCCTGCGCCGGCCCACAACGTCGTCAGCACTCACGCTGCTTCAGTATCACTCCCGCTCAACCGGCGATGTGGTTTCATTTGCAAGCAAGACCGTGGAGGGCAAGATTGTCCGCGTGACAAGTGATGCGCATGCAAGCCTGGAGGATTTATATCTCGACCCGGAATCTGGGTATCGAATTCCAGCAAGGGTGGAAGTGAGGCTCGGCGACGAGCGTCTTGGTATGCAGGCAGCGCTTGCCTCCACCACCGACGTCCTCTCAATCTTTCCGAAATGGGCAAAAGATATTGTCAGTATGTGGAGCGGGGCGCCGTATGTTTTTGTGTATCACCAGGACGTGAGTCATGACGGAGTAGAGGGAGAGGCCATGAGTGAGGTGACATTCATCCACAAGCCCCCCACGTAGTATCTTGTAGAATATAAAAAAAAGAAAACAGACAAGTGGACTACCGGATTTGAACCGGTGACCTAGCGGACTGCAGCCGCTTGCTCTACCCCTGAGCTAAACCCACAGCGCCATGCCAGAGTTTGTGTTTTAGCAATATAACCTTCCAGCAAAAACACGTGATTATCATGTGATCTGAGTATCGGCAATGCTGGACGATGATAATCGAAGGTACGTACCTACCGGGTGTTCAAATGTATACAAGAAGCTAAAATGCCCTCATCCCTCATCCCTCATCCCTCATCCCTCATGGGTTTCTTACTTGCTCAAGGGTAGCGAAACTTGACGTGCTCGTAGCTAACGTGGTAGGTGGTACCGCTCCAGCTGGAGCAGGAGTTACTGGCGCTGGCGGCGCCGCAGCTGCAGCATGAGCAACTGGTGTAGGAAGGCCGTCCGGACCAAAGGTAGTTGAGGCTGGGGGGACGGGTGTAGGTAGTCCGTCGGGTCCGAAAGTGGTTGATGCTGGGGTGACTGGAGTCGGCAGTCCATCGGGCCCGAATGTAGTCGACACTGATGTGACTGGCGTAGGAAGTCCATCGGGTCCGAATGTAGTCGACACTGATGTGACTGGCGTAGGAAGTCCATCGGGGCCAAATGTAGTCGATGCAGCAGATGTGGCGGCAGTCAGCAGTCCATTCGGACCTACTGTAGGTGCCGTATTAACCACACTTGTAGGTGCAGGCGGAATGGATGAAGCGGACGTCATCGGGGTGGAAGCAGACGCGGCCGTAGATGCAGAAGCAAGCGAGCCTGACGTCGATGTGTGACTCGGAGCAGAACGTGCATTGGAGAAGGTAGATGAAGTAGACGATGACGCAGACGCTGACGCTGACGCAGCAACCGATTGGTCTGCCGCGTTGGCAACATTCGCACCTCCTGCAAAGGGGCCCTTGTGCTCTGCCTTCTCCACACCCAGGCCAATCCCTACGGCCACACCCACGACCAGCAAGAGCAGCAGGGCAAGGAGGAGCATCCGCTTCTTCGTGGCCCATCCCCTGACAGCCGCCAGCCGGGGCTTCTCTGAGCCATGCTGGTCATGGTTGAGGGAGGGTGCCGGGGAAGGGCGGTACCATGAGTCAATGGGTGGCTCGACAGGCGAGTGGTACTGCTGGTACTGGTGCCCGGGGAGGTCTGCGATGGGCTGCTGCGAGCTGGACAGAGGAAGCTCCGACGACTGCGCCCGGTGACCAGCTGCCATGGATCGATGCCCTACCCCACGATGCGGACTGTTTTGTTGGCGTTGCTCTTATGACGTGAGTGGGTTGGGGTGTCCAGGAGGGGTAATCATGAATGACGGCGAGCTGACCCGATGAGGCAGCAAGGAGGAGCGAGGAGCGATAAAGAGAAGGAATAGAAGAGAGAGAGAGACTAGAAGAGAGGAGAGAGAGAGATAGAGAGAAGGAATAGAAGAGAGAGACAGACTAGAAGAGAGGAGAGAGAGAGATAGAGAGAAGGAATAGAAGAGAGAGACAGAGCTAGGAAAGAGGAGAGAGAGAGATAGAGAGATGGCGGTGCGAATGGTCCCTCTCCGCGCATTGGCCCGCAGGAGATGTGAGGTCGGACAAAGGCGGTGGTTTCTCACTTCGCTGACCGACCTGCACAAGCCCCAGCATCTGCTCGCAACCAAGACCCTTCCCTACTCGCAGGAGGATCTCTTCCGCGTGATTGCAGACATCGACGCCTACCGGAGCTTTGTTCCCTTTTGCACGCTCTCGCAGACGACCAAGACCGCGCACGGGTTCCCGTCGGAAGCGAATCTGCGCGTGGGATTCAAGGGGTTTGAGGAGACGTTTGTCAGTAGCGTCGCGTGCCGTCCCCACTCGTCTGTGATGGCCGATGCATCCGGCAAGACTCCATTCACACTGCTCACCGTGAAGTGGGAGCTGGGCAGCCAGCATGCACGCGAGACCCAGGTCCGGCTGGAGATTGGCTTTCAGTTTGATAACCCGATGTATGCCGGATTGGGCGGCGCGTTTGCCCCCAAATTGGCGCCGTTGATGATGGATGCATTTGAGAAGAGAGCAGATGATGTACTCTCCAAGACCAAACCAGCTGCTTCATGAATTTGTACATACATAGATACTAGATACATAGTAAAGGTGTAGTAATTACATCTGCTGCAGAGTGTAGTCCACAAGATAGCATTCCTCGGTCAGTTCAATGGCATGGTTGTAGTGTCGCTCGGTGTAGGAGAGGATGGAGTCGATGATCTGCGTCGAGTCTTTGAGCTTGAGGATGGTTGACGACGGGTACGATTTAACCAGAATATAAAGCACGCGTTGCGCCAGCTCGGCGGTTTTTGCATGCGTGTTCCAGTCGCGGATGCGGAGGAGGAGGCGCGTGAGCTGGCTGTCAGACAGGGATGCCAAAACCTCGTCGACCTCAACCATCCCACTCATGCCCTGATCGCTCTTTGCAACTTGCTTGAAGATATTCAAGAGGCGGTATGGCTGCTCTAACGACAGCGCAAGGAGGATGGCATGTCGCCATTCTTGCTTTTGAATGTGATTGGAGAGCTGCTGCTCGTCCTGCACCTGCTCCTCAAACCGTGCCTGTACCAAGGCCTGCTCTCGTTCCGTGGTGTCCTTCCATACCGTGAGCAAAGAATCCCCACCTCCAGAGACAAACTCGCTGCCTTCGTCATCATGACGTACAGCTAGCGACCATACTCTGTCCTCATGATTGTCAAGCGTAGCGACACATTCCGAGTCACTTACATTCCACACCTTGACCAGTCCATCGCTCCCACCAGAAACAATCTGTGTTCCCTGAGAAATAAAAATAGCCTTGAGGACGGATTGTGAATGACCTTGGAGGGTCTGAATACAAGCAAATGTTGCCAGATTCCATATCCGCACAGTCTTATCCCCACTCGCCGTCACAATGGTCTTGTCGTCGGGACTGAACTTTACGCTCCACACTCCCCGCTGGTGACCTTTGAGGAGACCAATTGTTGCGCAAGTCGCCATGCTCCATATCTTGCAGGTTTTGTCTTGAGAAGCACTTGCAAAGAAGCAATCATCAGCAGACATAGCAAGGGCATTAATATCTTTATCATGAGCCTTGCGAGTCTCCATAGCCCTAGCTTGCCGCGACGCTGGCACCTCCCACAGCTTTATCGTGCGATCTTTAGACCCGGAAAGGAGGAATTTTGGTTGCTCGTTATACGAAGAAGGTGACCGCGGGAGAGCTACCGCACCCACAGATTCGGTGTGGCCGGAGAAGGTCATGTAATCCACCCATCTTCCATCCTCGTGGTGCCACAACTTCACCAGATTATCCTTGCTAGCACTGGCAATCCAGTCTCCTTTCGGGTCGCAGTCGATAGCGACTACAATACCAGAATGCCCAACAAGGGCCTCATACCCGAATCCGTCGATATCGAGAACGCGAATCTCCTCTGAATTCGTTGCAAGAGCGAGCTTTTGATCGTTCTCGACAAACGCAAGGTCAATAATCTCGTCGTGATGACCAGCAATGACCTTTGAACTCACAGGTCTTCCATCCCGTATGGAATATCGGATGATGGTCTGGTCATCCGAAATGCAAAGCAACGAGGATTTTCGGTGATGTATGTCTAGAATCCCAGCAGTCCGTCCATCCTCTATCTCATGCACCTTCTTCCCACTACTCCATTCCCAGAATCGTAGATAGCCGTCTTCTCCCCCGGTATAAAGAATTCGTTGCTTTCCAATAGGTAATAAGCCAACAGCCTCTACACTCTCCTTCATAGCTATCTTCCTCACCTTGGTGAAACTCTTCATCTCCCATATACAGACAAGTCCGTCTCGCGCTGCACTTACCATTGTCCAGCCATTATCCGTAAAGTCAAGTCCACGGACAACACTATCATGCCCTTTCAGAACAGAGAGACAGGTCGACTTTCGCAGATCCCATACTCTGATGGTATTATCTTCTGATCCACTCACAAGCCTTAAGCCCGGTGCACCGGATGAAAACTTCAACGCAGAAATGATTCGCCCATGCCCACGGAAGTTATGCGTAATGTACCCTTTGGCAATGTCCCAGACTTTGACGAACCCCTCAGCTCCGCCTGTAGCTACCAGTGTGGATGTTTCATCAGTCTCAGCAGTGATCACCGGGGCATCGTGAGCTTTTATGCTGCGCAAGCACTTCCCGCTTGGGATCTCGTGGATCCTCATCTGGAGCGACCTCGAGAAGGTGATGACCATACGCGAATCTGGAGTCATTGCGATGGTATTGAGCGGCTCGCCATCGCCTTCCATGCTGCAAATTGGCCTGCCCGTGTCTACATCAGTGACCTGCACCCGTTCGTCCAGCGTAGTGGCCATCGTCCGTTCATCATCACCGAAGCAAACCTTCCCTCCGGTGTAAATAGGGCGCAGCTCCTTTGCGACCTCAAAGGACGTCTTCTTCAAAGCTCTGGAGCTCATTGATTACGCTTCTCTGAGACGCCACGGTTGGATCATTCGGGGAAATTGCCGATGTGAGATTCACGTGATATTTCTTTGTTCTCTATTTGCGGGACACCGCCGCTTATCTACAGCCACTCTCTTGGGTGATCATAATATCTTTCTCACACTCTTTCGAAGAGCAATCTCCTAGTTTCCAGCTGATTATCGTGTACAGGGAATACATCCTGTGCTTTCAACTGATAGGAGTCATGCGACTGCCTTTGGCGTCTGCTGTGCGGTGTTATAAAGTAGCCACTTCCATGGATTTGTCGAGTGAAATGCAATAATTATATAGTCTCGATAGGGTTAGGTGCTACACGTGCGTTTTTCCCGAGCGTGTTAAAATCGTAACTCTGCATGAGAAGCCGAACTCTGTCGCCGCTCAATTGCTTATGCTCTTGTTCCCGAATGCAAGCCGCATCCTCCTCTTCTCGCTCTTCTTCCCTGTAGTGTTCCACCAGCTCTTCAGTCGTTTCATTGGCATGCTTCTCCGCGAAGTTAAATATCCAGTAATAGTATGTAGAGTTTATAAGCCATCTCTTTTCCTTCTCATACTCTTCTTTCGTCCCTTCATAGTCCTCTAATGGCAAAGCTGTCCTTTCAAACTCTTCTACCACTTCGTCATAAAATGGGTCTCCACCGAAGATTTCACTGGCCTCATGCACTGCGTCCCTAGAGCCTGCTCCAGTGTTTGACCTTCCGCCTGAGGTCTTGCCTGGTCCTAAGATTGAACTTCCACCTGAGGCCCATCCTGATGGCGGAGCAGGGACGTTGCGTCGAAACCCATTGCCACGATAATTGCCATTGTCTTGAGGAGAATTACCTCCCTCACTCCTTGGGTCTGGAGCAAGTCTAAGGCCGTGAACTTGCCAATTAGCGTATGTCAGACTTGCCAAAGCCGCCTGCCGGATCAGCCAGAAGATAGCTTGGGGTTGCGGGTTTCGAGTACTCTCGAACTTTACAACATAGCGATCGTTTTGATTAGATGTAATCCAGTACAAGAACCAATTCTCAACCAAGTCCGTTGCCAGCAGCATGACGGGAATTTCACTTTCTACTGCGGCCGAAAGCAGATATGCAAGGCTTTGTGTGTCCTTGAAAAGGCCGCGCTGGTCCATCACTTTTTTGAATTCGATGATAAGGTACGGAAGGCTCATCAAATGACAGAATCCGTCTGGTCTGCCTGTATACCTCTTTGAATCATTTCCAAGGTACAATGGTTTCAAGCCCGCGAGATCAGAATTGCTGATCTCTCCGACGAGAAGGAACGAGATAAGGCTTATCTTCACGTAGATAATCAGCAGCAGTTCAATGAAGAGGATGAGGCGGAGGGCGTCGATGGCGGCGAGTCGGTCG
>JAABUO010000795.1_pt1 | contig 50116 bp, 48 predicted proteins | sample 5559291 | NCBI WGS metagenome assembly JAABUO01 (sample SAMN10711878, study PRJNA513372) | rock metagenome | isolation source: Antarctica rocks | place: Antarctica: Victoria Land, Finger Mt sud | reverse complement strand
GGCTCTTTGCTTTCCTTTTGTCGCGTTAGGTTCTAAGGATGTGACCATCTCCTGTCACAATAGCAGGGATGTAATCCTTGTGAGACGCGGATCTGTCACATAAGCCGCGTTGCGTTGGGGTATACCCGAACGCTACATGGGGTAATGTTGTTTCAAGTGAAGACCTCCTAGCAATCCGAGAGGGTTCAATCGACTCGGAAATACAGTGTCTTCAGGCGAGGGAATACAAGCCAGTGACGACTGATGAAAACCAGAAGCCCGCGCCTGAGAACACATGGGCACCGAAGCCGTCGAGACGAATCGACGCATCACGTTTCCAAAGCAAGCTCGATGCGCTGGCTGAAACGATCATTCGACGTCTGCAAGATGAGTGGTCGGCTTCGCTTCAACAGCTCTTCTATCGCCCAGACCGTCCAGAAGGTCACTCAGGACCTCGTTGCACCGGACGTGCGTGAACTCAAGACGCTCTAACGAATCTTCAAAGCCAGCTCACCCACGTCGAGAGCAGCTTGCAGAAGCAGATCGACCAGCGATTCGAAGCCCAGGATCAGAAGGCCAAAGCTCAGAATCAGAAGGTAGATGGTCAGTTTAGAGCACCCATGTCAGCTCTGGGCGAGTTAAATGCCCAAGTAAACTAATGACTATCCGGGTATCAGCCAGCTCAGCGAGCGTGTTGCCATCTTAGAGGCACACCGGTAGCCAAGATTTCAGAACCCCGTAAGGGCCCGAGCAATCGGGCCTTTACTCTTACCCGCAATACGTCGCGGCATGGACGAATCCCCAACAGACCGGCCATCGTGCTCGCAGAGAGCCGCGAGATCGGTTCACGCCAGACGCCCTTTAGCCAAGACTCCAGAGGGGAACACGGATAAGCCATGTGCGGACGCGAAGAGCGAATTGACCACAGCTACCCTATTCCGCATTCGTTTGCGGCGCAACCCCGCAACTTACACTCATCTCTTGGCGAGGCACCCTTTGTAGAAATCGAGTATGGCGGTTCCTACATACATCTGGTTCAACGGGAGATCGAGTCCGTGTCCTTCGTTGTTAGCTTCGATATATTGCACATCGTGATGTCCATCCTCCAGAGCCCGTACCATTCTGCGGGACATGTCCGGCTTCACTCGCGTGTCGTTGGCTCCCTGAAAGATCAATAAAGGACCCTTAATTCGATCTACGTTATTAATGGGAGAGATGCGGTTCATATAAGCAAGCATGCTGGGATCTCGCTCATCACCGAATTCGGCACGCAGAATGTCCAAGTGGAATGCCTCATTCCCATCCATCACCGACTGAGCCAGATCTGAGAATCCGAACAGATCTACACCGCAGCGCACGCGATCACTTGCGTGGGTCATGGTTGAGAGCACGAGGTAACCTCCTGCGGAACCGCCCAACAAGCCGATTCGGGCAGCATCGAGTTCCGGATGATTTCCAACCCAAGAAACCAGTGCCTCGACATCTTTTTCCGCATCTTCCCTGAGAGCTCCATTATCCAAGGTCTCGAATGTCTTGCCAAAGCCTGTAGATCCGCGAACATTCGGCTCGAGGACGGCAAAACCAGCCTTTTGTAGGAAAGCATCACGCGGGTCCCAACCAGGCCTCATCTGATCGGCCGGCCCTCCATGCAAATTGATAATGACTGGCCACGGCTTGGGGGATGTAGGAGAAGGCCGCTTGAAAATCAAGTTAATCTGACGCGGCGCACCGTTTACAGAATCGAAGGTTGGATAGGAAAGGTTCACAGCTGGAGGAGCTGGAATGGTTGCCGGCGCATTCCCGATCGCCCATTGCTGTAGCTTTTTCTCGTGGAGATCGAACACATAGACTACATTCCGCCCATCATCTTGATGTACGTTTTCGACAAGTCTCTCTTCTCCTGGATGCACGCTTATTGAAGTAAGTGTTCCCGGTGCGTTTGGCAACGGTAGAAGAATGCCGGTCGCAGGATCAAAGGATGCGAGGCGACGGATGCCCTCGTCCTCCAAGGTAAGTATTAGAACTCCGTTACCACCTAGACGATGTAGATCAACGACATGGTCTTGATCCTCTGGGGTAAGCGGTCGTATGGATCGATCCGACAGGCGAAGCGCATAGAGACGGCCGTACTCTGATCCCGCATCACTCGCCAGGTAGAGTGTCTTCCCGTCCTTTGACCAGACCGCGGCCGTTGCGTTTACTTTGTCTCCCCAGTCGGGAACGACCCGGGCCACGATCCCGGACTGAATGTTCGCGAGGTACGGCACGCTCGTTCCGTAAGAAGAACCTTCCAAGAGGAGGAGTTGAAGTCCATCTGGCGACCACGCAATAGGTTCCGTGTAGCCGGCTACGCCGTCAACTACAGCATGCCTATGAGACCCATCTCGCGCACTCATGACCATGACACTGGCGCGGCCGTTGCTCGGGTCGTTCTGCGTGAAGGAGACCAGAGAGCCGTCTGGGTTGAGCAAGGTGTTGTCGATCCGAGAAGGTTCCTTCGTCAAGGGTACGGGCGGATGGGTACCAGGCTGCCATCGAAACAAAATGGGAGACTCATTTCCCTCTTTGTCGAGCAAGAAAGTCAAAACAGGATTGCTGGACTCCGTGCTCTGCGATATGCCGTAAGCTTCTGCAGGTATCGAGGTTAGAGATGATGGGCCATTCGGCGATGCGATGGTTACGCGCCTCCCGCTCTTTCCCCCTATTCGAACGAGCAGCTCATTTGCGCCGGGGATCCACCCATCACTCCGAATGCTCGCCCCTACTTCACGGACAGCACCCAGTGTCTGCCAAGCAGACGTCCACGTCAGCCGATGCAGATGACGCGTAGCCATGGATCTGGGTTTGGGAACACCATGCACCGTAAGCGCGATGACAAGGAGAACCAGCAGTAACGCAGCGGAAACCAAAATACGTCGAAGAATCAGGCTTAGCTTCACGGGCCCTCTCATGAAAACAGAACTGTGGGGCCGATTCGCGTGTACTCAATTGCGAGGGATCAGCCTAGCACGGCTGACTTGTCTATCGTACTTCTCTTTGCTCCGCCTAGAGCAGAGTCGTTCATTGCGGAGCGAGTGGCAGAAAGAGCCCGCCTTCAAATCCTCGCTGATGGGCCGGTCGCCTGTTGTTCCGGCAAGGGGTTCTCTCTCGAAGGGTCGTCACCTCGGCAGCATGAGAAATCGCTTCTCATGATTTTCTCTTGCGGGGTGAGACCCGTTTCAGAGAGTTCGTAACAGCCTCGGTTCCCGCCTCTCTATGCCCCAATTCACAACTGACAGATTGCCCCTAGTGACAGCGATGTTGGGTTTACCCACATTAGGAGCAGCCGCCAATCTCCAAAGACTGAAGCCCGCCACAAACGATCGTTTCCGCAACTTGCCAGCCGATAAGGTGCTAGAAGCCGACTTCTTGTTACCGATTCGAACGAGCCTCGACGAAAATAAGCGGTCAAAACGCGCCATCGGAGAACCAGAATCCTTGAGAGCATTCAGGTTCTCCGCCGGGAGCTAATGCGTGATGCGCAAAAAGCGAGCAGCATTGTTGTAAAGAATGTCGCGCTTTTGCTGGTCGCTGAGGTCGGGATCGTTCTGAATGACGTCGATGGCGATGGGGAGGGCTTCGGGCCAGACCATCTGGTCGGAGCCGAACATGATGCGGTTCTCAAAGCCAGCGTCAATCAGGCGGTGGAGGTAGCGGTAGAAATCCTTTCGCGGGAAGGCGTAATCGATGACGCCGATGTCGGTCCTGATCCGCGCCGGCATGCCGTACTCGTGCATAGCGGCTTCGCAGACTGCTGCGACCTGGTTCAGGTCCATGCGTAAGACCGTCTGACAACGGATGAGATAGCGGCTGTGCGCATCGGTGATGGTGAACGGATCACACCGTGCGCCGTCCCCAGTGCTGAAGTAACCCTTGAAATCCATACACCAGAGCTGGTTCGCCGCCGTGACTGTAGAGAACGGCTCCGAGTATGGAGTAGTCCGCCGCTTCTTCTGCTTCGGGTTCGTAAGGCCTGCCCTGCTAAGGATGTTGCCGAAGGTGCTTGCTGCTGGCCAGTTAACTCTCGGCTGCAGCACTTCCAGCCTTGCCTTGAGCTTGCGGGCTCCCCAGCTTGGGTGCTTGTTGCGCAGCGCCAGGATCGCGTTCTCTGTCGCTTCTGAAGTCGCGTGCGAGCATCCATGTGGCTTACGGCTGAGATCAAGCAGCCCTTCCGGCCCGACCTCCTTGTAGCGGTTGATCCAGCGGTAGCCAGTCGGCCGAGAAACTCCGAACTCACGGCAAAGATCCGACAGCGACATCTCCTCCTTCTGGTAACTCGACAGGAATTGCAGGCGTTGGTCCACGATACGACTCTCTTTCCAGGGCATACCGCATCATCGTGCGTCAGGCCAAAGCTCAGGAACCATCAGGGTTCCCGCGGACTGTAACCCATGTCCTTGGTCTGTTTTGTAACGCAAGTGCTAAGTACGCTCAGGAGCTTCGCTCCTCGCGCGCGCAAGGGGCACCCTCATCTTCCGCGCTTCGCTTGTGCAGACCGGCTACGCCGCCCCTTCAGGAGAGGGAACCCACCCCTTGCACTTGCTACCCTCACCCGGATGGCCGGGGGCCAAGGCGTGTCTGTGAGAACAGCCACGACCAAACCATTCAAGCCAAGACCAACCCGATGCCGTATCATCCAGGAGAGAATCAAATGTCCGAAAACATCGCCCAAACCGTCCAGAAAGTCATTCAGGACCTCGTTGCGCCGGACGTGCGGGAACTCAAGACGCTCGTAACGAATCTTCAAGGCCAGCTCACCCACGTCGAGAGCAGCTTGCAGAAGCAGATCGACCAGCGATTCGAAGCCATAGACCAGCGATTTGAAGCCCAGGATCAGAAGGCCGAATCTCAGAATCAGAAGGCAGATGCTCAGTTTAGAGCACTTATGTCAGCTCTGGGTGAGTTCAAGGCCCAGAGTGAACTAACGACTATCCGGGTAATAAGCCAGCTCAGCGAGCGTGTTGCCGTCTTAGAAGCACACCGGTAGTTAAGATTTCAGAACCCCATAAAGGCCCGAGCAATCGGGCCTTTTCTCTTGCCCGCAATACGTGGTGGCAAGGACGAATCCCCAACAGACCGGCCATCGTGCTTCGCACCCTATAAGGCGGCAAGCCGCCTGCAGAACAAGCAACCGCTGCCTGTGAAGTAATAAATATGTGAGAGAAGAACGACCCAAGCCTCATATGCCCCCTTGTGGGTTCCGTGGAAGCCTCCCAAAAACGTCGGCCATAAAGAAGCCAACCCCGGCCATAATGCCCCGCTGGTAAGACGCGGGACATCCTTCGGTTGGAGCTTCGAGCACCAGTGAGGGGTCACCACACCAAACGTGTACCGCGTGCTGTTTGAGGATGTGGTTGGACAATGCTGCAGTGTAGGGCTGGTGAGTTGCGAGGGCTTCGCCGTCGACGGCAGTCTGATTGGTAGCGACGCTGGGCGTACCCGGCGGGGTTGAGAGTGTGGATACGATTCGAGCAGGAGAAATAAAAACCAGAGCGGTGCGCGAGTATCTCGAGGCGCTCGACTCTGGTAATCCAGTTCATCCGCGCGAAGCGAGATATCTTTCGCCAACCGATCCCGCCGCCGCTTGGAATGTGAAGGAAGGACGGGGCAAGTTCGGGTACTTCAATAACTATCTGATCGACACCGATCATGCCGTCATCGTTGACGTCGAAGCCACTCCCGCTCGACTGTCGCAAGAGATCCTCGCCACCAAGGTGATGCTGGAGCGGGTAGAAGAAGCGCACCATCTCAGGCCTGAAAGACTGGCAGCTGACAAGGCTTACGGCACAGGCTCGTTCCTGGGCTGGTTATCGAAACGCAAGATCATCCCGCATATTCCTGTGCTGGGTCGACAACACCAAACAGATGGTCTGCTACCACGTGAAGCTTTTACCTTCGATCCCGAGAATAACCATTACAGCTGCCCGCAGAACAAGATTCTCAAGCACTGTACGGCTCGCGCAGACTCCCCGATCCACATCTATCGTGCTTCGCCTACTGATTGCAAGTCATGTCCCATTCGGGTAGTGTCTCAGTTTGAAAGCCACGGGGGTTGCGGCCCGAACCCCGAAGCGGGATACTGAATGCATGGCGAAGCGACCCCGCGATCTGAACCAACTTGCGAAGCTGGTGGTGGACATCGCCTCTGGCGAGGCGGAGGACACCATCAGCCCAGCCAAGAGAGAGCCCGCGACCCCTAAGGGGCGGGCCGGAGGCCTCGCAGGTGGCGAGGCGCGAGCTAAGGCTCTTAGCTCACCGGCCCGGAAGGCGATAGCTCAAAAAGCAGCCCAGAAACGATGGGCTCGCTAGGTGCTGGTGAGGGTTCGTCCGCCTTGGGCGGGTCCGCGATCTCAGGTGTCACCGGAATAGCGTCTTTCGCCTTGATGCCTATAAGCACATCATTGATGGCCTGAGTGATGAACTTGGCCTCATCAGCAGAGAAGCACGTAGTGGACCACTCAGCGCACATTGCGTGCCACAGGATTTCCCCTGATACGACCAGTTGAGTAGCCGCTTGTTTTACCCAGTCATGGTGGTTAGCAAGCGTCATAGCTTGCGTACAATCGTCGGCAACTTGCGAAAATGGCCGCCCCACTCTGACGGCAACGTTAGCCCAATTGTTCTTCAGTAGGTCACGGAATATTACTTGCTCCGGAGCGTCTTCTCCCGGAAGGATTATGCAGCCAGTAGCGGGTGCCTGATCGCCGTCCAGGAACACGCATGATGGCCGTGGGAAGCGCTCTTGACTCGCCATGATTCCGAGCGACATCCCTACGGAAGCGGCTCCGTACGGAATCACTTGGCAGCGCTGCACAAGATCTGGAGAATGTGCAGCAAGGATCTCCGTCAGCATCGTCGCCGCTCGACGATCCTCGACGTATAGGTCGCATTCATATTGCGGTACGTCGTCCATCTTCGTCATCGCAAACTCAGGACTCACGCCATAGATGATGGTGCGTTTCATTCCCGTCCAAACTGAACTATATGCTTGACAAGAGGTGTACTATTCAATAGTCTTATGTTTATGAACCGGCTACCTATTACGAAGCGCGCACAGATCATTCAAATGCTGGTGGAAGGTAGCAGCCTTCGCGCGACCAGCCGCATGGCCGATGTCTCGATCAATACGGTCACGAAGCTGTTGGTGGATGTGGCGGAAGCGGCCTATGTCTACCATGACAGGGCAGTGCGGGATGTGCGCTGCAAGCGCGTTCAGGCAGATGAAATCTGGTGCTTCGTCGGCGCTAAGGCAAAAAACGTCCTGGCCTCGCGGGAGCAAGAGGGCTGGGGAGACGTTTGGACGTGGACGGCAATCGACGCCGATACCAAGATCTGCGTGTCGTATCTCGTAGGCGGTCGTGACGGCTGGTGGGCTACTGAGTTCATGCAGGATGTTGCCTCACGCATCAGGGGTCGCGTACAGCTCACCACAGACGGTCACCGTGCTTACCTGAATGCCGTGGAAGACGCCTTCGGGATGGACGTGGACTACGCCCAACTCCAGAAGATTTACGGCGCGTCAGATCGCCCGGATACACGCTACAGCCCCGCACAGTGCATCGGCTGCGATATGAAGGTTGTGAGCGGTCGTCCCGCTCCCGAACACGTCAGCACATCCTTCGTAGAGCGTCAGAACCTCATCATGCGGATGTCGATGCGCCGCTTTACCCGGCTCACCAATGCGTTCAGCAAGAAATTGGAGAATCACGCGGCTGCGGTCGCCCTGCACTTCATTCACTACAACTTCGCCCGTATCCACAAAACGCTTCGCATCACCCCCGCAATGGCCGCTGGTATCTCAGACCACGTTTGGAGCTATGAAGAGATCGCAATGTTGGCAGAGTAGGTGATAAACTCAGCCCAAGTTGTTCCGTGGGCTAACGGTAAGTCACCGCCCTGTATCAAACAGGACGGTCCACAGCAAGGCGGAAGATGTCGGTTCGATTCCGACCGGAACAGCCAAACAAATTAGAGACCGTCCTTACGAAGCCCACCTCCTTGGTGGGTTTCGTTCTTTCGGGTGCAATTCAAACTGTCAAGGGCGGAGCAAAACGAGGCCACTGCGGCGGAGTAAAATTAGGCCACTCATAGCATCGGAAGGTATTTGGATTGGGGGGAGTGTGGCGTCTGGAGCGTAGCGGAAGAGGCCATACTCCCCGCGGCGCGCATGCCCGGGAGTGGCTGGCGGACCTTTCAGGAGTTGGGGGTGACGCGTTGACGCCTGCTCTGCTTGAGGCGGAAGCTGTCGCCGTTCATCTCCAGGATGTGGACGTGATGGGTAAGTCGGTCGAGCAGAGCGCCGGTCAGCCGTTCTGAGCCGAGCACTTCGGTCCATTCGGCGAAGGGCAGGTTGCTGGTGACCATCGTTGAACCACGCTCGTAGCGTTGGCTGAGCATCTCGAAGAGCAGTTCGGCGCCGGACTTCGATAGCGGCACGAAGCCGAGTTCATCGACGATGAGCAGGTCGTAACTGGCGATTTGCTTTTGAAAGCGCAGCAGCTTCTTCTCGTCGCGTGCCTCGATCAGCTCACTGACCAGAGCCGAGGCGGTGGTGAAGCGGACGCGGTGTCCGCTCTGGCATGCAGCGAGGCCAAGGGCCAGTGCGATGTGCGTCTTGCCGGTGCCCGAGTTGCCAAGGAGGAGCACGTTCTCCTTGCGCAGCAGGAACTCGCAGCGCGCCAGTTCCAGCACCATCGCCTTGTTGAGCGTGGGCATGGCGAGGAAGTCGAAGCTGTCCAGGCTCTTGATGATGGGGAACTTGGCCTGCCGGATCCGGCGTTCGGTGGCGCGGCGTTCGCGGTCCAACAGCTCCAACTCAGCCATCCGCAGGAGATAGCGTGGGTAGTCGACGTCCTCGACCGCGCACTGCCGTGCGATGCGGTCATACTCGCGCAGCATCGTGGGCAGACGCAACGCCTTTAGATGATGTTCGAGTAAAAGCTGCGGCGTCTCGATGATGGGGAGCGATTCTTCGATCGCGCTCATGCGGCCGCTCCTTCAAGCAGAGTCATGTAATCGGAGGCTTGGGTCGTTCGTACTTCGGCCATCGGGAGGTGGGGATAGTTCTCCATGTCGAGCCGGGGCGGTCTCCGCTCGATCCGGCAGAGCAGCAGATGCTTGACCGCGTCGAAGCCAATCGTGCCCAACTGCAGCGCATCGTCGATGGCGTGCGTCAGTCGCTTCCAGCGAGAAGGTCTCCAGCAGACGCAGTACCTGTACATACTCGCGCCCGCCGTGCTTCTTCAGCCTGGCCTCCAGCAACCGTCGCAGGATGGCGAAGCAGGGTGGCAGATCCCATCCCGCAAGCGGCGCGGCCTGGTCCAGAGCTCGGGTCTTGTGTTCGAGCAGCGCCAGATAGTGCAGCGGATCGAAGATGACCACTTCGCGCTCATAGCTGCGCGGGTGCCGGGCGATGACCTCGCTCGCGCACGCGATCGTCACCTCATGGACGTAGCCCCGCACCAGCACCTGAAGATGGCCATGGCGGGTGGGCACGGAATAATCGTTGCCGCGATAGCGCACCAGGGCAAGCGAGTTGACCCGGGCCGCGACCTTCTCGCAGGCTTCATACGGCGCGACGGGCAGCGGTAAGAAAGCCACACGGTCGCGCTCGAAGCGTTCGCCGATCGTCTCGGTGTGCCCGCGCAACCGCCGCTCGCGCCGCCTGCGGCACTGTTGCTCCAGATGCGCGTTGAACGCTTCCCAGCTGGGAAACCGCGGGATCGGCACCATGAAGTTCCGGCGAGCATACCCCACCAGCCCTTCCACCTTGCCCTTATCGTTGCCCTTGGCCGGCCGGCCAAACTTGTCGGCAAAGAGATAGTGGCTCTGCAGTTCGGAGAACGCCCTCGTCCGCTGCCGCTCCGTGCCGCCCAGCATCTTCGCCACCGCGATCTTCGTGTTGTCGTAAAGGATGCGGGTCGGCACACCGCCGAAGTATGCGAACGCCCTGACATGACCTTCCAGAAATGCTTCGGTCGTCTCGGCTGGGAAGGCGATGACGAAGCAGTCATCGGAGTGGGGCAGATCCATCACCAGGTAGTGCGCCTTCCGCTCCACGCCGGCGATCACCACCAACGCTTCACCGAAGTCCACCTGAGCTTCCCCCGCCGGGTGCGTCAACGGCACGAACATCTCCCGGCCACGCAGTGTCGCCGCGCGCACGTAGTCCTTCACGATCGTGTAACCGCCCTTGAACCCGTGCTCTTCCCGAAGCCGGTCCAGGATCCGCTTCGCCGTATGCCGCTGCTTGGCTGGTCGCTGGCGATCATCCTCCAGAATGGCGTCGATCACACCCACCCACGGCCCCAGCCTGGGACGCTTCGCAGGCTGCTCCCGCTGATAGCCAGGGGGCACCGAGTAGCGCAGCATCTTACGCACCGAATCCCGAGAGATGCCAAACTCAACAGCTACCGCTCGCTGGCTCCGACCATCCACCAGTACCGCACGCCGAACCCGACCATAAAGCTCCACCTTGAACATCCTCCGGTGTCCCATGAACTTCGTGGCTCTCGCAACAGTCCATGAAACCCAATCCCGGCGGTGGACAACTTTTACACCGCCACGTACCGCCGCTCACGCGGCGCTACATGGCCTATTTTTGCTCCGGCGCTCACAACGGCTCCGTCCGCCTCTGATCACTCAATCGCCCCGCCTCTCGATAACCTGACGGGGAGCAAGGAGCAAAACAAGCTCGTAAAACCCCTAAACCGCGGCCAAGGAACCTGGAGTAGCAGCCTGACATACTCCCGCTTCGTTAGAAAGCACCAAAATCAAAGCCAAAGGCGCTTCAGATGCAAGAGTTTTTCAACAGCATCGATCGTTTGCGCAATGATCTGTGGACCATCCTAAAGCCCTGTGATCTTCAGAGATAGATAGTTGGGTTCTTCCGTACATTTGGTGATTCTTTCCAGCGGGTCTGGGGCCGGGTAAGAAGGAGGTAGCTGTGGGAGGCTCTTGATGACCCAAGGGACGCTGCTACCGAACCCTTATGAAGTGAAGCTGATCTGTCTTCGTCCGAAGGATGGGGCGATTCAGATGGAATTACAGGCATGCCGTGCGTTCTCCGCATGCCCGCTGTGTGGAACTCCATCAGGTCGAGTTCATAGCCGCTACTCGCGTCGTCTGGGTGATTTGCCATGGGAGCGGCTCCCGGTTCGCATTCTGCTCTCAACCCGGAAGTTCTTCTGCACGGGCGATGGATGCCGGCGCCGCATCTTTACCGAACCGCTTCCGGGCGTCGCCTTACGATATGCCCGGCGGACACTCAGAGCAACCGAGGCTCTGAACTGGATCACGTTAGCTCTTGGTGGGCAGGCAGGTGCTCGTCTCGCAGGTCGCCTGGGTTTGCTGGCGAGTGGACCGACATTGCTTCGACAGGTGCGGCGGCGCATTCAGCCCTGTACAGTACCAGCTCCACGCGTTCTCGGCATCGACGATTGGGCGTGGAAGAAGCGTCATCGCTACGGGACCATTCTTTGTGATCTGGAAGCGGGCAAGGTCATCGACCTTCTTCCCGACCGGGAGTCAGGGACGGTAGCCGCATGGCTGAGAGAGCATCCGGGAACGCAGATCATCAGCCGCGACCGGGCCAGCGCTTATGCCAAGGCCGCACGGAGAGCTGCTCCTGAGGCCATCCAGATTGCCGATCGCTGGCATCTGCTGAGCAACTTGAGTGAGGCACTGAGAACCGCTCTTGAACCCCATCGCCGCGTCATGACGCAAGCGGCCAGGGCCTGCCATGCTGTTGATTTGAGAGAGCAGCTTATGACAGATCAGGTTATGTCCACTCCGACTTCAACAGCAAAACAGAGAAACCGCGAGCGCAGACACCATCTCTATAAACAAGTGAAGGCCCTGATCGATGGTGGTGTGAGCCAATCCGACGCTGCTCGCCAGCTCGGGATCAGTCTTCGCACCGTGCAGCGATGGATACAGGCTGGTGTGTTTCCTGAGAGGACGCCTCGTTGCTACCCACACTCGGTAGACGCCTATGCCAGCTATCTCGACAAACGCCTGCTCCAGGGCTGCCGTAACGTCAGCCAGCTCTGGCGAGAACTGAGACAGCAGGGTTATCGCGGCCAGCTCAGCAGCGTCTGGCACTGGCTTCGGAAACATCAAGGGCATGCCAAACAGGATTCGTTGAAGAACCTCGTAAAGCCCCTCGTGCATGCATCACCACGTCATACGGCGTGGCAGATCCTGAAGGACACAGCTTCCGCGAAGCCCTATCTCGACGAACTCTATCGCGCCTCTCCCGAAATCGCCCAGCTCGCGCATCTTGGAAAGGAGTTCTTCCGTATCGTTCGCTGTCGCGATCTTGCCGCATGGCCCGAGTGGCTTGAAGCTGCCCAACACACCGGCCTAAGCCGCTTCGTCTCCGGGATCACACGCGATCGGGACGCCGTCGAAGCCGCCTTGCATCTGCCGTGGAGCAACGGCCCAGTCGAAGGACAGGTCCATCGACTCAAGCTGATCAAGCGGCAGATGTACGGTCGAGCCAGCTTCGATCTGCTCAGACTGCGCGTCCTACAGAAGGTATGAAAACAGGGCTTCATGACATACGCGCTTGCCACATGACGAGCTTCACCAAATGTACGGAAGAACCGATAGTTGGCGGGCTTTCTTCAGCGCTATGTGACGCCAATCACGAGGGTGCTTCGACCCGCCGTACTACGTTAAGCGTCGCGAGCTTTACTACGATTTCTATCAGCCCGAGGACCATGCAAAAGTTGCCGACGCTGTTAGGGACGCTCTCTCTCGTCAGAAGTGGATCGTGTCTTACGACAACGTCGTAGCGATCCGATCGCTTTACGCTAGCGTGCGGCACGTCACATACGACATCGGCTACAGCGCACGTTCAGCTCGTAAAGGCTCAGAGGTCATGTTTTTCTGTGATGGGCTTAAAGTTCCGCCAAGTCTGGGTGTTATCAGCCTGTCCACCGATCAGCCGAAGGTTCCATTCGGCATAGGCTAACAGTCAGTAGTACGGGTGATGTTGTAGGCCAGAGCCATCGCCCAGCAGCAGACCACCTCTGAGAGGCCAGCGGCATGATCCCCCTGCAACACTGAAGCCAGCCCGTACGGGCTGGCTTCGCTTCCTGCTCACCAAGGGGCAGGGGGAGTTTCTCTTACAATCATACAGGCGGAGCGGGGCGTGTCAATGCCGTGCTCCTGGAGTGTTGCTTGGCCAAAATCAACGTCTACATCGACGGTTTCAATCTGTACTACGGCGCTCTGAAACGCACACCCTACAAGTGGCTTGACCTGGGATTGCTGGCACGGACATTATTGCCGAGCGATACAGTGCAAGAGGTCCATTACTTCACTGCACGAGTCAGTTCCAGACCCTATAACCCGACTTCTGCTCACGACCAAGGGCTCTATATCCGAGCGCTCAAGACTGTGCCGAACCTCCAGATCAAGTACGGGCACTTTCTCACTCACTCCGTTCCTATGTACCTGACCAGTGTTACGCCCGCGCAAAGGGTTTGGGTAGACAAGACGGAAGAGAAAGGCTCGGACGTCAATCTCGCATCCCACCTGCTGCGAGATGCTTATACGAAGAAATTCGAGGTCGCTGTTCTCATCACGAACGACTCTGATCTCGCGGAACCCGTCAGGATCGTCGCGCAAGAACTCGGACTGCCGGTGGGCCTCCTCAACCCCCACCAATTTCACAGCAGGGAACTGAGACAGTACGCGACGTTCCTCAAGCGGATCAGGCAGGGTGATTTGGCGGCGTGCCAGTTTCCGAGGACACTCACTGACCGCAAGGGGACTTTTGCCAAGCCATCGGGCTGGTAAACCGGAAGGCTGTAACCGTGAGAACGGTTATATCAACGATTCGGAACCTGATGGTTACATAAGTGGTTACAGTAACGAAAAAGGAGGCCAGCCGGTGAGGGCTAACCTTCTTGTAAGTGCTTGATTCTAAGGAATGGTGCGGAGGAGGGGACTTGAACCCCTATGCCTTGCGGCGCTAGCACCTCAAGCTAGTGCGTCTGCCAATTTCGCCACCTCCGCGTTTGGCTCAGACTCGTTGCGGTGGCATTGAGTCTAAAGTGGTGAACAATCCAAGGTTAGTGTAGCATTCTGTGGCTGTTCCGGGGTGGGTACTGGGCTCCCGACCATGAATGCTCATTGGGATTAGTGCTTCGTTGCCCAGAGATCTGGTTTGGTGGTGATGTGAACCTGTTGCATCCCTATCACGATACGCGCTGCTTTTGATTGGCAATACAGCTTAGTGCGCCCTAGAAGTGGTTCCGAAGCTCCGAGAAGGAAGGAAGTTCGAGGAGTGTCTGGGCGACCGGAGGCGGGTTGACGGTTTCGTGTTCGAGCACCCAGGTAAAGTCGTGAGGAATGAAAACAGCGTGCAAGCCGGCGGCGAGTGCTGGATTAATGTCCGATTTTGGGCTGTTGCCGATCATCCAGGTTGTGGCAGCCTCGAAGCCGTGTTTTTGAGAGAGCGAACAGTAGGCATCCTCATGTTTTTCCGGGAGTATTTCGACATCCGCAAAGAGGTTGGCAAGGCCTGAGCGGTGGAGTTTGTCGGTCTGCTCCTCGGGATTGCCTTTGGTGACGAGTAGAATGCGATGACGTTTGGCAAGATCAGCAAGCGTTTCGGCAACACTGGGGAGCAGTTCAATCTCCTGGTCGGCTATGGATTGTGCGAAGTTGTGGATGCGATGCCGCTTCTCATCGGTCAGGGGCGAGTCAGTAAGCTGTTCGAAAACAGACGACAAGCGAATGACGGAAGCTTTCGAGTCCATAGCCGTGGGCTGCGATGGTGGCGTGTTCGACCATGTTTAGATGACCGCGAACCTCGGCGGGAGTATGGACGCGATGATCAAGATATGAGATGAACGCGGTGATCGCCCGCTCGAAGTAGATATTGTTTTCCCAGAGCGTATCGTCCGCGTCGATGAGAAGAGTTTGCCCAGGGAGGCGACGAGTGTTGTTGTGTATGAAAGCCACGAACCTATTATAAGGCGCCCTGCGAGCACGGCATCTCCGCGATTGATCCTCCGGGCTGCGATAAAGCACGGGGTGAACTAAGCGACTCGGCTCTCCTCGCGCTCTCCATCGTTCCCCTCTTTGGCCGTTGAAGTGATCGAAATCGTCTGCTCTGTCCAGACTGAAGCAGATAAATGCACTCAAATCGCAAGGAAGGTCATGCATGCGATCTGCCGTGTCGCTGCATGGAGTGCAGCAAGGCAGCGCTGCATTGTTTACGCAGCCGCGATTAGTCGGTGAAGCCGTAAGCATCTGGATTTCAAGTACAGTGAACGCTGGTGAACCTGCACGATGAGCGATGCTGTACTCTTCTTACTGCTTCGCGTTCGTTCGTACTCAGAAGACAGCAAACCATGGAGACTAAGTTCATTGAAGAAACGATTTTTGCCGTCGGCGCTGTCTTGCATGATTGCGGGTTTTCTTAGTTTGCTCGGAACTCTTCCTTTGATGGCGAGTTCAACGCTGCCTGCGCCGATCGTCGTTTCCTCAGGTTGGCAACTCCAGGATGTGGCCAAGGTGCCGGGATCGGGAGCCGTAATCTCTCAACAAAAATTTATACCAGAGGGCTGGTACACCGCTACTGTGCCCGGAACGATTCTAACGAGCCTGGTAAATGCTGGTGTCTATCCTGAACCGCTTTATGGCGAGAACAATCGTCCCGACAGGATTCCCGACAGCCTGAGCCGCACACCCTTCTGGTACAGGACGCTCGTTACCGTTCCGAAGACGTACAAGCACAAGCAGATCTGGCTGAACTTCGCCGGGATCAATTATTCGGCAGAGGTTTGGGTCAACGGAAAGCAGGCGGGGACGATTCGCGGGGCATTTACGCGGGGAACCTTCGACATTTCAGCGATGGTGAAGCCGGGCAAGCAAGCGGTTTTAGCAGTGCTTGTGACGCCGCAACCCCATCCTGGAGTTCCAATTGAGCACACGATTCGAAACGGAATTGGCAAAAACGGCGGCATCACCGCCATCGATGGGCCAACATTTCTTTCGACTATCGGCTGGGACTGGCTGCCCGGCATACGGGATCGCGACACAGGAATCTGGCAGAAGGTGTATCTCTCCACGAGCGGTCCAGTCCTCGTCAAGAATCCGGTGGTCACAACTGACCTGTCGCTACCAAGCCTGGACACTGCGGATGTCTCTGTCCAGGCCAGCATAGAAAACATTAGCGATCAGCCGCAGAAAGGCTTGCTGAAGGGGAGCTTTGGCGATGCAGCGTTTCAGAAGCAGATCGAAGTTGCGCCGCACAGCGCCATACTCGTCTCATTCGATCCGAAGACGACACCGGAGTTGCACCTCACTCATCCCAAGCTATGGTGGCCGAACGGATATGGACCGCAGAATCTTTACGACCTTCACTTAAGTTTCGAGATGAAGGGAAAGATTTCCGACAGCCAGAATGTCAGTTTTGGAGTCCGGAAGATTACCTATGCGGTGGCCGATTCCGAGAACCTGACGATTTCAGTCAATGGTGTTCGGGTCTTTATCCGTGGTGGGGACTGGGGTCTGGACGAGGCGATGAAACGCATTCCGCGGGAGCGGTTGGAGGCGCAGATTCGCATGCACCAGATTGCCAATCTCAACATGATTCGCAACTGGGTTGGACAGAGTACAAGCGAAGATTTTTATGAGATGTGCGACAAGTACGGCCTGCTTATATGGGATGAATTCTTTCAGCCAAATCCGAGTGACGGCCCTGATCCTACAGATCTTGTGACGTACATGGCTAACGTGCGGGACAAGATCCTGCGTTTTCGCAATTATCCGGCGATCGCTGTCTGGTGTGCGAGAAACGAAGGAAATCCTCCGAAGGAGATCGATAGTGCATTGCGCAGCTTGATGGTCGAGCTCGATCCGGTCCGGCTGTATCAGGCCAACTCAGCAGACGGGCATGGGGTCCGGTCGGCTGGACCGTATCACTGGCGTACGCCGAGAGAGTTCTACATGTTCAAGGACGAAGAGGCTTTCAAAACGGAGACCGGGAGCATGTCTGTCCCCACCATCGAGTCCATTCACTGCATGATGCCCGAGAAGGATTGGGAGATCATCAACGATGACTGGGCGGAGCATGACTTTGCACGAGGTGCCCAGGGCGGCGACACCTATCGGGATCTCATCGCGGCGCGCTACGGCAAACTGGCAAACCTTGCTGACTTTGTACGCAAGTCCCAGCTGGCGAACTACGAGGCGTTCCGTGCGATGTATGAAGGCCGCAATGCGAAGCTGTTCAAGCCCAGCACAGGCGTGATCACCTGGATGAGTAATCCGGCGCAGCCGAGCTTCGTGTGGCAGCTCTACCATCATGATCTTGAGCCCTTCTCATCGCTCTTCGCGGTGAAGGCGGCCGGCGAACTTACGCATATCCAGCTGAACGAGAGCAATGGGAACGTTGAGGTTATCAATAATCTGCCTGCGCCGCTGACGAATGCTGTAGCGCACATCTCGATCTATAACCTTGATGGCACCGCAGCGTATCAACATGACTTTCCTGTGACCACCTTGGCAAGTACAGCAACAGATCTGGGCTTAGTGGACTGTCCGCCTGCGCTCTCGCCGGTGTACTTTGTGCGACTAGAGTTGCGGGATTCATCGGGCAAGGTTCTCTCTCGCAATATATACTGGCGCGCACTTCCGGAACACCAGGATGATCTAACAGACCTCAACAAGCTTTCGATCGTCACGCTCGATGCGAAGGTCGAACGGCATGACGCGGATGGCAGGTGTCTCCTTTCGGTAACGCTGCATAATCTGGGAGCCCAAGTTGCGCTGATGACGCATGTACAGCTTCGACGGCAGCAGTCTGGGCAGCGGGTGTTGCCGGTTTACTATACGGATAACTATGTGTCGCTCGTGCCGAATGAAACAACAACTCTTTCAATCGAAGCGGCTGAAGCAGATCTCAAAGGAGAGATGCCTCTGATAGTCGTCGATGGATGGAACGGAAGGGTCGTTCCCTCGACCTCTCCGGATGTCGCTGTCGGACCGAATGTGGATGCTCAGGTGGATCACTGGCCGGTGACGGACCTGCCGATGTATATCCCTGTACCTGAGTGATCTGCTGTCAGATGTCTTGAAATGCATGCACCGGGGAATGGGGGAGCGTGCAGATCTGCAAATTCTAGCCCTGAGCCAGCTCTTTCGCCCGCTGCGTAGCGCGCTTGACTGCCTTGATCAGCGTGACACGCAGGCCACCCTCTTCGAGCTCGAGGATGCCGTCCACGGTGCAACCGGCAGGAGTCGTCACCTGGTCTTTCAGGAGCGCGGGGTGATAGCCGGTTTCGAGCACCATGCGGGCTGAGCCATAGGTGGTCTGCGCGGCCAGTAACGTTGCCACGTCGCGTGGCAGACCGACGTTTACGCCAGCCTCCGCCAGCGCCTCGATGATGATGTAGAGGAACGCCGGACCCGAGCCGGACAATCCGGTTACGGCGTCCATATGCTTCTCGTCGACCACAACAGTGCGGCCCACGGCTTGAAAGATGCGCTGAGCGACGGCCATCTGCGGCTCAGCGACAAAGCGGCCGCTGCACAGCGCGGTAACCCCAGCGGCGATCATGGCGGGGGTGTTGGGCATTGCACGAATAACGGCAAGGTCGCAGCCAGCAGCATCTTCAATGCTACGGGTCTTAACCGAGGCGGCGAAGGAGAGCAGCAGCTTGGCGGTGTTCAGCGCAGGGCGAATCTGCTCTACAAGGGCGGAGACCTGGATCGGCTTGACCCCCAGCAGAATGACATCCGCTTGTTGAGCGGCGGCAAGATTGTCTGTCGTTACGTCCATGCCGAACTGGGCGGAGAGTGCGTGTGCCCGTTCGGGATGCTGCACGGTCGCAAAGATCTGATCCGGAGCGATCAGATTGTTCTTCATGAAGGCCTGCAGAAGAATCCCGCCCATTTTGCCGGCACCCAGTACAGCCACGCGTATTCCCGGCAGTACAGCGGCGGGTGCGGTTCCTTCATCGGTCACATCGTTCATAGCAGAAGGCTATCAGACTATTTTTTCTGGTCAGCGATCCAGGTATCGACTCGTTTTTCGAGAACGTCGAGCGGCAGCGCGCCGGAGTCGATGACAACATCATGGAAATCCTTCAAATGGAATCGTGGCCCCAGCGCCGTTTGTGCACGCTGGCGCAGCTCGAGGATCTTCAACTGGCCCATCTTGTAGCCGAGTGCCTGTCCAGGCCAGGCGATATAGCGGTCGACTTCGGCCTGGATGTTGGTTTCATCAATGGCGGAATGCGCGTGGAAGTAATCAACCATCTGCTGCCGTGTCCAATGCTGTGAGTGGACACCGGTGTCGACGACGAGCCGGATCGCCCGCCAGATATCCGCCTCGAGACGGCCATAGTCGCTGTAGGGATCCTGGTAGAAGCCGATCTCCTTGCCCAGCCGCTCGCTGTAGAGCGCCCATCCTTCCGTGTAGGCCGTGTAGTAGCCGTATTTGCGGAATTCCGGTAGGCCGGTGAGTTCCTGCGCGATGGCAATCTGGAGATGATGGCCGGGAATGCCTTCGTGGTAGGAGACGGCTTCTACGGGGGCGAGTGAGCGCTCGGCGAAGTTGTAGGTGCTGACGTACACGCGTCCGGGCCGGCTGCCGTCCGGGGTCCCCGGATAGTAATAGGCTGCCGCCTGATTCTTCTCGACGTAGGGGGGCACCGGCAGGATCTCGAGCGGGGCTTTCGGGAGGCGGCCGAAAAGTTCGGGCAACTTTGGTTTCATGCCTGCGATGTAGCTTCGGTAGGCGTCCAGCAAAGCGTCCTTCGATGCGGGATGCTCCTTCGGGTTCGTCTTCAATCCTGAGCTAAAGCTCTTAGCATCCAGGAAGCCTAGCCGCTTGATAATGGCAAGCATCTCGGTCTCGTCACGCTTCACCTCGTCGAGACCGATCTGGTGAATCTCTGCGGGCGTCTTCTCAAGCGTGGTGCTCTGGCGCACGCGGAACGCATAGTATGCATCCCCCTCGGGAAGTGCGCTGGCGCCCGGCTCCATGCGTCCCTTTGCGACGTACTGTCCACTCAGAAAGTGGGCGAACCGCTGGTAGGCAGGAAGCACTTCACTCGCAATGGCATCGAGGACTGCTGCCGCAATGCGCTTCTGCTCGTCTGCATTGATATCCTTCGGAAGCTTCTTCAATGGCCCGGCAAAGGGCGATTCGGCCGGCGTCTGCGCTGCGAGAGCCTGAGTTTGCACGAGGACTTTTTCGAGCAGGAACTTTGGCGGCATCCGCCCATCCTCCATGCCGAGTTGCATATTGGTTGTGATCTGCGAGAAGGCTACCGGAATCTTTTTGAGGCGCGCGATATAGTCGTCGAAATCCTTGACCGAAGTGAAGGACAGTTGGTCCACCAGTTGCGGCAGGTCGGTGTGAAGGCCCGAAAACTGATTGACCGGCATCTCCCATTCCTTGAACTTCGCGGTCTCCTGGTCGTCGATCAGCGAGCGGATCATCAGGTCGTCCGATAGCTGCTCCTGTTGCGGGAGACCGGTCGCGTCGATCTCTGAAAGTCGCTGGAGAAAGACCCGTCCGCGGGCCAATGATGCGTTTACCTCCTGGACCGAGTAGTCGGAGAGCTGGTCGTTGTACCGCTTGTCGCCGATCGAGGAGGCAAACTCCGGCGCGTGCTTCAATCGGTCTTGCCAGATATCCGCGAAGACGGCGATCAGAGCTTTGCTGCGGGCCTCGGCAGGAGAGGGTGTCTGCGCTTGCAGAAACTGGAGACCGTTTGCAGAAACAAAGATGATCGTTCCTGCGATGAGCCTCACAGTGAAGTATGCCAATCGCATAAATTGTTTTTCTGACAATAGAGCCATGGTGCAGTCTAGCGTCTCTGCTACCGTAATCGTGAATGCGGACCGGCTGTGCGGAACCCGGGGGGTGTGGACGAATGTGCTCCGATGGTGGACGCATCCAGCATTCGGTAGAGTGTTGAACGGCTGATTCCCAGGACCTCAGAAGCCCGCAGCTTATTTCCTGCGCATCGAGTCAGGACATCCAGCACATGCCTCTGCACAATGTCTTCAAGCCTTTCCAGGTGCTGCTCCGGCACGGGTTGCGTAGCGTCCTGCTCGCGCCGAAGCAGCGAAAGATGCTGCGGCTCCACAATCATCCCGCCTTGAGCCTGGGTAGCGGTGCTTGCGTCTTCGAGGACGTTGATGAGTTCACGGACGTTTTCTGACCAGTGGTGGCGCTCAAGGCAGGCGACTGCCTCCGCTGTAATTGCTACTATTCCAGCGCCCTGACGTAGCAAGGTCTTGGACACTGTAGCAATATCTTCCTGTCTAAGCCGCAGGGGAATCAGCGTGATCTCAACTGCTGCAATGCGGCGGTACAACTCCTCCCGAAACTGTCCGGTTGTCGCCCGGGCTCGCAATGCACCGTCGTCTGAGGCCACGATCCGCAGGTCATAGCGCTGGGAGCGAGGCCCGTGATGCTGCTGCAGCAGCCGCAGAAGTGACGCTTGAAGCGGAAGCGGCATACAACTTAGGGCAATTATATAGTTGACTCAGTGTTTGGGTCAGCGGATGATGGTGGTGCGGAATGATCCCAAGGCCCGCATCATCGGAGGGTTGGTTGGCTGTTTTTCATATCTATGTGGATGAGAGCGGGAAGCTAACGTCGAACGCCGACTATACCTGCCTAGGTGGTTATATCGGCCACGAATCACAATGGGCAATGTTCTCGGAGAGGTGGAATATTGTTCGGTTGAAATGGGGCGTTCCCCCCATTCACATGTCGAGGATCGTTTCTCCAGATCACAAAAATGATGAGTGGAAAACGATTCAAGATAAATGGGGGGAGAATTGGGTGCCGATGCGAGACGACATGTTGGCTGATTTCGCCAAGATTGTCGCAGGTGCTGGATTGGTCGCTATTGGAGCTGTGGTTGACGCCAATAGGTACCGACAGATAAAGGCGCAAAGCAATGGCTTATCATTCCCGGACTCAAATGTTTTCGCTCTTCATCGCGTAGTGATGCGCGGGATAGAAAGGGTCAGCATAGTCGACCCAAACGCTACTATAAGCATCATCGTTGATGATGATCCGGAGTATGCATGGCACTACTACTTGCAACTCAAAGAGCTAAAGAGCCACCCGAACATATCTGCTTTCGGGCATGTAAAGAACAGAATCCACGGGATCTCTTTTGTCAATGATTCTTCGTATCCTGGCATCCAAGCGGCCGACATGTTGGCCTGGGTTGTCAGGAATTACATGGTTGAAAAAAAACAGAATGCGGGGGTAGAGGCTTCCGCCCTCTTTCTTCTACTGACACAGCAAGGCACAAACCAGCCCGGCGTCTATGATGCCGAAACGCTTCAAAAACTTGCAGACAACACTATCGAAGCGATGAGGGTAGGTAATGAAAACGAGTAAGGAGTTCACTGCATTTCGGGAAGGCATTGGCAAGATTCTCCAAGCGAACCCGTCTATCGTGAAGGCCGCGATGGAAGTTGAGAAGCAGGAGCGAGCCGTAGAGGCCAAGCAAACGGGAAAGCGGGGCCGAGGTAGGCCACCTAAGACAACTTCTTCCTCCCCCGCTTCTTCCAGCCGCGATGCTTAGTTCGCGGCGGCTCCCACCTTGCCGGTGACTTCGGCATAGGTGAGACGTTTTCCTGTCACTTGGGATAGAGCCATAGAGAAGCGGTCTGCATCACCCATGTTCTTGCGATTGTTGTACCGGAAAGATTGTTCGTCGAGGTAACGGAAGAGATGGAAGGGTTCGACGCTCACATAAGTACCATTGATGCCACGTTTCAGCAGCGACCAGAAGTTCTCAAGGCCGTTAGTATGAATGCGCCCGTTGACGTACTCAACAGCGTGATCCACAACCTTGTGGGCGTAATCCCCGGCCAAACCCTCATACGAGAGCAGTGCGTCAGTGTAGAGAGCCGCGCCAGCCTCAACATGCTTGCGAACCTCAGACTGGAGAGCAGTCTTTTTGCGGTTCGGGACAACGATGGTACGAACCTGTCCGCCGCGCTCAAGAATTCCCATGACGGCGACCTTATCCTTCGTTCCTGTGCCGGTGATACGGCGAGCCTTGACGCTAATGTGCATGTTGCGGGCCTTGCCACCGATGAAGGTCTCATCGGCTTCGACCTCGCCACCACCGTTGCCGCCCAGCTTCATCAGGGAGCCGTTCTGCATCGCAAGGCGGATGCGGTGAAGCATGAACCATGCCGACTTCTGAGTGACGCCCAGCGACCGAGCCAACTCGCAAGAGCTAACTCCATTCTTGGCGGAAGTTATGAGCCAAACGGCGGGAAGCCACTTATCCAAGCCGAGAGGGGAATCTTCGAAAATGGTTCCGACCTTGATAGAGAACTGTTTCCGCGCGTGCTTGCTCTTGCATTCCCAGAGACGGCGAGTAGGAATGAACTTTACTTCTTTGCTCCCACAAGTAGGGCAGATAACACCCTTCGGCCAACGCTCAGCAGCGAAAAACTTGAGGCAAGTATCGGCGTCTGCGAAGTGAATAATGGCTTCTTGAAGTGTGCGTGGGCTGCTCATAAAGAAAGAATAGAGGAAGCATCTCACTGAGTCAACTATATAATTGCCCAACTTAGGCCATCCAGAAAGAGGGTTCCGCGATGTGCTTCCCGCAGAATATCGGACTGGTGGGAGCACTGAAGAAGTTTCTGCTCAAACTCTGCCGCCCGCCACACCACAAATGGTCCACGTGCACCCGGACTTCGTTCGTGCAGCGCCCGCGCCACCGTCTCTTTGCCCGTACCCGCTTCGCCCGTCACCAGCGCCGTTCGAAAGTAGGGGGCGATCCGTTGAAGCTGCGAGCGGACGCGGCGAATCGCAATACCGTCGCCTGCAAGATAATAAGAGTCTAATGCCTCCCTATGTTTCTCCAAGGTCTGTCCGTGAGAGTTCAGTCCATGAGAGGCACGCGGGTGTGAGGCACGGAGGGAACACAGATCGGAGCTGCTGGCGAGGTAACCTTGGCATGACATAGCTATGTCATACATCGGCAGCGGTCGGGTTTTGTTGAGGAAATAGAACGAGAAGCCCTGATGCCGCAGAACACAGGCATCAGGGCTAGGGTCGTTTCGAGACGCTTAGGCGTTGGTTGTGGCGCAGTAAGTATCGAAGGCGCGCGTGAGTTCCTGTGCGATCGCCGGCGCAGTTGAAGTCTCGATTGCCGAGCGCTGCATGAGATATACAAGCTGTCCGTCTCGAAGTATGGCAATGGCGGGCGACGTGGGCGGATGTCCACCAAAGTAGCTGCGCGCACGTTCGGTCGCCTCGCGATCCTGGCCTGCGAATACGGTTACAGCGTGGTCTGGCTTCGTCGCGTGCTGCATGGCGAGACGAACGCCTGGACGCATTTTGCCAGCGGCGCATCCGCAGATCGAATTGACGACCAGCATCGTTGTCCCCGGCCTGGCGACAGCAGCATCGACCTCAGCCGCATCGCGAGCCTCGGCAAGACCAGCGCGGCTCAACTCTTCACGCATTGGAATCAACATAATCTCTGGGTACATGGTGTCCTCCTGGACTTGAGTACAGACTCGGTACTGAATTAAAGCTCTTCCCTATTGTAAGGCCTGCCCTATCTGCCTGCCATAGTGACTGGGCGCTCTGTCCCGCATCTGCTTCTACAGTGACGCCTGTTGTTGTACTCTCAAGCGGTGCGGCTCCTCCCGGTTCAACTCCCGACTATCCAGATTCAGGAGTACGTGCCACTCGCTCCGTACACGACGCTTGGGATCGGCGGTCCGGCCCGTTTTTTCACCCGCGTCACGACGCCGGACCAGGTCGTAGAGGCTGTGCTTTACGCCCGAACCCGCAGTCTTCCTCTGCTTGTGCTAGGTGGCGGCAGCAACCTGCTGATCAGCGACGCAGGCTTTGAGGGACTGGTGATTCATACCGCTCTTGATGGCCCTGTTCAAAGGGTCGTCAACCGCGGCGAAGACCCGGCGAACGCTAACGTCGTGTACACAGTTCCCGCAGGGATGGACTGGAACGCCTTCGTTCTCATGGCCGCCGCGGCGGGAGACACCGGCGTCGAGTGCCTCGCGGGCATTCCGGGACTCGTTGGAGGCAGTCCGATCCAGAATATCGGTGCATATGGTCAGGAAGTTGCCACTACGATTATTTCAGTCGCGGCACTCGATCTTGAGACGCTTCGCTTGGTCCATCTGGACCGTGATGTGTGCGAATTCGGCTATCGGCGCAGCGTCTTCAACACCAGGCACCGCAGCCGCTACGTTATCACCGGAGTTGATTTCGGGTTTGATCCGCGCGCAACTCCAACGCTCCTGTACGCGGAACTTCAACGCTATTTTGAAGGGGTAGCGACCTTCCCCAAACCTATCGACATCTACCATGCAGTTCGGACTATTCGTCAAGGGAAAGGAATGCTTCTCGTCGACGGCGATCCGGATTGTCGGAGTGCAGGATCCTTCTTCAAGAACCCCATCGTTTCTCACCAGGCCGTGGAGCGTGTTGCAAACGTATTGCACGTCAGCGAAAGGGCAATTCCGCACTGGGCCGCGGCGAACGGTCTGACTAAACTTTCCGCAGCCTGGCTGCTTGAGCAGGCGGGATTCCACAAAGGTTTCGCTATGGGACGTGCGGGCATTTCTTCCCGTCACACCCTTGCGCTGATCAACCGTGGAAACGCCAGCTTCGCGGATGTAGTTGCATTGCGCGATTCTATCGTTCGCGAGGTGGAGAGTCGATTTCAGATCACGCTTGACCAAGAGCCAGTTCAAGTAGGCTAGAGCCGATGTTGAAGAGTGGTTTACTGCCCGCGCAACTGTACCAGCAGTCTCTCTCGCTCCGGTGCAAGTACCTTCTCGACCGATCCCTGCCCGGTGATTCTGCCGTCCTCCAGCCTGAGCACGTCGGCACGCAGAAGGAATGCCTCGCCGATGTCATGAGTGACGGAGAGCACCGGTAAATTCCGGTCGAGAAGCCAAGCCTGCAAGTCGATCGCGAGAGCGTCGCGCAAGGCTAAGTCCAAGCCGGCAAATGGTTCATCGAGGAGAAGAAGCGTACCCCCTCCCCTGACGACGGAAGCGATCGCCCGAGCCACCGAAACACGCTGGCGTTCGCCGCCGCTCAGGGCTTGCGGCTGCTTCTCAGCAAGCCGCGTGATGCGAAAGAGTTCCAGCAACTCCTCGACGAGCGTAGCTTCAGCCTGTTGCGATCGGACGCCGTATCGAACGTTGTCCCGCACCGAGATTCCCGGAAACAGACGTGCTGTCTGCCCCGCATAGCGTATGTCACGCAGATGAGCTGGTACAAGGAGATGTGCCGTTGTGTTGACGATCGGCCTTTCTCTCAGAAGGATTGTTGCTTGATCCGGGCGCACGAAGCCCATAATGGCGCGGAGTATTGTCGTTTTACCGCTACCCGAAGGTCCGAAGAGCACCGTCCACGGCTCAGTCAGGGAAAACATGACATCGAGCTCGATCGGTCCTTGCCGGTGCCGCATTTCAACTTTCAGGAACGGGTTCCTAATCGACAAAATCACCTCGCCTTCCGCGGCGGGCCGACGGCCAAAGATAGATCATGAGAAGTGCTGCCACGGAAACTCCGAGCAGCAGCAGGGCGGTCCGATTTGCCGCTGCATAGTCGAAGTCCTGCACTTGGTCGTAGAGAGCGATCGAGAGCGTCCTGGTCGCTCCTGGAATGTTGCCTCCCAGCATGAGGACGACACCAAATTCGCCAACGGTGTGCGTGAAGGTCAGCACGGCGGCTGTAAGCAGGGAACTGCGCGTCAATGGCAGCACCACGCGCCAGAACGTCTTCGCTGGCGAGACGCCTAAGCCGATGGATGCCTCCAGGGTCGCCTGATCGATACCCTCGAAACCCGAGACCAGCGGCTGAACCGCAAATGGCAAGCTGTAGAGCATCGACCCCACCAGCAGACCGCTGAAGCTGAACGCAAGCGGATGTCCCACCAAGTGTATGAAGATCCTGCCGATCAGAGTCAGGGGACCCAGCACGATGAGAAGGTAGAACCCGATAACCGTTGGAGGCAGGACGAGTGGAAGCGCCACGATCGCCTGGACAAGGGCTCGCCGCGGGTCTCGTCCTGAGGCGATCCACCACGCTAGCGGAAGCGCAAGTGCAAGCAGGACCAAAGTTGTGGTCAGGGCCAGGCGAAGCGTCAGGAGAAAAGCGTCGACATCCATACTGCCGTCAGTGTACCCAGACCAGCAAATCCGAATCGTCAGATGTCGTAGATGCGAGACATCGCCGGATCCACAAGTAGATTGTGATGGAGCTAATTCACGGGCGCCAGACCGAGTTTCGGCAGGTTCGCTTGGGTTTGCGGCGATGTGAGCCAGTCCATGAACGCATGAGCATCGCTCCGTGCTGGAGAAGCTTTCAGGATGACGCCGTATTGCACCAGCTTTGGATATGCGACGGCGGGTAGAAGCACATAGGTACCGATCTGCTTGAAGTGTTCGGACGATGCCGCCGTGAGAGAGATCAGGCCGAGTTGCGCGTTGCCGGATTCCACGAATTGGGCTGCTTGAGCAATGTTTTCTGCTACGACGAGCCGGGGCGTCAGCTTGTCGTACAGGTCCAGGAAGTGAAGTGCAGACGTTGCTGCGCGGCCATACGGTGCATGTAAGCCGTTTGCGATCGCAATCGACTTAACACGGGGGTCAGACAAGACTTCAAGATGCAATGGCTGGAAGGGGGAGTCTTTACGAGCCCAAAGCACCAGCGTGCCTTTCGCATAGGCGATTGGGAATTTTGTGTCGGCTAGACCTGCGGCCACAATCTTCTCGGGAAAGGTAAAATCTGCGCCAAGGAAAAGGTCTACGAGCGCTCCGTTTAGAACCTGGGTCGCCAAAGTCGCGGAAGAGCCATAGCTGGCGATAACCTTGACACCGGTTGCGTGCTCATACGCAGCAGCAAGACCGGGCAGGGCGGGTTGCAAATCAGCAGCAGCGGCAACGCGAATCTGTTTTGGCGGATTTCGTCGAGGTGCGGTCTGAGCGAAGAAGGAACTATCGAGATCAGGAATGGTTATAAGTGCGAGCAGCAGGACGAGTCTGGGAAAACGTGAATATGTACGATAGGCTAGAGATACCCATGAAGGTTTCGACACACCAGCTTCGATGCACGGAGTGCAATGCGGAGATAGCCGGAACCACCGCGAGCAGCAACTTCCGCTGCGACATCTGCGGCGGGCTCTTTGAGGTAGTCTATCCATGGTCGCTGACTCTAGGGGGGGTTGGGAGTAAGCTGCCGAACGCGAGCGCTCTCCGCTGGCTCTGGCAGGAACGACGGACCTCAAGCCTTTCCATTGACCAGAGCGGTGTCTGGCGCTTTCGCGACTTGCTGCCCATCATCTCCGATTTTGAGCGTGCAGTCACGCTGCGGGAGGGCAACACACCGCTTTACGATCTGCCATGCTGCGCGAAGGCTGTAGGCATCGATTGGCTCCTCGCAAAGCATCAAGGAATGAATCCTACCGGATCGTTCAAGGATACTGGGATGACTGCCGCTCTTTCCGTGGCTGCCGAGCGAGGGTTCGAGTGGGTCGCCTGCGCGTCTACCGGGAATACTTCGGCGGCTATGGCTGCGTATGCTGCACGCGCCGGCCTTCGGAGTATCGTCTTCATTCCGGAAGGCAAGATCGCCTGGGGCAAACTTTCACAGTCGATGGATTACGGCTCGCTGACGGTTCAACTAAAAACCGACTTCGACGGATGTGTCAGGATGTTGACGGAGCTAGTGCGCCGCTTTCCCATCTACCTGCTCAATTCGGTGAATCCGTACCGGCTAGAAGGCCAGAAGACTCCAGCGTTCGAGATGGTCGAGCAACTGGACTGGCAGGTGCCAGAGCACATCATAGTTCCGGGCGGTAATCTTGCGAACAGCGCGGCGCTCGGCAAAGGATTCGCCGAGATGCTGCACCTTGGTCTCATTGATCGAGTCCCGAAGATCAGTGTGATTCAGGCACAGGGAGCTAACCCGCTTTATCGCACCCTCAGGGAAAATGGCGGTGAGCACCTGATCTCAGTGACGGCAGAGACCCGCGCATCCGCGATCCGGATTGGGCGGCCTGCCTCCTGGCGAAAGGCCATCCGCATCCTGCAGACGACCGGCGGCTGGTGCGAGCAGGTGAGCGAACAGGAGATTGCGCTTGCCAAGGCAGAGATTGGCGCCGAGGGCGTGGGCTGCGAACCTGCTTCTGCCGTAACGCTCGCCGGTCTTAAGAAGCTAGTGGCGAGAGGGAAGATCCGTCGCGAGGAACGGGTGGTGCTCGTTTTGACAGGTCATACGTTGAAGGATTCCGACTACACCATTCACTATCATCGTGGTGAGCTTCTAACGGCTGAGGAGTTGGCAGGGATCTCGGCTGCGGATCGGGTTCGCCATCAAGAACTGGTCAAAGTGCCGGTTGTTCTAGATGCGGATCCAGATCTGGTCTTAAAAACATTCGAGTCTCACATGAACGCTGTCCAGCACGCATGAAAAGGAGTCCGGGTTCATTTTACGCCCGCTTACCAGCGACTTCGGCAAATCTTGGCCCAGGGTTGGATGCGGTGGGGCTTGCCATGGCTCTTTATCTTACTGTTGACGCACAGCAGGCAGGAGAGTTTCGCATCGAAGCGACAGGGCGAGAGGCTGAACTTTGTGCGCGAGTCAGCGATAGCCTTATCCTCACTACATATCGCGATCTGCTGCGAGAGGCGGGATGCTCTTGCAAGGCGATCGAACTCACCCTCCACAATGAGATTCCACTCGGGATCGGATGTGGTTCAAGTGCGGCGGCTCTGCTTGCCGGCATTCTCCTTGCAAACCACTTCGGGCAACTCGGATGGAGCGATCAGCAAGTGCTCGAAGAAGCCTATCGCCGGGAAGGACATCCTGACAACGTGGCGGCGTGCTGGCGTGGCGGTATGACATCTTCGGCGGTCTTCGATGGCGCGGTGATCACGGCAACATGTGGATTGGATATCCGCTGGAATCTCCTGATTGCCGTACCTTCTGTCGCTCTGGCGACGGAGAAGGCACGAGCGTTGCTCCCAGCGACCTACAGTCGAGCCGATGCTGTTGCCAACGTTCAGAGCACCGCACTTCTAGTCTCCGCATTCGCTTTGAAGCGAGGCGATCTTCTTCGACACGCAATGCAGGACCGTTTCCATCAGCCGTACCGGATGGAACTCTGCCCGCTCCTGCCAAAGTTGCTGCCCTTGGTAGCCGATTCCGGAGTTCTGGGAATCGCACTGAGTGGGGCAGGTCCGGCGGTCCTGCTCGTAGCTGAGGAGGAAGCTCAGTTAGAGGATTTGATTACCAGGATTCGGCTGCTTGGGGAGGATTCCTCTCTTGAGGTGATTCGAACAAGGATTGCCAGCGGCTGTATTAAGGAGCCTTAGATTGACATTTGCGATGCAGAGTTACCTTGGTGTCTATGTACAGGATTCCTCAATCTCTCTAGAATCAACGACTAAGCAGTTCTGGGGAGGGCTGCTTTAGCCCCCGTTGAACCTCTGTAAAGAGGTCCGGGCGTTTCATTCGAACTCAGCGTTGAAACTCCTGCCCGGCTCCTGCATCTATTATGAGGGTGTTACAAAGCGTCGCTTGCACTGCCGGATAGGCAGAGATAGCAGGTCGACGGGAGGATCAAGATGGCAGGACAGTTCGTTAGCGAAGTAAACGACGACACCTTTGAAAAAGAGGTATTGCAGTCGGACCAGCCAGTGTTGGTAGACTTCTGGGCTGCATGGTGCGGTCCATGCCGGGCTCTCGCTCCGGTTGTGGATGAAGTGGCAACGCAGTACAACGGCAAGCTCAAAGTGATGAAGATGGACGTAGACAGGAATAACTCTACTCCTGCTCGCTACGGCATACGCGGCATTCCTGCGCTTCTGATTTTCAAAGGCGGGCAGGTAGCGGAACAGATTGTCGGTTTTGTTCCGAAAGATACGATTGAGAAGTCGGTCACGAAGGTATTGGCCTGATCTTTTTTACAAATCAATGGCCCGGCTTACGTGCCGGGCCATTGCTTTGAGAGCTGTGCACGGCTAGCAGTCGACACTGTCTTACACTGAATTGATGCTGGAGTGGATGCTGTTCCGTGTGGTCATGGTGGCCTTCTTCATTCTGGCCAACAGCTTTTTTGTAGCTGCTGAATTTGCCTTGGTCAGTGTCCGCGAGACCCGCATTGAGCAATTAGTCGCACTTGGCCGGCCAGGTGCCCGGACTGCTCTCCAACTAAAGCACTCTATCGACGAGTTCCTGCCTGCCGTTCAATTTGGGGTCACTCTGGCTGCGCTTGCGCTTGGCTGGATAGGAGAGCCTGCGATCACGGCGATCCTCCTGCGAATGGCTGCTCACTGGCCCGCAGTCATTTCCTTGCATTTCGTCGTCTATGCTCACGCGATCGCTATCATGACTTCTTTTACGATTATCACCTACTTTGAAGTACTTCTGGGGGAACTCGTTCCCAAGTCGCTTGCGCTGCAGCGCGCCGAACGAATCGCTCTTGCCGTCGCCGGCCCGATGGATGTGTTCATCCGGATTACACGGCCTGCGGTTAGACTGATGAATGTTTCGGCGACACTGGTCTTGCGGCTCTTTCGTGCTCCATTGCGCGGTGAGGGGGCGGTTCATTCCCCGGAAGAGCTGAAACTGATTGCCACCGCAACCCGGCGCATGGGGCTGCTGCCGGTCTTCCAGGAAGAGATCATCCATCGCGCGATCGAACTAAACCACGTTACGGTGCGCGAGATCATGACCCCGCGCGGAAAGATCTTCTCCTTGCGAGCGGATCTGCTGATCGAGGTCGCCAGCGCCCGGATCATCGATGAGCAGCACTCGCGGGTTCCGGTTTACGATCCCGCTGGAGGAGCTGAGCAGATCATTGGAGTGGTCTACTCAAAGGACATTGCCCGTCTCATGCACTTCCGCAGCATAGCGCTCGGGTTTGGCGGCGCGCAGGAATCAACACTTACCCTGCGCAAGGTTATGCGTGAGGTGATGTTTGTGCCGGAGACGAAGCTGGCAGTGGAACTGCTGCAGGAGTTTCAGGAGCGCCGCCGCCAAATCGCCGTCGTTGTCGACGAGTTTGGGTCGACCGTGGGGATCGTGAGTGCCGAGGATGCACTGGAGCAGATTGTCGGAGAACTGGAAGATGAGTTTGACATCGCGAGTGCGATCATGCCGTTCAATGCTACAGGTGTCGTTACGCTTGATGGCAGCACGCCATTGCGTGATCTCGGGACACAACTTCGATGGAGCTTTCCGCGAGAGGCCGGAGTCGAGACACTGGCAGGATTCCTGCTGGCCCACCTTGGTCATATTCCGCACGTTGGCGAATCGCTCGATCATCAAGGTCGTCGTTTCAAGGTAGCGGGAATGAACGGGCATCGAATCAGCCAGGTGCGGGTCGAAACGCTTGCGGGATTGAACGAGAATGCAATCAAGGAAGTGAGCGCATGACGCTGCGTGTATTAGGCATGCCGATGCGCCGCGTTCTGGTTACACTTCCTGTCCTCTGGGTGGTCATAAGTGTAGTATTCCTGCTGATTCATATCGTTCCGGGAGATCCGGTCGTGCAGATGTTGGGGGAGGGAGCAACTGCTTCCGATGTCGCCGTGCTGCGTCACTCGTATGGGCTCGATCTGCCGCTCAAGACACAGTATGTAGATTATTGGCGAGGTATCGCTCATGCTGACCTCGGTCAATCGCTTCGGCTCCACGATTCAGTGCTTCACCTGGTAGCGCAGCGATACCCTTACACACTGGAACTCACCCTTGCTGCGCTCTTGATCGGGGGTGCCATCGCTTTTCCCGCCGGCATTGTGTCGGCACTTTATCGCAATCGCTGGCAGGACCGAATACTTGGTATTATCTCCCTGACTGGCCTGTCTTTCCCCAATTTTGCGCTGGGACCGATTCTCGTCCTTTTCTTTTCGATATATCTGGGCTGGTTGCCAGTGTCCGGGTCTGGAAGCGGTGGCGTGACCCTCTTGAACCACCTCATTCTGCCAGCTATCACCCTGGGGAGTGGACTAGCCGCTGTTCTTACGCGAATGATTCGGAGTGCGATGTTGGAGGAACTTGGGCAGGACTACATTCGCACGGCTCGGGCCAAGGGTTTGTCGGAGCGCGCGGTAGTCTATCGCCACGCTTTGCCTAATGCGCTTGTGCCGGTTCTGACGGTACTTGGGCTGCAATTCGGAAGCCTACTCTCTGGAGCGATCGTTACAGAAACGATCTTCAGTTGGCCGGGAATCGGACGCCTGACACTTTCGGCTATCTCAAACCGCGATTACGCACTCGTTCAGGGCTGCATCCTTGCAGTGGGACTTACCTATGTCGCGGTTAACCTTGCAACTGATGTGGCCTACACGTTTGCCAATCCGCGGCTGCTCGTCTGAATCGGTCGCATACGTCAACCGTTTTGTGATGCACTATGCAGGGGCCTGAGCGCTGCAGGGCGCATCATACGGCCAATGATCTTCGCATCCTTGGGGTGCTTGTACAGGAAAGCAGCAACATTTGTATTTGCGCTTTTCATGGCTCTGAGCTCTCAGCAAGGCGGGATTGCCCAGAAGCCGAAACCGTGGTCGGGGGCTGAGCGCAGCACCTGGTATATGTATTTCGGCGATCATCCACTGACGCGCTCCTGGGGAGTCCACCTTGAAGGTCAGTACAGGCGGCAGGGTATCGGACAGCGGTGGGAACAGCTCCTGGTTCGCCCCGGGTTAATTATGACTTCGGTCGCGGCTTCACTACGATGTTTGCATACACGTATCTCCATAACTACCCGTTTGAAGGGGGAAGCCTCGGTGATCCAACGATTACCGGACCTCAGCCTGAACATCGCCTTCTCGAAGAGCTGAAGTTCAAACACATGCTAGGCCCGCGGAGAGCGACTGCTCTTGAGCTGGCGCATCGCTTCCGGGCAGAACAACGCTGGGAAGGAACCGCTACCCGGGACATCGGCGTTACCAGTTGGAAGTTCGCCGAACGGGCCCGCTATCGACTGACAGCCGACGTCCCGTTTCGATGGCCTACGACTGGCGCTCTCCCCGACTATGTTTCGGTATACGACGAGATCTTCGCGAACTTCGGCCCTCACAGCGGTAACCACATCCTCAATCAGAATCGCACCTATGGCGCGCTCGGATGGAACCTGAATGAAAACGTTCAGATTGAGGCAGGGTATCTTCACGTGTACTCGCCCACGCCAAACGGCGTCGTAGGCGAACACAATAACGCCATACAGATCACCATCCACTCCACTGCTCCGTTCCGGCGCGGGATTCGGAAGAAGAAGTAAATGGCATTAAAGGTGGGGTTCTAAATTAAGGAGACGATCGACGGAGTCAGCCTATCTCCATCAACATACAGCAGTGCAAGCGTCACTGGCAGCTTGAATCTTCGTGGCCCTGCGCTGCCCGGATTCAGGTAGAGTACGCCGTCGCTGGTCTCCATTCCTGGCTGATGCGAGTGACCGCTGATCACCGCTGCTATCCCGGCGCTCCGCGGGTTTACGTCGAGATCGTTGATGGAGTGCACCATATAGAGGAGCTTGCCGCCTTGTTCGATCGCCTCGGTCTCCGGGAGCTCTGCACACTCATCGTGCAGATCGATGTTGCCCCGTATCGCTGTTGTTGGAGCGATCTCACGCAGTTTGTGGAGAATTTCGATGTTGCCCACATCGCCAGCGTGAAGGATATGGTCAACACTGCGCAAGGCAGCCAATGCCTCGGGACGCAGGAGACCGTGCGTGTCTGAGATGACTCCGACGAGAATAGAGCACTTCCTTAGGCAATCTTCAGATTGGCGAGCGTAGCGTAGTTCTGGCTTTGTGATGCGTCGTGGCTTCGGTCAGGATCGATCTGCAACTCGAGAAGGGTCACGCCGGTCAGCCCAACCGCAAAATCTTCGATCTCCTCGGTGGCGCCGCTTGGACTGAAGGTCCACTGCTGACGAACGATCTCACGCATGGATCCAGCCTCGCCATTGACGAAGAGGGCGAACTCCTGGGAACGCTCTGCGGTGCGGTCGATAAAGTGGAGCTGGATGCGACGAATCGTCAGTGGCTCGTCGAAGTGAAGGCGGACAACCTGAGGTCCCATAACTGATGCGCGCCAGCCTGTGGTGACCGTCTTACCGAGCGCGTGCTCAATGGGAAATGCGTCGTCTTCCGAGGTCATCTCAACTCGCGCAATGCGCTCCAGGTCGCGCCAGAGGTCCCCAATCGGTGTTGCAGCAGCAGCAACGGGCGTGACTATACTTTTGCGCATGGCGTGGAACCTTTCCTCTTCAAGTCTCAGCATATCCGATTGGCTTCCACGATTGTTTTCGCGTGTTCACACGGTAACAGAAAGCCGTGCACGCGGATCAAGATAGTCCCGTAAAGAATCGCCAATGAAGTTGAATGAGAGGACACTCAACATGACGGCCATCGCGGGGAAGAAGACAAGATGTGGCGCATCGAAGAGATGCGACCGAGCATCGTTGAGCATGGCCCCCCAACTCGTTACAGGAGCCGGGATCCCCAGTCCGAGGAAGCTCAGGGTCGCCTCGGCAAGCACTGCTCCAGCCATGCCGATCGCCGCCTGCACGATCAGAGGCTGGAGAATATTCGGCAGGATGTGCTTGCAAAGAATGCGGAGATCGGAGGCCCCGAGTGCGCGGGCCGCCTCTACGAACTCTCGCTCCCTAACGGCCATCACCTGGGCTCGCGCTAGCCGCGCAAAGCCTACCCATCCTGAGATGGCGAGCGCTAAAATCAGGTTCCTCAATCCGGGGCCGACGAATGCTACGAACGCTATGGCGAGGAGAATTCCCGGCAGCGCGAGGAATGCGTTCGTGATGTAGATGTTGACCAAGGTATCGGTCCAGCCTCCGTAGTAGCCCGCCAGAGAGCCCAGCACCGAACCCACGCTCAATGAAACGCTGACAACACTGATTGCGACCAGCATCGAAATGCGCGCGCCGTACAGTGTTCGTGAAAAGATATCGCGGCCTAATTCGTCCGTGCCGAACCAGTATTTTGCCGAAGGACCAAGAAGGCGGCTGGTGAGATGGAGTTCCGCCGGGTTCTGCGGTGCGAGTAGAGGAGCGAAAACAGCGCATATCATAAAGCCGGCTAGAAGAACAACGCCCAGCACAGCTTGTGGTTGATGCCTCACACTAGCATTTATAGTTTGCGCCAAGCTCATACTGCTTCACAGCATGACGATATTCTTCCGTCAACGCAAGCGATGCATAAATAGTGACCCCAGAAGATCCACTTTGGCGCCGCATAACTGCTTTAGAATGGACAAAATTGCAGTGAGGACCCGTATTGCGATCAAATATCCAAACACTTGTTTTTGCGTGTGTAGGGATAACCTTTGTCATCATTGCATATGGTGACCATCCATGGACTTCTTTGCGAGTTTTAGGCGTGGCACTAGGGGTCCCCGGGCTGATTCTATTTTTGATCGCTCGCATTCAGCTTGGCAACTCGTTCACTGTCAAGGCCGAGGCTAAAGAACTTGTGACGTCAGGGCTCTACACGCGTATTCGACATCCCATTTACATATTCGGCAGTTTGACTTTAGCCGGTCTTGTGCTCTGCATTGAAAAACCTTGGTATTTGCTCGTTTTCCTCATCTTTGTACCGCTGCAGGTCCATCGAGTTAGAACTGAAGAAAGAGTCCTCGAAGGGAAGTTTGGCGACGCTTACCTGCACTATAAAGCGCGAACCTGGTTCTAATTCACAGGAGGGAGGCCTGCGTGCGGCGTGCGGACCCCAGTCCAGGCATTCCTCGGCTCAATATTGAGGGAGTTGACACATACGTAAGTGTATCGAAGGTTGCTTTTTCACTCTCTGTAATAAGACACGAACAATCCGATTGGGGCCGTCAGTTATACTGAAGATGTTTATACAGATCAAGGATCCACCCGTTTCGTAACAGACAAATGTTTTGCTGCGCACGTTCGAGAGAAAATTCTTAGGTTTATGGGAGCCAAAATGATTCTTAGGGGTAAAAAAGCCGTTGTCTGCGGCGGTGGTGGGTTCATTGGCGGCTTTCTTGTAAAAAGCTTGCTGAACAGTGGAGTTGACGTCGTCCGCGCCGTCGATATCAAACCGCTAGGTGACTGGTACCAAGTCATAGACGGTGTAGAAAATCTTTCGCTGGATCTCAAGGATAGAGATAGTTGCTATCGTGCGGCCGAAGAGACGGACATGGTCTTTCAACTCGCTGCTGATATGGGCGGCATGGGCTTTATCGAGAATAATAAAGCCCTTTGCATGCTCTCCGTTCTGACGAATACCCATATGTTGATGGCAGCGCGGGACAAGGGCGTCCAGCGCTTTTTCTACTCTTCTTCTGCCTGCGTCTACAACGGGGAAAAGCAGACCAACCCAGATGTGGTTGCTTTGAAAGAGTCGGATGCTTATCCAGCTCTGCCTGAGGATGGATACGGCTGGGAAAAGCTATTCAGCGAACGCATGTGCCGTCATTTTGCAGAAGATTATGGTCTCGAAAGCCGCGTCGCTCGCTATCACAATGTCTATGGACCTCTGGGGACTTGGATAGGCGGTCGCGAGAAGGCTCCTGCGGCTATCTGCCGTAAGGTGATTGAAGCCAAGATTTCAGGCAGGCACGAGATCGAGATATGGGGTGATGGGAAGCAGACCCGCTCTTTCATGTATATCGACGACTGTACGAAAGGCACCCAGATGATTGCCGCGAGTGATATTCTCGAGCCACTGAATCTTGGTTCTAATGAATTGGTGACAATCAATCAACTCGTTGATCTGGCTGAAAGCTTCGCCGGCATCGAGCTCGAGCGTCACTACAATCTCAGTGCGCCGAAGGGCGTCAACGGTAGAAACAGCGACAATACCCTGATCGAAGAGAAGCTTGGCTGGGCGCCGTCTATTAGCCTTCATGACGGTCTTGCGAAAACTTACGCCTGGATCGAGAGCGAAATGTTCGTGAGTGCATCCAAGTAGCATGGGAAACGATCCGCAGGCTCACTCTTATCGCCGGATTTTAGGGATCGATTTCTTTGGCGGCTCTCCCCATGCCGCGATATCGAAGATGCGGGGTGGCGGATTGCTGGTCGTTCCCGCCGCGCCCGCCCTTAAGGACTTCGATAGAAGTGCTGATTATCGCGAGTCCCTATTGAATGCTGATCTTGCTATCACAGACTCAGCGTTTATGGTACTTATCTGGAATTTCTTGAAGCGCGATAATCTTCGCCGACTGTCGGGGCTTGAGTATCTTGCCGCTCTCCTCCATGAATGGGACGTGCGCCGACCGGGCAATACGCTCTGGATTATGGCGAGCCCAGTCAGCGCGAAATGCAACCATGAATGGCTCAGGGGACAGGGAATTGTCGTTCCTGATGAGAATATTTATATGGCCCCCATGTATGGCGGAAAAATTCATGATCAGCTTTTACTTGACAAAATCGATCGAATTCGCCCGCAACATATCATTGTCACTGTCGGTGGAGGGACGCAGGAACGACTGGGCCTGTACCTGAAGCGTAATCTCGGTTATCGGCCATCTATCCACTGCATCGGTGCCGCAATCGCTTTCTTGAGCGGTGATCAGGTACAGATTCCAATGTGGGCTGATAGGTTTTATCTAGGATGGCTGTTTCGGTCAATTTCCCAGCCCAGACGGTATGTTCCACGTTATTGGGAGGCGCGGAAGCTGCTTCGATTGATGGTACGGTATCGAGGCAATTTGCCAGACATGAGAAGCTGACCTTCAAGCCTCCTCATATGTTGATCTTCAAAACGAACTTTCGATCTAAGAAGAGTTTTTCTGGAAGATCTCAGGTGCTGATCTCTCGGTCAGACCCTTAGGGAAACTTGAAATGCAGGCGCCTCAAGTTTTTATTGACGGCGTGTAAAATCGTTTGAGCTCTTTAATGAGAATAGATTGAGGATGAAGCTTGAAGAGAGCACTGATCACAGGAGTCACTGGACAGGACGGTGCTTACCTTGCGGAATTTCTGCTCAAAAAGGGTTATGAGGTTCATGGGATTAAGCGTCGAAGCTCATTATTTAATACGGCCCGCATCGACCACCTCTATGAAGATCCGCACCTACCATCGCCTAAATTCGTTCTTCACTATGGCGATCTAACGGACAGCTCCTCGCTCGTTCATATCGTTCAGAAAGTTCAACCGGATGAAGTCTACAATCTCGGCGCACAATCTCACGTGCAGGTCTCTTTCGAGCAACCAGAGTACACCGCGGATGCCGACGCACTTGGTCCGTTGCGCCTGCTCGAGGCGATTCGGATCCTTGGGCTCGCGAAGTCTACAAGGCTCTATCAGGCCAGCACGTCTGAGTTGTATGGGCTGGTGCAAGAGATTCCGCAGAAGGAGACTACTCCTTTTTATCCCCGCAGCCCGTATGCAGTAGCGAAAATGTATGCCTATTGGATCGTCGTGAACTATCGCGAGGCTTATGGAATGTACGCGTGTAATGGCATTCTGTTCAATCATGAGTCGCCACTACGCGGAGAGACGTTTGTGACTCGCAAGATTACACGCGGTCTCTCACGGATCAAGGTAGGCCTTCAAAAACAACTATTTCTTGGCAACCTGAATGCGAAACGTGATTGGGGTCACGCCCGTGATTACATTGAGATGCAGTGGTTGATGCTCCAGCAGGAGAAACCACAGGATTTCGTTATCGCAACTGGTGAACAGTTCACAGTTAGAGAGTTTGTGAGACGCTGCGCCACATTGCTTGAACTCGATCTCATATGGCAAGGTACCGGTGTTGATGAGAAAGCTGTCGATCGTGAAGGTAACGTAATCGTTGCTGTGGATCCGCGGTACTTTCGGCCAACAGAGGTCGAGACGCTGCTCGGAGATCCTGCAAAAGCGAAACGTGAACTTGGTTGGGTGCCACGCACCAGTTTCAGTGATCTGGTTCGCGAGATGGTCGAGGCAGACCTTACGACGGCCAAACGAGATGCTCTAGCTCTTGCCCACGGTTTCGATGCGTTTACTGTACGCGAGAGCTAGGGTGTCCGTTGCACTTGGCCAAGAGATCAGACAATGAGCGGAGACCATGTCCAACTTCTTGAAGCATGATTCTCGTGTTTATATCGCCGGTCATCGTGGTCTGGTTGGGTCAGCTATCAGCCGATCGCTCCGTGACCAAGGTTTTACAAACATCATAACCCGCACTCGACAAGAGGTAGACCTTCTTAATAAGAAAGGTGTGGACTGCTTTTTCGGGACGGAGCAGCCTGAGTTTGTCTTTCTTGCCGCTGCCAGAGTAGGCGGAATCTTTGCTAACAGCACGTATCCCGCCGACTTCATCCGCGACAATCTAGCCATCCAGACGAATGTCATTGAAGCAAGCCGTGCCTCCGGTGTTCAGCGGCTGCTGTTTTTAGGCTCAAGCTGCATTTACCCGAAGCTGTGTCCACAACCAATCAAGGAAGAGTACCTCCTCACGGGCCCACTTGAGCCGACGAACCGCCCGTATGCCATCGCTAAGATCGCTGGAATAGAGCAGTGTTGGGCCTACAATCGACAGTATGGCACGCAATATGTCGCTGCCATGCCAACCAATCTATATGGCCCGGGAGACAACTTCGATCTCAACGGCTCTCACGTGCTACCCGCATTAATCCGCAAAACGGCTGAGGCCAAGGTTGCGGGAAAGAAGGAACTTGTGGTATGGGGCACAGGGACCCCGCGGAGGGAACTGATGTACTCCGATGACCTCGCCAAAGCCTGTATATTTTTGATGAACCTTGAAGAGAAGCGTTTTCAGTCGCTGCTTCTCGAGGACTCACCACCGCTGATCAATCTCGGTACGGGCGAAGACACGACCATTCGCGAATTGGCGGAGAGTGTTGCTCGCATCCTTGAATTTGACGGCAAGCTAGTCTTCGATGCGAGCAAGCCGGATGGCACGCCTCGCAAGTTGCTGGACGTAACTCGCCTTCATGATCTCGGTTGGCATCACACGACGAATCTAGAGGATGGGATTCGGCTTACCTGGAACGCCGTCCGATCCCAATTGCTTACTGACCAAGGCATGTAGCGACATGGCTGACCGTTCCGTGTTTACTCCAGGTATGGCTAGGTTTCTTTCATCTATGTGGTTAGCTTCGTACTCGTGGTAAATTCGGGCTGCGCGCGCGCAGTCGGCTTCCGTAGCAGAGCAGTACCTCTTTTTGGCGATCAACCAGGAGCGGGCGAGTCGGAAGAATAAGCAGTTCACTCAGATCCAGCCCTGAACGCGCTGCCGCATCTCATGCGCAACAAATGGTGGAACATGAAACCATCTCGCACCGTTCTCCGGTGAGCCGGACTGTCTAAGCGTGGGTCAGAAACTCGGGCGCGCTTCGAACGTGCTACAGAGAACGTGGCCTAAGGGCAAACAGCGGCAATCCTAATCGACGCTTGGAGGCGTTCTGCCGGTCTTCGTGCGAATATCCTCGATCCTGCCGTGGACGCAGTCGGAATCTCTGTTTTCGCTCGTAACGGACAGTTCTGTGCGGTGCAGAATTTTCAACCACCGTCGAAAGTTTAACTTTCGAGCAGCAGGAGGCTGCAGGGGAGTCCTGCCAGATCAGGCCAGTCTAGAACCTTCCTCTCTTGAATCATACTATCGTCCTCTGGAGCATGAGGTTAAGCGCACATCTTTGACCAAGCGATAAACCTTTGCTATAACAAACCTAGGCTATCGCGCACTACGCATTCCACACATTACTCCTGAGTAGCTCAATGGCAGAGCATTCGGCTGTTAACCGAAGGGTTGTAGGTTCGAGTCCTACCTCAGGAGCCATAAACACCATAAGAATCAGCAAGTTTTAGAGGCCACCCGAGAGGTGGCTTTCTTCGTTTTGCCCAGGTGGCTGTTTTGGTGGCTATTGGGATTTCTCCATGTAGCAGTGGCTGTTCTGCAAAGTTTTGTAACTCTACCTCCACGACTCCAACCCTATTTAGGGTCGACGGAACAATCCCTGGCTTCGGTTCGCAGAACCGGTGCCGTCTTACAAAGGGTCTTGAGATTTCAATCTGCAGATCTTGCAGCCCCAAGGACTGGCCCCCGTACTGGTAACTGGAGGCGCGATCTCGTTGAAGAGTGTTAACTTCTTCGATTCCGGAAAAGTTATAAGAACTTCCCTCGGACCGCGCCTTGAGGACCCGCTATCTGCTTTTCGACAGAAAGCCGCTTCACTTGGACGGCTCAAAGCATTCTCCGTCGGCATTGCCTCAGCGCCGTCAGATATGCTGAGGGGAACGTGATCGCTAATAGCCATCGGTACTGAGGACGCAATATGCAAGAAGTGGTTGAAACGATAGCAGCCGAGATTGAAGGTTACGACTATGCCCAAGCTGATTCCGGGTTGGGTGACTATCCATTGGATCAGGTATTTGTGCGCAGCGAAATAAGGCCTGTGGGAGATGTTGTCCGGAGAATACGGGCGGGCCGATATGAACTGAACCCGGATTTTCAACGGGATTTCGTCTGGCCTCTAGACAAACAGACCAGGCTCATCGAATCGTGCTTGATGCGGATCCCCCTCCCGGTCTTCTATGTAGCGGAGGCTCCAGATGGTCGCATCATCGTTGTCGACGGCCTCCAGCGACTCACAACTTTTAAGATGTTCCTTGATGGCGGTTTCAAACTGACTTTTCCTACGTCGGCAGAGACAGAGGACAAGAGGAGCGCTCTGAGTGGTAAACGCTTCAAGGAGCTTTCACTCAATCTGCAAGAACGCCTTGAAGACACTCAGTTAACCCTCCATATCTTGGATTCGAAAGCGCCGGAACGAGCAAAGCTCGACATTTTCGAACGAGTAAACAGCGGTGAAACACTGACTAGACAGCAGATGAGAAACTGCCTTTATAACGGAGAAGCCACTTCCTGGCTGCGGGATGCGGCTAAGAGTGAAGAGTTTTTGTCTGCAACAGGAGGCTCCCTCGATAGCAAAAAAATGCGGGACCGTGAAGCTATAAACCGTTTCTGTGCATTTACTCTTCTTGGGCCCAATGAGTACAAGGGCGACATGGATGGCTTTCTCGCGCGATGCCTTGACACGATGAATGCACTTTCTAAAGAAGAGCTAAGTCGGCTGCGACGGACATTTGAGCAATCGATGATTAATAATGAAGTTCTCTTTTCCCACCATGCTTTCCGCAAGTCTCTGGCAGGCGCTGATCACCAATCGAGGTCGGTCCTAAATATAGCGCTATTTGATATCTGCTCCGTTTTGCTAGCTCAGCTTCCCTCCAGAGAAGTAGAGAAGTACAAAGCGGCGATTCGCAGCGTACTGCGAACCTTGCTCTCGAATGACGAATTCGTTAAAGCTATTACATATTCGACGAATAGCACTCGTGCTATCACTACACGATTCAGGATGATGCAAGAGGCTTTTGCAGGGATAATTCAATGATTCAAAGTCTTTCCTTACGGAACTTGAAATGCTTTGAAGAGTTAGACTTGCGCCTGGCACCTCTAACCCTCCTGACTGGTTTCAATGCAGCAGGCAAATCAACCACGCTCCAAACTTTGCTATTGATGGCTCAGACCTTGAGGGCACACCTCTACTCCGGTGAACTGCGCCTTAATGGTCCACTGGTCTCCCTCGGCACCCCTGGGGAGGTTCTCAGAGAGGGAGAATTGGGGGGAAGCCTCAAACTAGGTTTCCAAGTTGCGGATCATGCAATGAGCTGGGAGTTTGCATATAAAGATGCGGGTTCGCGAAGATTCTTTCAAGTCGAAACTCTTAGAACCACGTCGGTGGATCAAACAAATGTCTACACATCGAACGAGCTACTTGGGCTCATTCCGGATAATGATCTGAAATTTCAGAAACTTTGCAGGAAGGTAGAGAACCTCTTCTTTCTGAGCGCTACAAGAAACGCGGCGCAAGAAGTCTTTCCTGTGCCGACCGATTTGCTCCCAGCCGGTGATCCGGGATGCTACGGCCAGTTCGCAGCTTGGCAGCTCTCGCGATTCAGTGAAGACACGGCCGACCCTGATCGATGTGTTCCTGGCAGTCCAGAGGTAGGGACTCTCAGAAAAGAGGTGAATGAGTGGCTAAATTTACTCTTTCCAGGAGCTGAAGCTAACGTGGGAGTATTGCAAAAAACCGATCTGGTCAGGCTGGAGTTTCGTACAACGGCGGGCGGTGAGTGGAAACGCCCTGCGAATGTTGGGTATGGATTGTCTTACGCCTTTCCGATGCTCGTTGCCGGTATGTGTAGCGAAGCAGGGCAAACTCTGATCATCGATAGCCCAGAGGCCCACCTTCACCCGAGAGGGCAATCGTTGGCGGGCCGGTTCGCCGCCAGAATAGCCAGCGCAGGTCAGCAAGTTATCGCCGAAACACACAGTGATCACTTTTTGAATGGCGTTAGGCGCGCGATACAAGAAGGTATTCTCAAGCCCGAAGACGTTGCAATCTATTTTTTTGACCGGGACGCAGATGCCAAAGTGCAAGAGCTCGCGGTTGATGCTGAAGGAAACATCAGCAACTGGCCGAGCGGATTTTTCGATCAAGCTGAACGGGACTTGGCGTCCTTGGCAGGATGGGCGTGAGCATGGAGTGGCACGTAAACGATCTCTCTCTGCATGGGCAATTTAGCAGTTCTGAAGACGCCAAGGCCGCACTCGAAGCAATCCTCAGTCTACGGAGCAGACGCTCTGACCTTAGCTCTCGCCTGTTCTGTTCTAGAAGCCTCGGAAAACGTCATCTTACGCCGACGCAAACTCTACAAGAGTTTGCTCAAAGTCATCCAGATCGCAATTTCCGATCTTCTCTTATCCGCTGGATTGCTGGACAGGGACCCTTCTGGTCAGATGACAGGGCAACAGTGGAAAACGATGATGACCTCTTCTACTTGAGAACAACGGAGGTTACAGAACAAGGCCTCGGTGAGGCATCTAGACGCATGCTTCTGACAATCCCCGCAGCCTCATTTAGTGTAGAAGGTTCCGATCCTGAATTTGAGAAAGGGTTATTGACGGTTGTGCACGGGCTCTTGGAGCAGCCTCTCAGTCTTGTGGAGGTGCCGAATTGCTACGGACCGTCCGTTCTAGAAACCAACACGCCCGTTGACATAACCTCGTGGCAGGGCATGCTCAATCTGGCAGCAACCAAGAAATATCTTTCACTTTCCAACAGTATCGCTCTTGCCCTCAAGCCGAAGCCGTTCAGTCCAAGTCTGGCTGATCGTGTTCTCCTTTTGTTGGATATATTGAGTTCTCTTGCGGAGGAAGGTGCGCGGCTCCTTCTCAGCTTGTTCGGCTTCGGTGGGGAGGTCCAGGGAGACAAAGGAGTGTCCGGGGAACAGGCGCAGGAAGGTCGATGTCTTGCCGGTCTGTCTTGCTCCTGTAAGCACAATGACGGGTCGCGTAGCTGCCTCTTCTGCGAAGGTAACGAACCGCACCCGGCTGTTGTCCTCGCGGTGGAGGCGCACCAGCCGTGCAGGGTTGGCCGTGGCCTTGCCATTGCGGATGGCCTCTTGAAAGATCATCGAGATGGTTCCGCGATAGCGGTTGATGGTCGTCTTCGTCAGGTCGTCGCGGGTACCCCCGGCAAAAACGAAGCTACTGCGGGATGCGGTGCTCAAATCTTGCGACGCGCAAGATGGGCTCACGGATGGAATCGTCAGCAATCCGGATGGTTGCCACTTCGATCCAGCGGCTCTGCGCTGTACCGATGGCCTAGATCGCAAAGGCTGCCTGTCCGATGGACAGGAGCGCACTGTTGCGGCGTTCGCGACACCCCAGGTCTCAGACTTCACCGTGATGAACGGAATCCACTCCGAACCCGCGTACAACGTGCTCCGGGGTGCCGATCTGGTCGGCAGCATGGGCCTCCTCCGGCATCCGTTTCATCCTCCCATCCCGCTGTTGAACTCGTTCTATGACCTCGTCGGAAATGGCGTGCTGCGGTTCTTTCTTACGAAAGACCCCCGCTTCGACGCACTCACCTTCGATGCGAAGGCTGGCGGCCCTGGAGGCAAGTGGATTCCAGGCATCCTGCAGCAATCCGCGGAGGATGACGCTAGCTTAGCGGACATCACTCCCTTTGAACGCCGGGGCGGAAAGCTGCTGCTGATCCACGGTACGGCTGACTCGACTATCCCTACCGACGCCTCGGTGTTTCTCTATCAGCGTCTTGTCGGCGCGATGAGTCAGGAACGCGTCGACAGGTTCGTGCGGCTGTATCTCATCCCCGGCTTTGGGCATGGTCGCGGAATTTTCAACGTCGGCTTTGATACGGTCGGGGTTCTGGACGCCTGGTCCGACAAGGACGACGCTCCAACGAGACTGATCGCCTCCGATCAAAATAAAGCAGCCCACCGAACGCGTCCAATGTGTTTGTGGCCCAGCTGGCCAAAATATGTCGCCGGAGATAGAAACAGCGCTGCAAGCTTCACGTGTGAGGGGAGCCACTGAGCACGGCAGGACTGGACTGACTGCATCCCGAAGGAGAGGGTGAGCGGTTCTGGACTTTGGAGCCTCAGCACAGCCCGTCGCGTTCTTTTTATACCGGAGTCAGCGAACCGAATGCCTCAGAGCGGGCCTGTGAGTATACCAAAGGCGACAGCGTATTTGCGAGAATTGAGCCGAGCCTCCATTGCTTGCAAGAGCCCGATGGCAAGACTTGCGCCTGCTTTATGGTCCTCAAGATAAGTGACGAACGGATCGCTCATGGAACACCTGCCTGCTTGCCAATCTTAGCCCGCAAGAATAATCGGCAGTGTCGGTGTCTGCGAACCGCCCTCATTCTCGATCGTCACCGCGAATCCCTTCGCCGGCACCGCTCTCGGAAACTCCCCATATACGACGCTCGCGTTACCTCGCTCATCCGGCGCAAACGTGCCTGCCGGAACCGGATTAGAGCCATCTGCGGGCATGATCCAAAGTTGATACACCTTGTTCGGCTTCAAAGGAGCCAGATTGCTCGCCAGAAACACCAGCGTGCCCCGGCTCGCCACATAGGAAGCTCGCCCCGTCGGAGCCGCGCTTGTCTTCGGCTTAGTCAGCGTGACCCGCAGCGCCCCCCGATCGGTCAGCGCCTCCAGCACCTGCCGTGCCTTCGTCGCATCCGTCGTCAACCGTGCCATCTGATCCGCTTGCGCTGCTACTGTCCCTCGCAGCACATCCCGTTCCCGCATTGCATTTGCCGCTACCTCAGTCTGCTCGGCCGACTTGGCGGTCTCTTCGTTCAGCTTTGCCGTCTGGCCAGCAGCCGTGGTCCGCAGATTTGCCGTCTCACTCTTCGCTCTCGTTGCCTCCATTCGGAGCGCCTCAAGCTCTTTGGCCTGCTCCGCCACGTCGGTCTTCAGCGTATCCCGCTCGTGATACACGGCCATGGCATCGGCGGACAGATGTGTCACCTGCCCTGTCTGTGCAGTCAGCATCCTGTGCAGCGTCGCACGGTCCTGGTATAGCTTGCCTGCTGCGACCGTCATACCCGCCGCAACCGCCCATCCTATCCACGGCAGCACCCTGCCGGGCAGACCCCGGCTCTCCGCCTGCGCAGCGGTTCTTACCGGGACCGTCACAGGCATGGCGATCGTCTTATGTTCTTGTGCGATCCGCCCCATCAGCCGGTCAAGGCTTCCATTTGGCGGCGCCTGCAGGTCCACCGTGGCCTTCGCATACGCCGCCAAGCTAGCCTGCACGTCCGCTAGCTGCCGTCTCGCTTCCTCGCTTTCCGCGACATACAGCGCGACAGCCGAGGCCTCCGGCTCCGCGAGCAGATGCATCGCGTAGAGAGCCAGATCCTCCTCCTCGAAGTGTCCGGTCGAGTTCATGGCCTGAAAGCCTTCCCCAGCGTCTGCACCGCACTTCTGATCCTCGTCTTGACAGTCCCCAGCGGACACTCCGTCTTCTCCGCAATCTCTGAAGGCGTCAGTCCCTCAAAAAACGCCATCTCGAGCGCTTTCCGCTGCTCGTCGGGAAGCTCTGCAACCAAAATCCGCACCCTCTCCAGCATCAGATTCTGCTCGGCAACGTTCGCCAGATCATAGGGAGACGCGAACGGAACATCGTCGAATGATTCGGTGGGACGCTTTTTGCGCAGCAAATCGACGGACCGGTTCCGCGAAACAACTGCCAGCCATCCCGCAAGGCTTCCACGGGCCTCGATAAGGTTTGGCGGAGTGCGCCAGATCTGCATGAAGATCTCTTGCAGAACGTCCTCTGCTGCTGCCGGATCGCGAAGAACCCTCAAGGCCACCGAATACACCAGCCTGGAGTGACGCTCGAATAGTCGCGCCATCGCCTGCTCATGTCCTTGCTGCACCATCGCAAGGAGGGATGAGTCCGGCTCCATCGAAGCTGTCATTGCGCCTAGCGCATCAGAGTCTTTAGCCATAACACACATACGAATTTTGTTACAGATTCGAAGCTAGCTGCAATTCTTTCACGAGACGCACACTTCAGTCACCAAATCTCAGTCGCGAGGCGGAACAACTACTTCAGGCTCCACAGCTACAGGCGATAGCCGCTTAGACATTCTCGTAGGCAGAATAAGGGCAACCGTTGTTCCCCGCTGAGGTCCGTCCGTGCAGGAATGCACAGTGACTTCTCCGCCATGCTTTTCGATGAGCTGCTTACTCACCCACAGACCCAAGCCGTTTCCGATTGATCCCTTTGTGGTGAAGAAGGGGTCGAAGATGTGAGGCAAAGCCTCCGCAGAGATGCCTTGGCCGTTGTCTGCTACCGAGATTCTGATCTGGCCGTCTTCGCCTTGGGCGGCTCCCGAGATCGAGGCTCGCAGGGTAACCTTTCCGTTTTCGTCAAGAGCGTCAAGACTGTTCAACAGAAAGTTCGAGATGACTTGCCGCAGTTCACCCTGATAGGCGGTGATCTGTAAGGATCCATCGCATTGCTTTTCAATGATCGCTTGCCGGGACGTGATCTTCGCTTTCAGCAGATCGAGTACCGAATCCAGCAAGGACACAACGTGAAATGTCGTGGGGGCAGTCGCCTCACGATAAAAGCCCAGTGTTTGCCTAGTAATGTGGGCGATGCGCTTCAACTCCGCATCGGCCATCTCCAGATATTCACGAACCGAGCCAGGAAGCCCTTCGGTGCTGTAGGCCAAGAACAAGACGTTTCCTACAGCCTCAAGAGGGTTGTTAATCTCATGAGCGAGAACCGCCGCCATGCGTCCAACGGAAGCCAGCTTTTCGCTTCGCACCAATGCTTCTTCGGCTTTCTTACGCGCGATGATCTCAGCCTGGAGCTGGGCGTTCAGCAGTTCCGCCGCCTCCGTCAATTCATGCTGGCGCACCAAGCCGAGCATCAGTGCTTCGTTCAGGGCGGCCATATCCCGTTCGAGAGGCTTTCCGTTACTCGCCGGCTCTGCTGCCATCTATCACCTCTGCATATTCACTTGCCGGCCGTTTCGTCAGAGCTGGGCGCTAGCTTTACAGGGAGACCGGTGATGAGGTGAGCGTAATCCCTCAGACGTTCGCCTACGACAATGCCGCCCGAAGTGATGTCATACTCGCGGATGTCCTTGCTGTGGTCACCACCGCGCATCTTCAAAACCATCATAATCTTGCGGAGTTGGCCGTCGATCTCGACATAGCGCAACCGGACGATATCGTCGGTGAGAAAGGAAATCAGGTAGCTGCTGAATGGCAGCTTGTCGAACGTCTCTTCCATCTCCAGCGTACTCAGGATGGTGATGCCGATGCCGGTGAGGGCGAAGATCATCCGGTAGAGCGACTCACGGAAATCGGTACGGAATCCAGGTGCCAGCGCCAGTTCAAAGCCCGCCAGAGAATCGATGACCATTCGCTTCGCGCCCGTTCGCTGAACGGCATCGATCAGCTCTTGCATCATTTCGTCTACGGATAAATCGAGTGGTCGAAGATAGATAACTTCGAGGCTCCCATCTTTTTGTGCCGTATTCAAATCGAGACCGAAGGTGGATGCCCGTCCGGTGTATTCTTCAGGTCGCTCTTCAAACACTGCAATGATTCCCGGTTCCGCTGCACGGAAAGACCATTCTCGTAGCAGGTCACGGTCTCCGTCCTGCCATACGCATAGGCTCCCCCATAAGCAGGATTCGTCAGGATCTGGTGGATCCCGCAGTAGGCAGGACGTCTCCAGTG
>JAABUO010000793.1_pt1 | contig 50230 bp, 43 predicted proteins | sample 5559291 | NCBI WGS metagenome assembly JAABUO01 (sample SAMN10711878, study PRJNA513372) | rock metagenome | isolation source: Antarctica rocks | place: Antarctica: Victoria Land, Finger Mt sud | reverse complement strand
ACGGGCCACGCACGAGATAAGGTGATGGGCGCTCGCGGTGACCAGGACCGTGTGTCCACGTCGCGCCTGCTTGGCCCAGACGAGCAGGTTGTGGGTGAGGGCGACAAAATGCGGGAAGGCCGCGATAGCGGTGAATGTCCGGGAGCGCAGATGCTGGATGTTATGGACGTGGCGGGACGGGGCGAAGAAGGCCGCGATGGTGGTGCGCTCATTGTACAACGTGCAGAGACGGGTCATCCCCCACTCCGCCGAGGGAAGGGTGGTAGAGAGGAGGGCATAGTCAACCGTTCCCTCTGTTTGATCGAGCGCATAAACAAGACGGCGCTAGCCATCCCGCGGGGAGATCTCGCTGCCGTGGACGGTGTCGGCGACGGGCACCCCGTCCTGGACCGGGAGCGTGAGAGCCGCACGGGCCGCACCTTTCGCGGACATCGCCTTGAGGACGACAAAGCCCGCGTGGGTGCATAGCTGCGCCCGTATCTCAGGCCCGTCGTACCCGGCATCCAGGCGCCAGATCATAGCGGCGGTCGTCTCCTCAGGACCGAAAAGACGATCAACGGCGTGGATCAGGTCCGGGAGTCGCTGCCGCCCGGACACGTTCCCAGGGTCGAGATGGAGGGCGACCACCTCCTCATACGCTCCGATGTACGCCAGCGACCTCTGATACCCCTCCTCGCCCCGCTTGCGGGGAACGTAGCCTTTGCGGTGGAACTCGTCGGTCTGTCCGTTGGCCACGAGACCACACTGGTCGCTATCGACCACGCGCAGGCCCTCGTCTCTCCGTGCCCAAGACGGCGCCCGTAAGAGCTGCGCAGGGACCTCCCCAAGTTCGTCCACATGCGCCGCCGTGAAGCGTGTGAGAGACCGATTGATCCGCGACGGGTCGGGGAAGCGTGCCCGTCCCACGTAGTTCGCTGCCGCAGTTTCAACGCTCAGCGTGTCGTTGATCGCCTTGGTCTGCGCACACCCCATCACGATCGAGGCAATAATTGTTTGCGCTTTGTCAAGCGGGCTGTCGCGCACCGTCTTTATCGCCACGTGGAGCAGGCGATCCAGCAGCCCATGGATCCCACATAAGCCCACCTCTCCCGCATAGTCGAGCATCAGCATCAAGAATGCCGACACCGTTTCCTCTTGCTCCCCACCTTCTTCGAACCGTATCGTGTACATGAATGACCCTCCTTGTGGCTCTTTTTGTTCTCTCAAACAAAGCCTACCGCGAGCGGGTCATTCACCCGTTTGTACGAAACCGGGGTAGCTAGTACACGTTGGCTCAAATAAGTGGGCGGTCTATGTGAGCCGTCGAGACACGTCAGTGTGCGCGGTTTGCCATGCAGCTTTAGTCGCGGGCCGGCGCCAATCGCTGGGTTACTTGCGCCAAGCTGTACTAGACCTCGTTGGCTAGAGCCCGTTAGATCGAGGGGCCAGTCTTTCCAGGCTTTCACGCCTGGAACGGAAAGTGCGATCCTCGCCGCCGCATAGCCTGATGGGAGGACGATCGCGATGCAGGATTCTTCGACCGCGCGCACGGGAGCGGGCGGGGTGGTGGCGCATAAGCCGCACCCGCACGCCCTGCCCTACTACACCGTCCCCGACGACGGGCTGGAGATGGGCGCCAGCCTGGGCAACAGCGCCCTATGGGTGACGACGAAGGGGACCGGCGCGATCGAGCGCGTCTTCTCCGTCGACGCCGGCCAGAGCCTGGTCAACGCGATCAGAGTCCGCTTCGCCGGCCGCGCCAGCCGGCTGCGCCTTGATCCCGACGAGGCCGACGGCGTCGCCGACGCCGATAACACGCGGGCCTCGTACGTGGGCCTGCATCAGGAGGAACCGGGGACGTTCGAGATCAACCCGGCCTACCAGCGCCACCGCTACACCGTCACCGGGATCGACGTCGTCGAGACGACGTTCGTGCCGCTCGCCGACCCCATGGCCGCTCCCGCCGCCGACCCCGCGTCAGGAGGCGGCGATCCCCCCGTCGTCTACATGGCCGTCCACCTGCACAACACCGGCCCCTACCCGCGCGACCTGCGCGCCTACGGCTCCGCGCGGCTGCGCGGAACCCTTCCCGACGACGTCGAGGGGCGCTACGACGCGGAGATCCAGGCCCTCGTGGCGCACAACAGGAGCCAGCCCGCGGCGGTGCGCGTCTTCGGGCTGACCGAGCCACCGAGCGGCTACGCCACCAGCGTCGACTTCGGGCGCGTCTACGACCCCCTCCACGTCCATGCGCTCGACAACAGCACGCGGGTCGGCGGCGACATCCTGGGCCTGTTGCAACTCGACCTCCGCCTCGAACCCGACGAGCGGCGGAGCTTCGCCTTCGTCGTCGCCGTCTCCGGCAGCGGCGAGGATGGGGCCATCAACGCGTATCGCGCGGCCGCGCGGGATGGGGACCACGACGACGCGCTCGCGCGCACGCTCGACTATCTCGAAGGGGCGCTGGGGTATTCCGAGGTGCTCACGCCCGACCCACTCATCAACCGGGGCGCCCTGTGGAGCAAGGTCAACATGCGCCGCGTGATGTCGCGCTATCCCCAGGGACCCGCGTTCACCAACGAGCCCGGCGTCTCCTCCAACGTCGTCGGGCGCGATGTCGCCTGGTTCGTCTACGGGAACGACCACTTCCTGCCCAACTTCTCGCGCGCCCTGCTCGACACCTTCGCCCGCCTGCAATACGAGGATGGCAAGATCCCCGAGTACTACAGCGCCATCGACGGGCGGGTCGAGGACTACGGCCTCAACATCAACGACGACACGCCGCTGTTCATCCTGGCCGTCAACCACCACTTCCGTGCCACCGGCGACGTGGCGTGGCTGCGCGGCATCCTGCCCGCCGTGACGAAGGCGGCGCGCTACATCGTCGCGCAGGAGGACGCGCGCGGCCTCGTCTACTGCGCGGCCAAAGACCCGCGCGGCAACGTGTGGGCCATCGCGAGTTGGCGCAACGTCATCCCGCAATACAGCATCAACGGGGCCGTCACCGAGATCAACGCCGAGTGCGTCGCGGCGCTGCGCGCGGCCGGCCACCTCGTGGAGAACGCGGCCGGATTGGCTGGATCGGAGGGATCGGCCGATCCGGGGGAGCCGGGGGAATCAGGGGGGGCGGAGGAGTCGCCGCGCGAGGCGCGCGCGTTCTTCGACGCGGCGGAGGCGCTGCGGGACGCGATGAACACGCGCCTGCTCAACCCGGAGAACGGGCTCTACTACCTCAACATCGACGTCGACGGGCACACCCACACCGACGTGACCGGCGACGAGGTCTTCCCGGTGATGTTCCGCGTCTGCGACGAGGAGACCGGTTTCCGTATCATCAGCCGGCTCAACTCGCCCGACTTCTGGACGGCGGGCGGCCTGCGTACCGCCTCGCGCAACGATCCGCTCTACGACCCCTTCAACTATGTCGGGCTCATCGGCGGGGTGTGGCCGGGGCTGACGTGGTGGTACGCCTTCGCCGCCGCGCGCTACCACCCTGAGTTCATGGTCGCGGCCCTGCGCTCCTCGTTCGAGCACTACGGGTCCGCCCCCAAGACGAACAACACCGTGCCGGGCCAGTTCAGCGAGTGGTTCGACGGCGAGAGCCTCATCAACCGCGGTATGCGGCTCTCGCCGTGGGAGCCTCCGCGCTTCCTGTGGGCCGCTGTCGAGGGGGTCTGCGGGTTGATGCTCTCGCCCGGACTGCCGAGCATCAACCCGCTGGTCCCATCCGACTGGAAATGGGTGGGCTTGCGCCGGCAGCCGTATCACGGGCGCTCGATGACGTACTTCGCGGCGCGCCACGGTGAACACTTTCACATCTACGCCAACGCCGACGTCGAGACGGCGCACCACAAAGAGGTCTACGACGAGGACGTCTCGATCCACGTGCATGCCTACTCCGCGTCGGCCGCGGTGGTGGCGCTGCGCCGACCGGGTGAACTGACCGTCCTCATCGGCAACGTCGGCGCGCAGACCGCCGTCGTCCCGGTCAACCTCGAAGACGTCGTCGACCCGGCCGCCACCTACGACACACGCATCTACAACAGTGAGCGCGGCGACTGGGAGACAGGCCGACGCGCGACCGGCGCGGCGGTCGTCTCCCTGGCCGTCTCGATCGAGAGCAAAGGCTACCGCATTATCGAGTTGAAGACGGCAAGCGCCTAACCCTGCGCCCGACGTCACGAGCGGACGGCGCCGCTCTCCCAGTATGTGCGTATGGGCCCGTGGTGGGCGCGGGCTATGCGCCCCGACGAACCGGGTCGTGCCCGAGCATGATATGGTCCTGCTGGGTGGCCCTTATCGAGCGAGCGGTCGTGGTATAGTAGCGCCAACGGCGTAGGCTGGAAAGAGTAGGGGACGGGCGCGGATGCGGACACCATCGGAGAGGCCGGACTTCGATCAGACGCTCAAGCGTCTCTTGTTGCGAGGGCGCGACGGCTTCCTGGCTCTGATCGCACCCGGCCTCACATGGCGCGCTGAGCTTTCGCCCGAGTTACCCGCCGTCACCCGTCGGGCCGACATCGTCTGGCTGGTCGAGGATAGCGATGGCCAACGCTGGTTATTGCACATCGAGTTGCAGACGAAAGCGGACTCCGACATGGGCGAGCGGTTGGCCGAGTACGCCATCCGGTTGTGGCGGCGTGAGCGCCTCCCGACGCGCTCCCTCGTCGTCTTCCTACGGCCGGCCGCGACCGTGCCCCGATCGCCGTTCGTGATCGTGGCACAGGGGCGGGAGAGCCTGCGCTACGAGTTCGATGTGTTACGGTTATGGGAAGTGCCTCAAGAGCGGGTGCTCGACACGGGCCTTCACGAGTTGTGGCCACTAGCGAGCCTGATGGCGGGCGTGACCGCCGAGACGACAGCGGACGTGGCCGAACGTATAGCCACGGCGCCCGTGCCGCCAGCGGAACGCGACGAATTAGCTCAGGCACTTATCGTGCTGTCAGGGATGCGCGTACCGCGAGCGGAGTTGCGCGACGCATTGAGGAGGAGAATGATGCTCAGTGACATTTGGGAAGAGTCCAGCGGGGCCGCCGTCCTGGAGGACTTGGCCCGGGAGCGGGGCATGGGGAAGGTGCTGCGAATCGTCCTGGAGAGCCGCTTCGGGACGTTGGACGATGACATCGTGACGGCTTTGCGTGGATCGGACGAGGCCGCCTTGGAAACCGTCGGCAGGCACGTCACGACGGACACGCTGGAGCAGATCCGTACGCTATTGGGGCTGGGCTAGCGATGCGCGAGAACATGGTGAAGCGGCGGCTCGCGGATGGGGCCGTGACGGTGGGGTCGTGGGTGGCGCTGGACGGCGCGCTCGCGGCCGAGATCATGGCTAACGCCGGCTTCGACTGGCTCGTCGTCGACATGGAGCACGGCCCGCTCTCGCTGGGGGCGGCGCAGGGAGCCGTGACGGCGATCCGCACGACCGGGACGGTCCCGCTCGTGCGCGTGGGCTGGAACGACAGCGCCCTCATCCAGCAAGGGCTCGACACCGGGGCCTATGGGATTGTCGTCCCCATGGTCAACACGGCGGCCGAGGCCGAGCGAGCGGTGCGCGACGCGCGCTATCCGCCCCTCGGCGAGCGCAGCCGCGGCGGGGTGCGCCCGCCCCTGGCCTTCGGGACCGACCCTACGACCTACGGCCACAACGCCAACCGGGAGACGCTGCTGCTGGTGCAGATCGAGACGGCCGAAGCGGTCGCGGCGGCCGAAGAGATCGCCGCGGTCGAGGGGGTCGACGGACTATTTCTAGGCCCCAACGACCTCGCGTCCTCGCTCGGGACATGGCCGCCGGTGTGGGAGGACCAGCCGGCCGAGCTCGCCGCCGGGATCGCGCGCATCCCCGTCGCGGCGCGGGCCCACGGCAAGGCCGCCGGGATCATGGTCCCGGACGCCACGATCGCCCACCGCTGCATCGCCCTCGGCTACACCTTCATCTCGCTCACGACCGACGCGCGCTTCCTCGCCGCCGCCGCCCGCCAGGAGCGCGAAAAGGTGAGCGGTTCCGAGACGTGAACCACTTGTCGTGAGATGGACGGCATAGCATATGGAGCGCATGCCGACGTGCCATCCCCGGAGTAAAAAGCGGCGTTAGGCGCCGTAGATGGCGTAGCGGGCCAAACCGTTAGTTGCCGTAGATGGCGTAGCGGGCCAAACCGTTAGTTGCCGTAGATGGCGTAGCGGGCCAGGCCGCGCTCGAAGGGGTCCAGGAAATCGGCCGGCAACGCCACGGGTTCGGTCCCGACCCGGCGCAAGACGGGGGCCATCGCCTCCTCCTCGCCGTACAGGAACTCGGTCACCTCGGGCCAGTAGCGATCGAGCACGGCGGTCGGGATGTCGATGTGGTGCATCTCGATGTTCCGGCCCTGGTCGTACCCGATGAAGCCCCCGAAAGGGAGCGGGTCGGCGCGCATGGCGCGCAGCATGGGGCCCGCCTCCGAGCGGGGGATCACGAGCATACCTTTGTAGCTCCCGGCCGTGATCCCGATGGCGGCGCGGCGCGCGTGGCCGCTGTCGGGCTGCGTCTCCTCGCGCACCAGTTGCTCGCCCTCGGGCACGACAGCGAACTCGGGCTCGAAATCATCGTCGACGTTACTCATGCGCGGGCAACACTCCTCATAGGCGATACAAGAGATAAGCGCAAGCGCGCGTTTATATCCTATCCTGAGTGTAGCACGGCGCTCGCTAACGCCAGACCGCCTCTATTGGCATCGTTCGCTGTCCGGTTGGGGGCGTACCGGCGTACTCTAGTAGACTCTACATAGTAGTAGGACGGGATAGGGGGACGAGAGACGCTATGGCCGGCGAGCGCATCTTGGTGGTGGAGGACGAGGCGAACATCGTCAACCTCCTGCGCGCGTACCTCGAACGTGAGGGCTTCGTCGTCAAGACGGCGGGGGACGGCAGGGCCGCCCTGCAGCAGGCCCGTGCGACGCGGCCGCACCTCGTCGTGCTCGACCTGATGCTCCCCGGAATGGACGGCCTGGAGGTCTGCCGCCGCCTGCGCCAGGAGTCGGAGGTCTACATCATTATGCTCACCGCCAAGACGGAGGAGGCCGACCGCATCGTCGGGCTCGAGCTCGGCGCCGACGACTACCTGACCAAGCCCTTCAGCCCACGTGAGCTCGTGGCCCGCGTCAAGGCCGTGCTGCGGCGCGGCCGCGACGCGGGGGGTATCCTGCCGCGTGCCGAGAGCGGCGCGATCGAGGCCGGCCCGCTCACGATCGACCTGGCGCGCCGCACCGTCGTCAAAAAGGGCGCGGCCGGCGCGACGATCGAGCTCACCACGCTCGAGTTCGATCTCCTGCGCGTCCTGGCCGGCGAGCCGGGCATCGTCTTCAGCCGCGCCCAGCTCCTGCAGCGGGTGTGGGGCTACGACTACGCCGGCGACGAGCGCGTCGTCGACGTCCACATCGGGTTGCTGCGCAAGAAGATCGAAGACGACTCCTCCGAGCCGGTCCTGCTCAAGACCGTGCGCGGCGTCGGCTATAAGTTCGACGGCGACTAGTGTCCACCCTCACAGCGATGGGGCGCGCCCTGTGGCGCCGGTTGCAGTGGCGGCTGTTCGTGGCCTACGTCGTGATCCTCGTCGTCACCGTCTCGATCCAGACGATCACCGCCGATGTCGTCGCCTCGCACTCGATACTGGGCTACGTGCAACACAACCGCCACCCTCACCCCGACGCGCTGGTCGGCCAGGCCATCATGGCCTTTACCATCTCGCTCTTCCTCGCCACCGCCGCCTCGGTCGTCGCCTCGGCCGTGGCCAGCCTCTTCGTCGCGCGCCGCATCGTCGAGCCGCTGCGGCGCATGATCGAGGCCTCGCGCCGCATCGCCGAGGGACACTACCACGACCGTGTCACCGTGGACGACGACTACGAGATCAGCGATCTCGCCGCCTCGCTCAACAGTATGGCCGCGACCCTCGAGCGCACCGAGCAGCAGCGCCAGGAGCTCATCGGCAATGTGGCCCACGAGTTGCGCACCCCGCTGACGACGATCAAGGGCTACATGGAGGGCCTCATCGACGGGATCGTGCCGGCCGACGACGCGACCTACACCCTCGTGCGCGAGGAGGCCGATCGCCTCTCGCGCCTCGTCCACGACCTGCAAGACCTCTCGCGCCTTGAGGAGAGCGGCGCCGACCTGCGCCTGCGTCCGACCATCGTGGCCGACCTCGTGGCGGGGGTGGCGCAGAAGATGCGCCCGCAGGCGGAGGCCAAGGGGATCGCGCTTGCCACGGTCGTCCCGCCCGGCCTGCCGCTGGTGTGCGCCGACCACGACCGCATGCAGCAGGTGCTGCTCAACCTCGTGGACAACGCCCTGCGCTACACTCCTCCGGACGGCGCTATCCGCATCGAGACCGACGCGGCCGGCGGCAAGGTGCATATCGCCGTCGTCGACACGGGCGAGGGGATCCCGCCCGGGCACCTGGCGCACATCTTCACGCGTTTCTACCGCGTCGACAAGTCGCGCTCACGCGCGGCGGGGGGCTCGGGGATCGGGCTCGCCATCGCCCGCCACCTCGTCGAGGCGCACGGCGGGACCATCGCCTGCGCCAGCGTCCCCGGCCAGGGCAGCCGCTTCACCGTCACCCTCCCCGCCTTCGGCGGTCAGCCATCGGCCATCGGCGGTTGACCGCCGGCAGCCGGGGGCCGGGTCTGAACGGGATCGTCGACGCGTCTCGCGTCTAAGACCTGGGCGCGCCGCGCGGCGCGCGCAAAAGGCCTATCATAAGAGGGGAATAGACCCGACACGCGCCGGGACGCGCGTTAAGATTAAGAGGAGACCGCCATGATCGCGACACTACCGTTTGGCCGTAGCGGACACCAGAGCGCGCGCACCCTTTTCGGGGCCGCCTCCCTGGGCGCCGTCTCGCAATCCGACGCCGACCGCACGCTCGACACGCTCCTGCGCTACGGCGTCAATCACATCGACGTCGCGGCGAGCTACGGCGACGCCGAACTGCGCGTCGGCCCCTGGATGGACCGCTATCGCGACCGCTTCTTCCTGGCGACGAAGACGGGCCAGCGCGACTACCAGGGCGCGAAGGACGAACTGCACCGCTCGTTGGAGCGCCTGCGCGTTGACCACGTCGACCTCATCCAGATCCACAACCTGGCGGACCCCATCGAGTGGGACCAGGCGTTGAGCCCGGGCGGCGTGCTCGACGCGCTGGTCGAGGCCCGCGAGCAGGGGCTCGTGCGTATGATCGGCGTGACCGGGCACGGGACGCAGATCGCCGCCACCCACCGGCGCTCGCTCGAACGCTTCGACTTCGACTCGGTCCTGCTGCCCTACAACTGGGTCACGATGCGGAGCAGCTACTACGCCGAGAACTTCGACGCGCTGGCCGCCACGTGCGCCGAGCGCAACGTCGCGCTGCAGACGATCAAGTCGATCGCGCGGCAGCCGTGGGGCGCGCGCGACCACACGCGCGCCACCTGGTATGAGCCGCTGGAGGACCAATCCGCCATCGATGTCGCCGTGGGGTGGGTGCTTGGCCGGCCCGGCGTCTTCCTCAACACCGTCGGCGACATCGACCTGCTGCCCAGGGTCCTCGACGCCGCCGACCGCTTCCAGACGGCGCCCTCAGAGGAGGAGGTCGCCCAGGTTATGACGCGGCAGGCCGCCGTCCCGCTGTTCGTGTAACCTTAATCCATGTTGGAAACCGTTGACGTGTATGCGCGGGCCTGCATGGTGTATAGCTCCGCGTAGAGCCCATGGCGGGCCATGAGCTGCTCGTGCGTCCCCACCTCCCGGATGCGCCGCCCGTCGACGACCACGATCAGGTCGGCCATCCGGACCGTGGAGAAGCGGTGGCTGACCAGCAGCGTGATGCCCCCGTGCGCGCGCACCTCCCGAGCGGCGCCGGCGAAGCGCTCGAACAGCGCGTGTTCAGCGCCCGGATCGAGGGCGGAGGTTGGCTCGTCGAGCACGAGGAGCAAGGGATATAGGCGCATACGCGCCCGTCCGAGCGCAATCTTCTGCCACTGCCCGCCGGAGAGCTCGACACCGCCCGCGTGCCCGATCCCCAACGGGGTGGCGAGTCCCTGGGGGAGGGCGTTCAGCACGTCGATCGCGCCGGCGCGTGCCAGCGCCGCCAGCTCGGGCGCGTCCGTGCCCGCCTCCAGCGCCGGCACATCGCCCACCCCCACGGACTCTCGGGCGATCAATGCCAAGCGAGCATAATCCTGGAAGGCCCCGGCCAAGCGCTGGCGCCACGCCCGCACGCCGATGCGCACCAGGTCGACGCCGTCCACCTCGACGCGCCCGGCCGTCGGCTCATAGAACCGGCACAGTAGCTTGACGAGCGTCGACTTTCCGGCCCCGTTGTCGCCCACCAGCGCGACCGTCGCCCCGGCGGGGAGATGAAGATCGACATCCTCCAAGACGGGCCGATCCGTGTCCGGGTAGCTGAAGGCGACGCCGACGAGGTCGATACCGTGGCGTAGTCGGGACGGCGCGGGGGCGGGTTCGGCTATGGACCGCGCCTGGTCGCGGGCATAATCGTCGAGCCAGCGGATACGGTTGATGACGCGCAGGATGGAGAGCAGCCATGTGACCGATCCCACCGAGCCGCCAACCAAGCCCCAGACCTGTCCGGCCAGACTGACGACCACCACGACGTCACCGGTGGGAGCCGCGCCTGTGGCAGCGCGCACCGCGACAACAGCGACGGCCGCGAGGTAGCCGGCCGCGAAGATGAGACGCCCGATGGCTTGGCCGAGAGCGCCGGCGCATCGCGCGACGTGCCGGGCTATGATCACGCCATCCGCTTCGGCTTGGCTCCGGCGCACGACCTCGTCGCCCAGCCCGAAGACGCGAAGTTCTTTCGCCGCCGCGGGCGAGGTCCCCAGGTCGAAGAGGCTCCGCTCCTGACGCACGCTTTCCACGACGGCCTCGTCGGCCGCGGCCAGGCGGCGCTGGGCGCGGCCGGCGGCCACGAGCGACGGGATGCCGCACAGCGGCAGGGCGATTAGGGCGGGTTGCAGATGGAGCAGCACGACGCTGGTGGCCACGAGCTGGACGGCGAGGGCGAGCGTGCCTACGGCGGCGCCGAGGGCGAAGCCCAGCATCCAGTGTTCGTCGCGGAGCAGGTCGAGTTGCGCGAGGTAGGCCGGCCGTTCGTGATGCTCCAGGCCGGGGAGACGGCCATCGGTCGCGATCATGTGGCCGTCGAGCAGTCGGGCCACCTCGCGTTGCAGGCGTGCCGTCAGGTAGGTCGCGATGGCGCCCAGAACCCACCGCGCGCCGACGGACGCGGCGAGGATGAAGCCCATCATCATCGCCCTCTCCCCCTCGCGCGCGGTCGCGGCGTCGACGAGCAGGCCGGCGGCGACGGCGAACGCGGGGGTCGCGAGCGCCTGGGCGATCGTCAGGACTAGAATCGCAAGTGAGGCTCCCGGGCTTGCCTGAAAGCTGGAGCCCATCACCAGGGCCAGTCCTCTCACACGCTCACTCATGGTCGGCGCCTCCATCCTCGAGCGAGGGATCGCTGAAGCGGCCGGCTTGGAGCGCGAACATGCGCGCGTACCGTCCCCCAGCCGCTAGCAACGCGTCGTGCGTGCCCTCCTCGACGACGCGGCCGCCCTTGAGCACCACGATGCGGTCGGCCCGCCGCACTGTGGAGAAGCGGTGGGAAATGAGGACGGTGGTCAGGCCGCGGGTCAGATCGAGGAAGCGGTCGAACAGATCGGCCTCGGCGCGCGCGTCTAGGGCCGCCGTGGGCTCATCGAGGATGAGCGCCGTGGCTCCGGCCTCCACGGCGAAGAGGGCGCGGGCGAGGGCCACGCGCTGCCACTGCCCGCCGGAGAGCTCGGCGCCGCCCGCGTAGCGCCGACTCAACGTCGTCGCCCAACCATCCGGCAGGCTCTCGATCAGTGTGAGCGCCCCCGCGCGATCCGCTGCCCGCTCCAGCGCGGCCGTGTCGCCCCGTCGTTCGGGCGCGCCGTAGCCCACGTTGTCGGCCGCGGACAACTCGTAGCGTACGAAGTCTTGGAAGACGGCGGAGAGGCGGCGGCGCCACGCGGCGGGGTCGAGGGCGCGCAGGTCGCGACCATCGACCGTGATCCGCCCTTGGTCGGGGTCATAGAGCCGCGCGAGCAGCTTCACCAGGGTCGTCTTGCCCGCGCCGTTGTCGCCAACGATGGCGAGCGATCGCCCGGCCGGGATCTCGAACGTGAGGCCGTCGAGGGTGTCCGCCGTTCGCCCGGGGTAGCGGAAGTGGATATCCTCGAAGCGGATGGCCGTTGCCGGCAACCCATCGGCCGCGCCGGTACCGGTGAGCGCGTCCGATCGCGCGGCCAGCAGCCGCTCCAGCGCCAGCACGGGCGGGATGGCGCGGAGGCCGTTTTCGAGCCAGATCTCGGCGCTACCCACGTCGCCCAGCGCGCCCATGGCCAGGATCGCCTGGATGACGACGGTGACACCGCCGACGGTCAGCGTCCCCTGTGTCGCCGCGTGGGCGACGGCGACGAAGACGAGGGCGTGTGCGGCGGTCACGGCCGCGAGCCAGGCCACCGCCGTGAGGCGCGCCGATCGCTCCGCGCGCCACAACGGCCCGACGGCGTCGCGCCAGGCGGCCATGTACCGATCGAGGAGCCACGGATGGAGCCCGAACAGCCGGACTTCCTTGGCCTCCGCCGGCCGCATGGCGATGTCTTTCAGGTAGGATGCGTGACGCAGCGCCGTCAGCCCCTCGAACAAACCGTGCGTCACGACCGCGACCGCGGATGTGCGCGCGGCGACCCATGTCGCCGCCAGCAGCAGGGCCGCCCACCAGCGGAACTGGGCGACGAGGACGGCGGCGGCGAGGCCTTGGACGAGGCGCGCCCCGATGAGCGACGCGCCGCCCACGAGGTCACCGGCGTCCCACTTCATATTCTCTTGCACGAGCAGGGTCAGCGTGTCTAGGAGGGCCGGGTCTTCCAGATGGCCGATCCCCACCGGTCGCTGGACCGCCGCGAGCGCCCGACTACGCATGTCGCGCGACGCCCGCGCTTGGAGCAGCGGTACCGCCACGCCCTCGACTGTCGCGAGCAGTTCCTGGAGCGTGAGCAGCGCGCCGACGGCGATGAGGGCCGCGACGACGTGCCGTCCGCCGGCCGACGCGAATCCGGAACCGGTCACCCGGACGACGGCCCCGACGAGGGCGCCCGTCGCCAGGGCGAACGCGGTAGGGAAGATGCCGGCGGCGATGCTCAGGCCGGCGACGACGAGGGTCAGGCGCGGTTGGCCCTCAAAGAGGGCGCGGATCGATTGTGGGAGACGTGCTCGCGTGGCACGGCGTTCCGTAGGCGTCATCGATCTCCTCGTTTATGGCTCTTGGTCCTCGAGTGTTGTCGCGTGCTTCTCCGCGTTGCGTGCCCCTTGCTCGTCGCCCGACGCGCGCAGGATCTCTGCTTTGAGTGTCCAGCCGCGTGCCGATGTCGCGGCGAGCGTGATCGCGTGCTCGCAGGCAGCAAGGGCCTCATCGTGCCGCCCGAGCCGCCGAGATAGCAACCGTGCCTTATTGCGCCACACCTGGATACTCTTGCCGCTCGTGGAGTCGAGCGCCAGAGAGTGGTCGTAGGCGCGTAAGGCCTCCTCGTATCGCCCGAGGTCATGGAGGATGTACCCGACGCTGTGCCAACTCAATGGCTCGGCGGGATCAAGGGCGAGGGAGCGATCATACGCCGCCAAGGCTTCGTCGTACCGACGCAACGCCAGCAAGGCATAGCCCTTCCCGTTCCATGCCCACGCCACGCTCGGGTTGAGGGCGAGGGAGTGCTCATAGGCAACCAGTGCGTCCTCAAAGCGGCCCATGTCGTGGAGCACGTCACCCCGGCCATTCCAGGTCACGGCATCACGGGGATCGCGGGCAAGGGCGTGGTCGTAGGCGCGCAAAGCTTCCTCGTACCGCTGGGCCTCGTATAGCGCGCGCGCTGCGTCGTGAACGTTGTTTCGCATCGTCCTACCCCCGTCTATGCTCCGCTCCGTGCCCTGTTCGTGCCATCGCTAAGCCGGACGGCGTCGGCCGCGGTTGCCGACATCGTCTGGAGCGTGTCCTCACACGCTCGACACGGAATGCGTCCAGCGCGGCCACATCCACCGGCTCGAGCAACTGGGGTACGCGGTCACCCTCACGCCCAAGGAGGCTGCTTAACGCGGCCCGTACTACAGGGGTTTTCAAGGGAACTCGGCCACGGCGGCGCGGCTGATCGCTCCCACGGAGGCTTCTTCACTATGGAGAGGATTATACTGTGTTCACGCCGCGCTCGTCTTCTGCGCCGTGTTCGGCTACGACGCCATGAGCACTGCGGCGCGGGAGACGCCATAGTCGTTTGGCCGCCCCTCTGGAGACGGTGGGGAAGGAGGCCTCACACGCTAATCCACCGACAGCGTAGGAACGAGACGCACGATGGTTACTGAACGATTGACGAACGAGAGTGTCACCCGCGAGTCGGCCGATGCGCGAAATCTCGACATCTTGATTGGATGGACACTCGACAGCGTTGTAAATCATGCGTTCGATCGTAAGAGGCCTACCACGCCTTTATATATGAAGTTATATTGATTTATTACTCATTTTAACATACACTGCCGGTAGTGGTTCAAGATAGCTGGCGGCAGGAGGATAGACTATGCAAACAGAAGTGATCTACGTGACCGTGCCAACACATCTCAAGCGATCATTAGAAGCCCTCGCGCTGCAATACAGGTATCAGGCACGCGACCCACATACGTTGAAGGGGATGGTCATTAAGGCATGCGACGAACTGCTTGCGCGGGAGCTTCCGCAGTATACAAGCGATCGTGTCAAGCGGTCGGACGGCGAAAGGTCGGCAGTAGTGGTAGGCAGAGAAGGAACGCACGCAGACCAGATTATGCGCGCTGTCGCCACAGTGATTGCGGAAGGCGTCGACATCTTCACGCGAGCGGATATCCGAGATCGAGCCGGCGTGGACTCCGATCAGTGGAACGGCAGCTATAGTCCTATATTTCAAGGGATGAGGATAGACCATCCGGGTGGCGCGCCGCAGGTGGGGACACGATTCAAAGGAGTATTTCGTCGAGTGGATCGGGGGCATTATACGCTCACACCACATGGACAGGAACTCCTCCAAGACTACGTGTTGTAGGCGCAGGCCTGGGTCAGGATGAACAAAATCGAGAAGCCTTACAACTACAAAAACTGTCAGTCCTTGTTTGGCTATGCCCAACGGGTCCACGTGCGATCGGGCGGCATATGCCAACTCTGCAATTGCGGCTCAGGGTTAGAGGTGGATTTCGACCTATGGCGGCAGTTGACCTGGGAGCACATCATCGGAGAATCGCAAGGAGGCTACCTTAAGGAAATACGTATCGCTGTCGCTCGTCGCTTCCAGAGATTGCCCGCCAACGAGATCGAGGAAATCGCCCGTCGAATCGAGGAGGCTAACATTGTTACGTGCTGCTCGTTCTGCAACAGCACGACCAGCCGGGGGAAAGCGCCCACAACTATGGATGACATCATCGACAGCGCCTCTGGCGCTCCCGAAGACGTTGTCACCGTAGTTGAAACTCAACTTGAGGAGATCCTGACGGCCAAGAAACAGCACGTCGCCTGGAAAATCGCATCTGTGAAGAAGGCATTCGAGGAGCAGATCGCGCCAACGTTGAATGGAAAGCGGCAACAAGCGCGCACACAGGGCGGCCATTTGCCGTGAGCAGATCGCATGGGTCGGATCAACTGTACACTAAATGCTCCGCAGTGATCGGCTGGTGCGCGGGGCTGTCGGACCACGCGGCGTAGGAGTTTGCGGGCTTACCTCAGCCACCGGCGTCGTCAACCTACACGGTTGCGTCGGCCCTTGATTACACTGAGAACACGACGCCGCTGTACATGGCCGTCCCCACAGCGGCTTACGAGGGGATCTTGAGCGAGGAGATCGGGCGGCAGGTCGTCCTGAGAGCCGGCATTAAGCTACTTATCTTTGATCCTGAGGCGGAGAGGATAACCGGATGGAGGCACTAGATACGCTGACAGATACGCTCCGGCGCGCGATGCTAGGCTACGCCGGCAAGGGGTTGAACGCGTACAGCTACCTGACGAGTAGTGATGATCAGAGGGTTTTCGCCGTCGTTACCATCGCGCGTGTGCGGGATCAGCGCATCGTGGACGCCGGCCTGATCGCGCGTATAGTGGGTGAGAAAATCGTCGTCGAGTGCGATAACAATAACAAGCCTCTGGTCGATGCGCTCGTTCAGGCCGGTGTCCCGCGCGAGCACATCGTCCTGGCCTATGCCGGCGAGCCCGTCGCCGACGCCGCTTGACCGGCAGCCCTTACCTGCCTACCTAGAAGGCTTCGAGGCGTAGACAAGGGATGAGGCGGCCGCTATACGATGTAGTCCTACAGGCGTCTGCGACACAAACGCCAGCCCTGCGGATTCCCTGCTTTGGAATTCGTGGGGCCGGTGTTGATATGCATACCCTCGCCTCGCCTGAAAATCGTTGCCTACATGACGTGGATATCCTCTAATTGTAGGACCAAGGCATCGCCATGGCGCAGGATCTGGAACGTCGCGGTTAAGTCGCTCCATTCCCCATTAACGGGCAAGTCGAACCACACGGACCCCTCCTCCGCCCCGGGGAGCGGTGGACAGCGTGCCGCGGAGCCGGCCCTCCCGTTGCCGTTTCGAGCGGGGTTACCTTGCCCGGATCGCTCCCCGGTTCGTGGTACTCCCGAATGATGTCCCTGATATCCTCCGGGGCTAGCTCATAGCCTTGCAAAGTACAGATCGTCGTACGCTTCCTGATACCGCTCTTGGACGAGCAGGTCGACCCACTGGCGGACTGCGCGGAGGATGTCCTCATCGCTCGCCGCGAGATCAAGCTCCTTCATTTGCCCCCCCTTCGACATGCGGCGTGACGCCGCTAGCTCCTTTGGCGTCGATGTGACGCCGCTGGCTCCTTCGGCGTCGGCGTCACGTCGTAGCCGAGCACCTTGATTTGGTCGAGTGCCCGTCGCTGCACGCGCGCCCGCCGGTGCTCGTCAAGGTGGACCAGCACCCCCTCCTGATAGGTCTCCTCTTGACGGGCTCACGGCGCCAGTGGGACCTGACCTCGCGCGCGACCGTCTGCCCGTAGCATAGCGCGCCGACCGCCTATTTTCATGCGCGGGGGCACCCCGCAGGGGCATGACGGGCTACTTGGTGCGTGGTGGAACCTAGCGTTTGCCGCCGGACGTGTCGGGGTCGAGCGTGAGCGCCACGGAGTTGATGCAGTAGCGCTGGCCGGTGGGCAGGGGGCCGTCGTCGAAGACGTGGCCGAGGTGCGAGCCGCACCGGCGGCAGGTGACCTCGGTGCGGCGCATGCCATGGCTGTCGTCACTATGCAACTCGACGTTGGCCGCGTTCGCCGGCTCCGTGAAGCTGGGCCAGCCGCTGCCGGACTCGAACTTCGTGTCCGAGGAGAAAAGCTCCGCTCCGCAGGCGGCGCAACGGTAGACGCCGTCCTCTTTCGAGTGGACGTACGCGCCCGTGAAGGCCCGCTCGGTGCCCTTACGTCGCAGGACCGCGTATTGCTCCGGCGTGAGCTCCGCGCGCCACTCCTGCTCGGTCTTCATCACCTTTGTATCCGTATCCATATTCTTACCCCTATCGGTTGTATCGCGGCTACGTCTTGACGCTCCCGGCTCCGCCGCTGCTACGTCGGGACAACGCGCCCCTCGCGCCGGCCTTATATCGCGCAGGAGGCCAGGCCGCGCTTCTCGAGGTACTGCTGGTGGTAGTCCTCCGCCGGGTAGTAGGTCGAGGCGGGCACGATCTCCGTCACGATGGGCCTCCGGTAGCGGCCGCCGCGCTCACGCTCCTCCTTGGAGGCGATCGCCTCGGCCTGCTGCTCGGGGCTATGGAAGAAGATGGCGGAGCGGTATTGCGTCCCGACGTCTGGACCTTGCCGGTTGAGTTGCGTCGGGTCGTGGTTCTCCCAGAATACGTTCAGGATCTCGCCGTACGAGACCCGCGCGGGATCGTAGACGACCTCGACTACCTCGGCGTGCCCGGTCCGGTTCGAGCACACGTCCCGATAGGTAGGGTTCGCGAGCGTCCCGCCCTCGTATCCGACCGACGTCGACACGACGCCCTCGACGCGCCGAAACTCCGCCTCGACGCCCCAGAAGCAACCCGCTCCGAACGTCGCCTTTTGCGTATCCATGTAACACCCCTTTATATTTATCGCGGCATAAGGCCGCACCTATAGTATACCTCGTCTGAAAAGGAGTACTATTACAAAACCCTTAATTTCCAAGCCGCTATATTTTGCTTCGGCGATCACGTAGGATACTTGTGCCGTAGCGCGCCCGGATGCTGTAGCGCGCCCGGATGCCGCGTGGTCAGAGGAGTAGAATAGGAGATGGATGATCGGGCAGGGCTTGGCGACGTCATCGCGGCAACCTTCGCCGCGTGGGCGCGGTGGCCATCCACGTACGAGGCTTTGCTGGAGCGGGAACGCTCCATGTACGGGACCTCTGATCCGCGGGAGATCGCGCGCCTTGTCGACGCCTTCTGCGCCGCGCGCCTGGGGGCGCGCATCGACGCATATGTGTTCTACGCGTCGAGCCAGGGCGGCGTGTCGGGGGTCGTGCTCGTCGACGGCCGACGGGTCGTGGTCAAGGCGCACGCGCCCCTATGGGGGCGCGCTACCCTGAACGCCGTGTATCAGGCGCAGCGATCGTTGGTCGCCCGCGATTTCCCGTGCCCGCGGCCGCTCATCAGGCCAACGCGTCTGGGCCAGGGATATGCAACCGTCGAGGAGTTGGTCGACGATGGCGACTATGCCGACGGACACCTGCCGGCTATCCGCCGTGCTATGGCCGACACGCTCGCCCGCTTGGTCACGTCAACGCGCGACCCGCGGGACACGGCGGGGTTGCGGCCCGGTATGCTGACCGCGCTCCCGCCCGGCGCGCTCTGGCCGGCGCCGCACAGCCCGATCTTCGATTTCGATCAGACGATGGCGGGCGCGGAGTGGATTGACCGCCTCGCCGCGGAGGCTCGGGAGGTCTTGGCGCGTGGCGTCGGCGAGATCGTTATCGGCCATACTGACTGGAGCGTGCAGAATTGTCGCTTCGTGGGCGACACGCTCCGTGTGGTCTACGATTGGGATAGCCTCGCCCGAGACAAGGAAACGACGATCGTCGCCCACGCGGCCACGAACTTCCCCTTCAACTGGCTGCTCCCGGAGTCCGCACCGGCGCCAAGCGCGGATGAGGCGCGGGCCTTCATCGCGGAGTATGAGGCGGCGCGCGGCACGTCCTTCACGGCTGAGGAGTGGGAGGGCATGGCGGCGGCGGCAACCTACGCCCTCGCGTACAGCGCGCGCCTCGAGCACAGCCTGCATCCCCAGGTCACCGACTTTCCCGTCGGCGGCGGACGCGCGCGTCTCGCCCACTATGGGAACGCATTCCTGTGAGGACAGGTCTACGGTCCAGCCAGGGAAATATCTTCCTACGCGGTATGTCTGTCATGTGATCAGGTCCACGTCGTGTTGCCAGGAAGTCGCCGGGCTTGTAGGGTACGGCTGGTATGGCGTCGACCGTTGGCTAAATAAGTCGACCGTTGGTTAGATAAGAGGGACCGACACGGACCATGGCGACGATCGCGGACAGGGCTGAGGAGATCGCCGCGTTGCAGGCGCGGGTGCGGGCGTGCCGTCTGTGCCAGGAGCACGGCTACATCCACGCGGCCCACCCCATCACCGCGGGGCGCGCGACGGATCGCATCCTGCTCGTGGGGCAGGCGCCGGGGCACGTCTCGATCGAGCGGGATCAGCCCTTCAGCGGACCGGCCGGCCGCGTCCTCGACAGTTGGTTGGCGCGCGCGGGCTTCCCCGTCGGCGCGCTGCACGAGCGCGTCTACCTGAGCTCGCTCACGAAGTGCGACCCCGGCAAGAATCCGCGCGGGGGCGGCGACCGCGCCCCGTCGCCCGCCGAGATCGCCCTGTGCCGCCCCTACCTCGACGCCGAGTTGACGCTGTTGCGGCCGCCGGTCATCCTGCTCCTGGGCGGTCTGGCCATCACGCGCTTCCTCGGCAAGCGGCGCCTCGACGAGGTCGTCGGCGCGGCGTTCCGGTCGGACGACCTCGTGTACAGCCCCCTGTGGCCGGGCCACGAAGAGGCGCGGCTGCTGCCGCTGCCCCACTCGTCGGGGGTCAGCCGCTGGCTCAACGACCCCGGGCGCCAGCGCCTGCTCGATGCGGCGCTGATCCACCTGCGCGGCTGGCGCGAAGAGTTGGGGCTGTAGCGTATACACTGGGGTTGGCGCGCGCCGGACGCCGCGCTTTGCTCCCTTTTGATCCATGGAGGACCCGTATGAAGATCGGTATCCTGACCGGCGGCGGCGACGTTCCGGGGCTGAACCCCGCGATCAAGGCCGTCGTCAACCGCGCGACGGATGCGGGACACGAGGTCGTCGGCATCCGCCGCGGCTGGGCCGGCCTGCTCAACTATAACCCGGACGATCCGACGGACAGCGCGCAGTGGATCGAGCCCCTCGACCGCGAGCGCGTCCGCACGATCGACCGCTCCGGCGGGACGCACCTGCACACCTCGCGCACCAACCCCGGCAAGGTCAAGCCCGACGCAGTCCCGGCGTTCCTGCGCGGCCGCTTCGCCGTCGGCGAGAACGGGACGGTCGACTGCACCCCGCACGTGCTGCGGGTCGTCGAGTCCCTCGGCCTCGAGTTGCTCACCCCCATCGGGGGCGACGACACGCTGAGCTACGCGCTGCGCCTGCACCGCGAAGGTATCCCCGTCGTCGCGCTGCCCAAGACGATGGACAACGATGTCTACGGCACCGACTACTGCATCGGGTTCTCGACCGCCGTCTCGCGATCGGTCGAGTTCATCACGGCCCTGCGCACCCCCACGGGCTCGCACGAGCGCATCGCCGTGGTCGAACTCTTCGGGCGCAACTCGGGCGAGTCGACGCTGATCTCGTCGTACCTGGCCGACGCCGACCGCGCCCTCATCCCCGAGGTGCCCTTCGACGTGCATCGGCTGGCCGAGCTCGTGATGGAGGACAAGCGCGCTAACCCGAGCAACTACGCGATCGTGGCCGTCGCCGAGGGGGCCGTCATGCAGGGCGGCGACATCGTCGAGAGCGGCGAGGCCGACGCCTACGGCCACCGCAAGCTCGGGGGCATCGGGAAGGAGACGGGTGACGCGCTGCAACGCATCACGGGCGAGGGCATCGTGGGGCAGCAACTCGGCTACCTGATGCGGGCCGGGGCGCCCGACGCGCTCGACCACATGGTCGGCTTCAGCTACGGCAGCCTGGCGATCGACCGCGCGCTCGCCGGCCACACGGGGGAGATGGTGGCCTTGCGGACGGGCGTCTATACGACGGTCCCGCTCGAAGAGTTGGGGCAGGGCTCGCGCCGCGTCGACGTGGCCGAACTCTACGACAGCGTGAACTACCGTCAGCGCGTGCAACACCTCATCGGCAAGCCGATGTTCCTGTATTAGCAGCCTGTCAAGCGAACTCTGGGCGGCCGGTCCTGGGCGGTATGGGCCAAAATGGGCTAGTGACAGTCGCGGCGTCATAGAGCATTATGGGCGTGTCACGGCGAACGCGTCGGCGCGTGTCGTGGCCGATTCCGTGTGACCCCATCGTGTAGCCAGCCGATAGAAGGACAGAGAGCCGCGTTATGACAGGCAAGTCCCGCCATGTCCGATCCGCCGCGCCCGGCGGCGCATCTCTCGCCGCGGAGGAAGAGCATGTCGTGGGCGCGCTCATGCGCCTCGCGCCAAGCCTTCTGGCCCTGGTGGCGGCCACCCCCGCCGTCCTCGTCCTGAACAGGTTGGAGGGGAGCGGGATGGCCGCGCCGGGGACGCTTGGCGTGATGATGGTGGGCGTCCTCGTCTATATCGCCCTCCTCTTTCTCCCCTGGGGGCGCCTCCCGCGCGAATTCTTCGTGGCGCATACCCTGACAGGGGTCGCGGTCGTGGCGGTCGTGGTGGCGCGGACCGGAGGCGCCGCCAGCCCGTTCGTGGTCTACTTCTTCCTGGCCGTCGTCTTCTCCGCGCTCTACTACCGGATCGGCGCCGCGCTCGGCGTCACGGGCGTCGTCGCGGCGCTCTCCATCGCGGTCACGGGGGGGCCGGGCGGGTCGACGTCCGAGGGGATGCTGCGCGTCGTCATCTTCCTATGCATCACCTTGAGCGTCAACCGTATCACGGCGCGGACGCGGCGTCTGGAGCGTCTGCGCCGCGACTCCGAGGCCGACGTCACGGCGGCGCGCCGCGAGAGCGCCGCGCTGCGCCGTCGCGCGTCCGAACTCGACGCGCTCAACCGCATCGCCGCGGCCTCGGGCGGCGATGATGGTTCCCTCCTGGACGTCGCGCTGCGCGGGGCGCGCGCGACGCTCTCCGCCGACCGCGCCGCGCGGGGCGCGCGCGACGCTCTCCGCCGACCGCGCCGCGGTCATCCTCTACGATGACGACGGCGCGGCCTGGACGGGCCGCGTCGTCGCGGTGGATGGCGAGAACCCGGCCGACGACGCGGCCACGCTCCCCTCCGATGTCGCGGGGCACGACCTGGAGATCCGGCGCGGCCTCGGCTCCGCCGTCGCCGTCGCCGCGGCGGCGGAGCCCCAACTGGCGGCCCTGCTCGCGCTGCCCGTCCACCGCGACGCCGGATCGCTGCTCCTCATCCCGCTAGACGCCGGGGGCCGGGGCCCGCACTGCGTTCTCACGGTGGTGATACGCGAGGAGCGCGTTTTCTCCGACGACGAAGTCCGGTTCGCCGCCACGTTGGGCGCGACCATAGGAGCGGCCCTCATCGGCCGGCAGGCCCGCCTGGAGGCGCGTCGCGTCGTCGAGTACGTCGATACGCTGGGCGCGGTCGTCGCCGCCACGGGCGGCGTGGCACAACCATCCGCGCTCGGGCTGCGCGTCATGACGATCCTGTGCGACGCGCTGTCGCTGACCGGCGGCGTTATGTACGTCGTGGATGAGGACGAGGCGCACTTGCGCGCGATCGCGCACCTGAACTTGAACGACGAGGCCATCGCCGCGACGACCCTCGTGCCGCTCTCGACGCCGCGGCTCGCGACCGAGGCAGTGCGGACCGGGTGCCCGGCCTTCGGCGGGACCGGCGTTTCCGTCCCTCCCGGAACGATCGAGGCGTTGGCGCGGGTCGACGCGCGCGGCTACGCCGTTCTGCCCCTCTCGACGCGCGACCGCGTCATCGGCGTTGTCACGCTGTTCGGTCCCGACGATCGCGCTTTCTCCGAGGAGGAGCGCGCCTTGCTCACGACGGCGGCCGGGGCGCTCGCCATGGCGCTCGACAACGCGCGTCTCTATGCCGCAGCCGAGCGGACCACCGTCGAGACGATCGAGGCGCTGGCCGGGGCCATCGAGGCGCGCGACGGCTACACCGGCGAGCATTGCGAGCACATGGCCGCGCGGGCCACGGCGCTAGCCCGCGCCCTGGCGCTCCCGGACGAGGAGATAGCGACGATTCGCCTGGGGGCCGTGCTGCACGACATCGGCAAGATCGGCGTCCCGGACGCCGTGCTCAACAAGCCCGGCCGCCTCGACCCCGACGAGTTCGCCGTCATGAAGCGGCACCCCGCGATCGGGGCGCGCATTGTCGGCGCGGTCGAGGGGCTACGGGCCCTGGCGCCGCTGGTGCGCCATCACCACGAGCGCTACGATGGCGCGGGCTATCCCGACGGGCTGGCCGGCGACGACATCCCGATCGGGGCGCGCGTCCTCGCCGTGGTCGATACCTATGGAGCGATGACCGAGGATCGCGTCTATCGCCGCGCGCCGGGGCACGCGCGCGCCGTCGCGGTGATCGGGAGCGAGGCCGGTGCTCAGTTCGACCCGCACGTGGCCCGCGCGTTCCTCCACCTGCTGGGTGAGGACCCTGCCCTCGAGACGGTGGCGCCCGCGATGCGCGTCGCCACCACGGACGCGCGCCCGGCGCCTCCCCCGCCGATCTCCACCGAGCGGCGCGCCCGCGTGGCGGAACTGGCCGAGCGCGACATCCTGCTCTCGCCGCACACCTCGACGGAGGACGCGGTCGCGTTGTTCGAGCGCGAGCCCGAGCGCGCCGCCGTGGCCGTGGGCGAGGAGGGCGCGCCGCGCGCTATCCTCACGCGTCAGACGCTGTTCGCCAAGCTGAGCGGTCTCTACGGCAACGCGCTCTACCGCAAGCGGCCGGTCGCGCGCGTGGCCGAGACGGACATGTTGCTCGTGGACGCCGCCGTGCCGCCGGAGGAGGCGGTGCGCCGCGCCACGGCGCGGCCGGCCGCGCGGCGTTACGACCCTCTCGTCGTCATGGAGGGCGGCCGCTACGTCGGCCTCGTGGCCGTCTTTCAACTGCTCGACCGCCTCAACGACGAGGCCTTACGGCGCGCGCGCTTGAGCAACCCGCTGTCCGGGCTGCCGGGCGCGCCCTTGCTCGAAGGCGAGATCGACGCGCGCGTGGCCGCGCGCGCCCCACTGACGCTCGTTCTCGCCGATATCGACGGCTTCAAGCCCTACAACGATCACTACGGGCTGGCCCGCGGCGACGAGGTGCTCTTGATGGTAGCCCGCCTGCTGCAAGAGGTCGTCGCCGAGACCGGGGGCGGCGACCTCGTCGGGCACGTGGGGGGCGACGACTTCGTGGTGCTGTCGACGCCGGAGCGCGCCCCCCTGCTCCGCGCCCGCGTCGCCGCCCTGTTCGCCGCGGCCGTCCCGCGCTACTACGATCCGGTGGACCTGACGAACGGGGGCATCGTGGCGGCCGACCGCGCCGACCGGCGCCGCTTCCACGGCCTGTTGAGTATAAGCGTCGTCGCTGTCGACGCCTCCGAGGTCGCCGCCCCCGATTATCTCACCCTTACGCAGGAGGCGACACGCCGCAAGCTCGTCGCCAAGCGCGGCGAAGAGACGCTACCCCTCTCGGCGCAAACCGTCGCGTAGGAGGCCAGAGGCCAGCTTTTAGGGGTAGGTTTTTCACGCGAGAGGGAGGTGCGGAGGGCGAAGCTCTCCGTGTTACCTCTTGTGTGGAGGGGTGAGCAGCGTCGCTGCTCACCCCTCCACACAAAAAACCTACCCTTGTAAGCCAGGGGCCAGGGGCCAGGGGCCAGGGTCAATACGCCTGTACGCCGCCGGGGACGGCGGCGTCTTCCCTCTTCTCCAGCGTGGACAGCTCCCGCTGGGGCTCGTCGAGGCCGAGGGCGTCGGCGGGGAGTTGCAGAGATTTGACCTCCATGAACTCCTCGAGGCCGTACTTGCCGAGTTCGCGCCCGTGGCCCGACTGCTTGTAGCCGCCAAAGGGGGCCAGCGGGTTGAAGGCGCCGCCGTTGATCTCGACCTGTCCCGTGCGCAGGCGGCGGGCCACGCGCTGGGCCCGCTTCACGTCGCCCGACCACACGCCGCCGGCCAGCCCGTAGACCGTGTCATTGGCGATGCGCACCGCATCCTCCTCGTCCTCGTAGGGGATGATCGCCAGGACGGGGCCGAAGATCTCCTCCTGGGCGATGGTCATGCCGTTGTCGACCTCGGAGAACACCGTGGGGCGCACGAAGTAGCCCTTCTCCAGCCCCTCGGGGGGCTCGACCCCGCCGGTGACGAGCTTGGCCCCCTCCTCGACGCCCTTTGTGATGTAGCCGCGCACGCGTTCGCGCTGCGTCTCCGACACCAGCGGCCCGATCCGGGTCTTCTCGCCGAAGGGGTCGCCGGGCCGGAAGGACTCGGCCACCGTTTTGGCGATCCCTTCGGCCTCGGCCAGGCGCGAACGCGGCACCAGCATGCGGGTGAGGGCGGTGCAGGTCTGGCCCGAGTTGAGGTAGCACTTGCCCACGCCGTCCTTGATCGCCTTGGGCAGGTCGGCGTCGTCGAGGATGATGTTGGGCGACTTTCCGCCCAGTTCGAGCGCGACCGACTTGACGGTCCGGGCGGCGAGCTCGCTCACGCGCCGGCCGGCTCGCGTCGAGCCGGTGAACGAGACCATGTCGACATCGGGGTGGGAGGCGAGGGCCTCGCCCACGACGGGCCCGATCCCCGTGACGAGGTTGAAGACCCCGGCGGGCAGGCCCGCCGCGTCGATGATTTCGGCCAGGATGAAGGCGTTGAGCGGGGCCACCTCGCTGGGCTTGAGCACGACCGTACACCCGGCCGCCAGGGCCGGCGCGACCTTCGCGGCGATCTGGTGCAGGGGGTAGTTCCACGGCGTGATGCAGCCGACCACGCCGATCGGCTCGCGCACGACGAGCGAGTTGCCGATGCGCTCCTCGAACTGGAACTCGCGCAGCATCCCCGGCATCGAGCCGAACGTCAGGGTGGGCAGGCCGGCCTGGATCGTCGTCGAGAACTTGAGCGGCATGCCGACCTCTTGCGCGACGATCTCGGCGATCTCGCCCATACGGTCCTGTAGCCGCTCGGTGATCTTTTGCAGATACCCCGCGCGCTCCTCGACGGGGGTTCCCGACCACACGGGGAAGGCGCCCCGGGCCGCCGTGACGGCGCGATCGATGTCCCCTGCCGTCCCTTCGGGGATGCGTCCCATGACCTCCTCGGTCGTCGAATTGACGACATCGATCGTCCCCGACCCCGCCGGGGCGACCCACGCGCCGCCGATGTAAAGCTTGTCTCTGGTATGCATATCACCCCTCTTCTTTATGACAGTTTTATGACGGCGGCGATCCGCTGGCGGCGCCGCGACATCGACAGCGGCGATCCACCGGCGCCGCCGCGACGTCGGCGGCGGCGTATCCTCACGCCTGGAGCGGCGCGACGTGGACGTGACGTCCCCCCTGCGCCAGGCGCGCGCGGGTGTCGGGGTGGCTCAACCGTCCGAAGGCGTGCGGCCGGCGCGCCCCGACGACGACCTCGACCGCCCCCGCCTCGGCGGCCAGACGATCCAGCGCCGCCCCTGGATCGCCCGAGAGGACGACCCAGCGCACGGGCAGCGTCGCCACGTCCGTCCCCTCGGACGCGGCGCGCATGGCCGCTTCGGCGAGGGCGAGTAATCGCTCGCCGTCCTCGGCGGTCTCGGCCACCGGCGCGCAGAAGCCGGCCGCCCCGAACATAGCGTTCAGGACGACGTGCTCATCCAGGACGTGGGCAAGGACGACGTCGGTCGCCCCCATCTCCCGCGCCACGCCGGCCGCGGCGGCGGCCACCGTCGTCGCCGTCAGCATATCCTCGATCGCGACCAGTAGCGTACGAGTAGGATGCGTCATGGATACCCTCCCCTCAGACAACGCGGCTGCCCCCTGCTCGCGGCCGCCCACGCCTATGACCAGGCCGAGAAACACATCCTGTCCGGCACACCAGGCCGGGCCGCGCCGGCGCGCCGACAAGTGTCTACCCCATCATACCGCGCCGGGCCGAACAGGTTCGGCGCGCCCGCGGGTACACTGTTCTCTATCGGCGCGCGCCGCGGCGCCTTTACCGTCACGGGGAAGGGCACGTAGGACGCGGGTACACTGTTCTCTATCGGCGCTCGTCGCGGCGCGGCGCCTGGGGCCATGATAGACGAATAGACGGATAGGAGGACGCGCGATGACGGCGGTGCTGGAGTATCTGCGGGAGCTTGTCGCGCTGACGGGGCCGAGCGGGGCGGAGGTGGATGTCGCGCGGGCGGTCGCCCGGTTGGCCCGCCCGCTCGCCGACACGGTCGAGGTCGACGCGTTCGGCAACGTCGTCGCCATCCAGCAGGCCGCGAGGCCCGACGCGCGGCGCCTCGCGCTGGCCGCGCACACCGACGAGATCGGATTCCGCGTCCGCGCGGTCGACCCCGACGGCTTCCTGCGTTTCGAGAAGGTGGGCGGGAGCGACAATCGCGTCCTGCTCGGCCAGCGCGTGTGGGTGCGCACGGCGCGGGGCCGCCTCTTGGGTGTGATCGGGACGCGCAGCGCCCACCTCCTGCGCGACGCCGACCGCACGACCATCCCGCCCCACACCGACCAGTACGTCGACATCGGCGCGCGACGCCGAGGACGCCCGCCGCGTGGGCGTGCGCCCTGGCGACCCGATCGGTTTCGTCGGCGAGCTCGCGGAACTCGGCCTGGAGAGCGGGCGCTACACCGCCCACGCGCTCGACGACCGCGCTGGCTGCGCGGTCCTGCTGGCACTCCTCGACGGCCTTCGGGGCGCCCCCCGCCCGTCACGGTCGTCGCGCTCTTCACCGTGCAGGAGGAGGTTGGGCTGCGCGGCGCGCGCGCGGTAACGGGGGGACAGGTGTGTGACGTCGCCCTCGCCGTCGACACGACCGCGCTCGACGACACGCCCGAGATCGGGACGCGCTATCTGCGGCTCGGCTCCGGTCCCGCCATCAAGGTCATGGATTTCAGCCTGCTGGCGCACCCCGCCGTGCGTCGCGGGTTAGAGGACGCTGCGGAGCGCGTGGGGGTCGCGGTCCAGCACGAGATCTTGACGGGGATCGGGACCGATGCCGGAGAGTTGCAGTTCGGCGGCCATGGCGTTCCCACGGGGGCGCTCTCTCTCGGCACGCGCTACACCCACAGCCCGATCGAAGTGCTCGACCGACGCGACCTGGAAGGGATGGTCCATCTGCTGCGCGGGTTCGTGGAGGTCTTGCCCGACCTGGACCCGCGCTTCATCGCGGAGGAATAGACGTTAATAGGCGTTCTAGAGCACGACCCCGCCGTCGACGACGACGGTCTGGCCGGTCATCGCGTCCTGTGAGAGGAGGGCGCACACGGCCTCGGCGATGTCGTCGGGGGTGGCGGTGCGCTGGAGCAGCGAGGAGGCGCTGAGGCGGCGGACGTGCTCCTCGCGTCCCGCCACCCAGCGCGTCTCGACGATGCCGGGCGCGACGCTGGAGACGCGGATCTCGGGCGCGAGCGCCCGCGCCAGCGAGTGGGTGAGCCCGATGATGGCCGCCTTGGAGACGGCGTAGGGGAGCGAGGAGCCGTCGCCGGTGAAGCCCGCGACGCTGCCGATGGTGACGATCGCGCCCCCGCCGCGCGTTCGCATGTGCGGGGCGACGGCCCGCGCGCAGTAGAACGCGCCCTTGACGTTGACCGCGAAGATCGTGTCCCAAACGTCGTCGTCCACGCCGTCGAGGTCGTCCATCGCGATGTAGCGGGTCGTCGCCGCGTTATTGACGAGCAGGTCGACGCCGCCGAATCGATCGACGACGGCCGCGACCATCGCCCGCACCTGCCCCTCCTGGGACACGTTGGCCCGGACCGCGATCGCGCGTCCCCCGGCGGTCTCGATGTCACGCGCCGTCGCGGCCGCCTCATCCTCCGAGCGCGAGTAGTTGACCGCGACCGCCGCGCCCTTGCGGGCGAGCAGCAGCGCGGTCGCGCGCCCGATCCCCGTGCCGCCGCCCGTGACGATAGCCACCTTGTCCCGCACATCCATCACGCATCGGCCTCCCAGTGCTCGCCGATCGGCGAAACGAGATCGTCCTGGCGCGTCACGGAGCCGGCCATAGCCCCGAAGAGCGGCCGGTCCGGTTGTATAGGGACGAGTTTGGCGACGGGCCGGTCACGCTTAGTGATGATCAGTTCCTCGCGCCGCTGTGCGACCACGTCCAGCAGGCGCAAACACCGCGCCTTGAACTCTTTCGCCCCGATCGCCGACCCCATTGCCCCTCCCCTTACTATGGTCATTATAGGGCGTCGCGGGTCGATAGAGTCCTAATCTGTCCCATGTGGCGCAGGGTCATGTCATGCTCGGCCGCGCCTTGGCGCCCCTGCCCCTACACTTATCAGGCCCACTACAAGCCTCCTGTAACCAACAGCTATATGACATAACATGACAGGGCTACAGCGTTGTCTCATCGAGTCTTGGAGGGGAACAGCTTTAACCTTGGGTTAAATGATTGAGCGCAATGGTTAAGATGTCGTCAGCGTTCTGTGAAGCCGCACCTTTCAACAAGCACCATTTCTTCAACAAGGCGCTTCAATGTTGCGTGAGTAATATCAACATCCCTCAGTGAACGACGCTCTTGGGGCGCCGCTAGCAGATAGGTCTGGATCGCTCGCATTAGTTGAGCGCTTCCATCAAGATGTGTCGTTTCCCTAAGCTCTACACTATTCCCATGCGTGCGGGCAGACATGACCGCGCCTATGGCGTCAAAGACGTGATACACACCATCATTTACATCAACTGCCTCAAGGTACGCTTCGGCCTCTTCCCTCGTCGTAAACATATGCACGTCATCGCCTTCCACCGCGAAGATAGGACTGATCATTTCCTTGCTCACCCCCTTCGCACCCCAAACGCGGCTTTTCTAGGTCTCGCCTAAGCGCGATACGCGTCACTGCTATGATTAGGAGTAGAGGCTTCTTATAGCGTTGCGCCGATGATCCAGGGGTTGAACTCCTCCTCGCCGACGCCGTGGCGCTCGCTCTTGCTCGGCTCGCCCGAGGCGACGGCCAGCATGCGCTCGAAGATCTCGGACCCGACCTCGTCGAGCGTCGCCTCGGACAACGCGCGGCCCGCGTCGACGTCCATGTCGTTGCGCATCTTGTGATAGAGCGCGCTGTTCGTGGCGATCTTGATGCTCGGCGCCGGCTTGCAGCCGAAGACCGAACCGCGGCCCGTGGTGAAGACGACGAGCGTACAGCCGGAGGCCACCTGACCGGTGACGGAGACCGGGTCGTAGCCGGGCGAGTCGACGTGGACGAACCCGCGCGCGGCGATGCGCTCGGCGTACTCGTAGACCCCGTTGAGCGGGGTCGAGCCGCTCTTGGCTACCGCGCCCAGGCTCTTCTCGTAGATCGTGGTCAGGCCGCCCAGCTTGTTGCCGGGGGTGGGGTTGTTGTCGATCTCGCAGCCGTTGCGCGCGGTGTAGTCTTCCCACCAGCGGATACGCTCCAATAGCCGCTCGGCCACGGCGGGCGTGGAGGCGCGGCGCGTCAGCATGTGCTCGGCCCCGTACACCTCGGTCGTCTCGCCCAGCGCGACCGTGCCGCCCTGTCGCACCAGCAGGTCGGCCGCGCGGCCAAGCGCCGGGTTGGCCGTGATCCCGCTCCAGCCGTCCGAGCCGCCGCACTGTAGCGCCACGACGAGTTCCGAGGCGGGGACGCTCTCGCGCCGGTAGGCCGCCGCGGCCGGCAGCGCCGCCGTCACCGCCGCGACGCCCGCCTCGACGGTCTCGACGAGCCCCCCTTCGTCCTGGATGACGAGGAGCGGCGGCCTGTCGCCGTCCAGTCCCTGCGCGCGCACGAGGTCCTGGATCCCGTTGATCTCGCAGCCGAGCCCGACGAGGACGTAGGCTGCCACGTTGGGGTGGCGCGCGACCCCGGCCAGCGTGCGCTGCAGCAGGTCGACCTCGCGCGAGCCGTACCGCGCGCCGCAGCCGCCCTTGTGCGTCAGGCCGATCACGCCATCGACCGTCGGATGGTCGAGTGGCCCCCCGCGGAAGCGGTCGGCGATCGCCCGCACCACGCTGGCCGAGCAGTTGACGGTAGAGATGACGGCCACGTAGTTGCGCGTCCCGACGCGTCCGTCGGGACGGCGGAAGCCCATGAACGCGCGCCGCTCCGCCGCCGGGACAGGCTCGACCGGCCGCGCGTCGACGCCGACGGCGTAGTCGTGCGCGAGGCTCCCCACGCCGAGGTTGTGGCTATGCACGTGGTCGCCAGGGGCGATGGCGGCGGTGGCGAAGCCGATGACCTGCCCGTACTTGTGGACCGTCCCCCCCGCCTCGACACCGCGCAGCGCGACCTTGTGGCCGGCCGGCACGAGCCGCCTGACCCGCGCCTCTCCCAGCACTGTCTGGAGGCGCAGGCCGGGCGGGAGCGGGACGCGCGCAACGGCGACCTCGTCGTCGGGGTGCAGGTGGACGGCGACGTCGGCGAGGTCCGCGCGCGCCGCCGTGCGGGTCGGGGTGACGGTGACGAGGCTGGATGGGGTCGTGGTCATGGGCGGCGTACCTCCGTTGCGAGACAAGCTTTGCCCCGATTATCGCATAGACGACGGCCATGCGAGACGATGTCGTCGGAGAGAGGCTCCGCGATGGTAAACTTGGGAACAAGACGGCGGCGTGACAGCGGAGGGATGATGGGCCATGGCAATTCGCACCCCCTCGGAGATCGACTTCTCCACTTTCCCGACGGGCGACGGTCAGCCCATGGCTGAGACTTTCGCGAATACGCTCCAGATGGTCGACCTCGAGTGGGCCTTACAGGCCCTGTTCGACCAGCAGGGGCGCATCGGGACCACCACGGTCGGCGGCAACCAGTTTGTCTACTACAACCCGGCCAACGGGCGCGATAATATCTCCCCCGATGTCTATGTGGCCTTCGACGTACCGCCGCCCGCGCCGCCTAAATGGCAGACGTGGGTGCAGGGCAAGTTTCCCGATATCGTGTTCGAGATTACGTCGTCGAGCACGCACGGCGAGGACATAGGGCGTAAGCGTGGTCTGTACGCGCGCCTGGGGGCGCGTGAGTACTACATCTTCGACCCGCAGCAGGAGACCACGCCGTCATTCCTGGGGTTCGCGTCGCGTGACGGGCGCATGGAGCCGCTGCCACACGTGTCGAGCGGAGGCGTCCTGAGCCCGTTGCTGGGAGCCGAGCTGCGCCCAATGTCCATGGGCGCAACGGAACGCCGTCCGTCGGGCGTGTGGCTGCGCGTGATCGACCCGCTGGCTGGTACGCCGATCGCCGTCTTCGAGGAGGAACGCGCCATTCTCCGGGCGGCGCGCGCGTCGGTCGAGGCGCGTCTGGCCGAGGAAGCGCGGGCGCGCGTGGCGGTCGAGGCGCGTCTGGCGGCGGTGGAGGAGGAGCGTGACGCCCTCTTAGCGGCGGTGGAGGAGGAGCGTGACGCCCTCTTAGGACCCGCTCCACAATAAGTTCACCAGATTCGCTGGCCTCCTCACCGTGGATGTACCCGATGGATGTATAGGTTATTCAGGAGAGGGGCCTTAGCGATGGAGGAACGCTTGAGCGAGGAGGCGCGGGCGCGCGCGACGATCGATGCGCGGCAGACCCGACTGGAAACGGAGTTCCAGGAGGTGCGAAGTCTGCTCGCCGATGGGGCGCGCTCACGCGACGTCGAGCCAGGCGACGACGCGCGGGACATGGGGCTGGCCGATGGAGGAAACGGGTAGAGGGGTACAGGTCGGAGGAGGCACGGCGGGCCGTACCCACTGGGACCGCCGGCAGGCGCTTCGCTGCTTGCCGGCAGACCGTCGCGGCCGTCCTGGTCAGACACACGGACCCGTGCGCCCGCGTTGGGGCGCCCCTTCGGCGCTCCCCGTGGCTCCTGCTCAGAGTTCGCCTGACAGGCTACTACGATGGTGAGTTGGGCGCGCGGGCGCTCACCCTACGGCGGCGAGTTGAGCGCGCAGGCGCTCGCCCGCGGGCGTGTTCGACGCGGAGACGCGGCATAACCGCGCGAACTCGCGGGGCGCGACGTCGAGCGCGCCGGACGCGGACGCGCCGATGAGCGCCTGACGCAGGGCGTAGGGGTCGAGTCTCTCGCTGTCGGGGAGGAGGATGGGGGGCGCGTAGGGCCGCGTCGCGCGCAGGAAACGCGCCACCTCGCCCGGAACCAATCGCTCCCAGGGCCGCCCGTCGCGCATGGTCTCGCGCACGACCGTCGACGAGAGGGCGTCGACGTCGGCGTCCACCGCCAGGGGCTCCACGCTCGGGGCGAAGGAGTCGTTCCCCTCGGCGCTCAAGAGCGCGCGCAACGCGTCGTCTCCGCGCCCCTGCCGCGGGGCGACGCGGAAGCTCGCCCGCGCGAACAGGGCGCGCAGGGCCTCGTCGCGCCGCTCGTAGTAGCGCGGGTCGAAGATCTGGACGATCTTGTCGTGGCCCACGACGAAGACAACGCGGCTGGATGGATACCGCGCCGCCAGAAGCGCGGCCTGCTCGACGTAGAGCCCGCGATTGACGAGCGCGACGTCCACGCTCCGGCGCGCCGCCCACTCCTGTAACATCAGGGCGCGGTCGACCGCCGACGCGTGCGTGACGCCCTCTTTGTCGACCGCGCGCAACGGCAAGAGCAACAAAACGGCCGCGCACCCCGCGCGCCGCGCCGCCTCGACGAGGGCCTCGTGTCCGCGTGTGAGCGGGTTGAACGAGCCGGAGAGGACCGCCAGCGCGGCGAGCCCAAACGGGTCGTGCTTGCCGGTCGGCGCGGCCCCTTCGGGCTCGTCGAGGCGGCGCAGCGTCGCCTCGCCCAGGGCGATCCCCTGTACGAGTCGGTAAAGCCGCGTCAGTCTGGGAAGATCGTAGACGGAGTCGGGCATACTGTACGTAGCATAGCAGCGCGTAGCGGTTGGCCGTCGGCACTAAACTGAATGAGCCGTTAGCTTTCAGACGACCTGTCTCCGCTGAGGCCTGTCGGCCAGACGCAAATGCTAAACGGGAATGCCAAACGTAAATACTAGACATGAATGGAGGATGTGTGCTTATAACGAACGGCGACGACGCCGGGCTCCTGATCGCGTTTGGGCTCTCCCTCCCGGTCGTCTTGTTCGTCGTCTCCCGCGCGGACACGGCGCGCCATCCCGTCCTGCGCGGGACGATCGCGGGCCTGGCGAGCGTCGTGGCCATCTACCTGGTCATCGCCCTGCTGTCCCTGGCGATAAACAGGACGGAGGGATATCCGTTCGCGACCTGGCTCGTCGCCATCGGGATCGGGGGCCTGGTGGCCGCGGGATTCGGCCTCGCCGAGGGTCTGGTGGCCAGCCTGATCTTTCGCCTCTTCAGTCTCTTTCGCTGACCCACTCCGCGTAGACGACGCGCGTGTATTCCCACACGCGCAGGCCGCCTCCGACGTCCTCGTGTGATGTCGTTACGGTGTTCGTCGGCGTCGCCTCCACGCTCGTGACGGGGGGAGTAGGGGTGGGGACGCGCCGCAGGAGCGCGCGGCCGGTGGCGATGGCGGCCGCCGCCATCACGCCGGCCACCGCGCCGACGGCCAGCGCGCCGAGCGTCGCCGGGCTCACGGCGCGGCGCGGCGCGGGGACCGGCGGGCCGCCCGCCTCGTTTCGATAAGGTTCCAGCGCCATAGTACTATCGCCTCCTTTACCCCTTATTATGCACCGTGCGTGCCATAGCGCGCGACTGGAGCCGTAGGCTCTCCACGGTCCGTGAATTGTCTGGGGCTGGCCGTGCCCATCGATCCCCACGCGCCTCTGGCGGGGGTCTGGGGGGAGCCATCTCCCCAGGTTCCCCCGGAGGCGCGCTGGACCGCCGGCCGCAGCCAGGGGGCCAGTCAGCCCTGGGCGGAGGGGGAGATGGAAAGGCGACTTTTCACAGACCCTGGCAGTCTCTCCTACCGCGGCAGGATCGTGTGCAGGGACTGGAGCAGGATCGGGCGCGAGATGTGCGCCCAGTCGCTGGTAAGGAGCCCGAACGAGTCGCGCTGGCCGTACATGCGGTTGCTCGCGCCCGAGTCGGTCCCGTTGATGCTCCAGTACGACCACCCGACGCTGGGGTAGCGTTGCAGGTAATGCACCAGCGCGCTGAACCAGCGGCCCTGCGAATCGCCGCGCAGGTCGTGGATATACAGATCGCTCGTCGTCGGCGTCCCGAACTCCCCGACCCAGATCGGGACGGCGTTCGGTCCCGTCGCGTCCAGCAGGTAGCCCCAATGGTGGTACATCTTCTGCTGCCAGTCGTACTCGCCCATCGTCGGGGTGATCCAGCGCTGCCCGTGCATCTCAGGTCCGTACTCGTGCGGCGAGTAGACGAGGTGATGGGGGACGTTGAGGATCACGGGATAGTCTTTCGCCCCGGACAGGTTGCCGCCCCACCAGTAGAGGTCCGGGCAGTAGCCCGCCGTGGCCGGGTTGTTGCCGGGGCACCCGATCCCCTGCGTCGAGGGCTTATAGGGGTAGAGTTCGGTCCCCTCGACGATGATGAGGGCGTGCGGGTTGACGCGCAGGATCGTATTGCCGGCCTGCTCAGCCGCCAGCCTCCAGTCGGTCGCCGGGTTGTCCTGGCCCCCGAACGGCCCCCACGTCGCGCCCTGCCGCAGATACCCCAGGCCGAGGTTCTCCAGGCCGGGTCCGTTCGAGTGCGGCTCGTTGCGCAGGTCGAACCCGACGACGGCCGGGTTGTCGCGGTAGCGCAGCGCCAGCGCCGCCCAGTCGTTGATCCAGCCCTGGGGCGTATAGCGGGGCAAGCTGTACCACAGCCCGTTCTCCTGCGCCGTCCAGCCGGGGTTAGAGCGGTGGTTGTCGAGGATGACCATCAGGCCGACCTGCCGCGCTCCGGCGAGGAGCGTATCGAGGATCCGCAGGGCGTGCAGACCGCGCAACTGTGGATTGGCCTCGAGGTGTTGACGCACGACCGGGTTTTGCTCCACGAGGTAGTTTGAGAAGGGCACGCGGATGGCGTTGAAGCCCAGGCGCTTGATCGTGCGCAAGATCGTCATATAGGGACGGTAGGCCAGGCCGCCGGGCACGTAGTCGGTCCCCTCGGCGCCGTACCAATTGACGGCGGCCAGCCGGATCGGGCGTCCCGCCGCGTCGACGATAGAGGTCCCACTCGTGTGCAGCGGCCCCGGCACGACCCCGTGGGCCGGGGCGAGCGGGAGCGGCGGAGGCGGGGGCGTGGGGGAAGGATAGGGCGGCGGGACCGGCAGCGACGGAACGTGCGAGGGCCGTGCGGCCTGCGCGTGCCCTGCCAGCATAATAGTCATGACGACGATCGCGACCGCGATCGCGACCCGCGTGAAGAAGCCCCTACTGCTCATGTACCCCTGCCAAACCTTTCTTTGCATGCGACCACAATGCGCGAAGAATAAGAGGGGACGGCGCCTGGCCCGGACTCGACTGCGTGTCACGCGCCAACGTGAGTATAGCAACCGGGTAGGCATCCTCAATAGTAGCATGTCCCCAACTTCGCGCCGAACGCGCCAGGCTACCGGCTACCGCGCGGCTCTCACCCCCCATCTCGCCCCGACGCCCCGTTGCCCCGCTCCCATTCACAGTCTTTTTACACGCGCGCGTACAACCTTTACACATCGGCAACGCGCGGCCAATACCTGGACCGTACGCTTGTATTCGAGGGTGGCGGGGCGGGGCGCCTCGCCCCGCCCCGCGTCCCGATGAAGCGCGTCCCGCTAAGGAGGGAGGGTCTCATGCATACTTTTTTACGCCGTTTGTCTGTTCTCCTGCTCGTCCTCGCGTCGCTCAGCGGCGCGCTGGGCCCAACCACCGTCAGGGCCAGCGCGCCGCCGCGCCTTCACCCTGCGTCGCTCTCTTGGACGCGCGCCTACGTGGAGCGGGCCGTGCGGCAGGGCGCGTATCACCGTCTCATCGTCGTCGAGGACTTTCGAACGACGGCGACGATCGATAGGGCGGAGGTCGTCGCGCGCCGCGTCGACGGCGGTATCCGTGTCCGTATCCTGTCGGCCCCCCACGGCGTCATCTATCGCGGCCTCCCCTATGCCGTCGAGATCGAGGTCGTCGCGCCCGCCGCTACCCGCGTGGGGCTATACGTCGGGGTGGTGCGGGTGGTCCGGCGCGAGGGCGTTCGCGACGGGGACGCCGTGGGCGCGCCCTTCGTCGTCGCGGTCCGCATCACACGGCGCGCCCCGGTCCGGCCGGGACATCAGCCCGCGATGATTCGTTGGAGCCCGAGCAACCGGCTCGGCGTCGTCACGCTGACGCGCGGTTAGACCGTCACCGAGACGGCGTCGTTCGTCGGCAACGTCGCCTTGACGGATGTGCGCGTCGTGCGTGATCTGAACGACTATGCCCGCGACTGCGGCGTGGTCGTCACGGTGCTGTCGCCCGGCGCTCTCCCCAACGTGGCCGCGCAGACGCCGGTCGCCGTAACCTTTATCCTCGCGGCGCGGCCCTACGCGCGGCCGGGCGTCTACGCGGCCGATCTGCATCTACTCGGAACCCCCGCTGGAGACCGCCATGCCCGGCGGCTGCGCTACGACCTCGCTATTCGCATCGACGTCGATCGGGCCCCGACCCCGGTCATCGCCTGGGCTGGCGGTCCGTTCAACTCGTTCCCCGCGGTCGCGCGCGGCGCGACGGCGACCGAGACGGCCAGCTTCACGACGAGCGTCGATCTCACGGATGTCCGGTTCGTCCGCACGCGGATGAGACGGCCGCGCGGCGTGACGATCACGCTGGCCCGGCCGTCTAGCGCCTCGATCGCGGCCAACGCGCCGACGACGGTGAGCCTCGCCGTCGTCGCCACGGGTCTGCCGTCACGGGCGCCGGGCGGGTTCTTCGCGGGCGCCATTCTCGTGATCGGCCGGCCCGTCGGCGCGACACGCCCGGTCGCGCTATACCCCGCGCTTCATATCACGGGAGCCGTCAACTAATGCGATATTGAGCGGCTCCCTTTGGACGCCCACGGGGACCGCGGAGGGGCCGGCACGCGCGTGCCGGCCCCACCGCGGTCCCCGTGGGTACGTCTCCGCGGCTTCTATAGAGTATCGTGGCGCGCCCGCCTCGCCCGCCTCGCCTGCACGATGGCGAAGGCGAACAGGAGTGCCTCCACGACGAGCGACGCCACGCCGAGCGGCTCCAGCCAGTTGCCGATGTCGTCGGTGGCGCGGGGCAAGCCAACCGAGCGGCTAATCACGTAGCTCACGAACGGCACGGCCGCGAGGAGCGCCGCAAACGCCCACATCAGGCGCGTGTTGCGCAGGACAAGCAACCCCACGTCAACCGCGCATCCAAGGATGAGGGCCGCGTAGAGCCAGAAGATGTAGCGCGCATCGGCCGCGGCATACTTGCTGGGCGCGTCCGCGGCGTGGATGAGCGCGATGGCGACCAGTCCAGCGGCGCCCAGGGCCCGCTGAACTACATCTTGCCGCGCGGGGCCGCGTCGATCTTCGGATACACTGGTCGTCGCACGTTCGCGCGGTTCCGCTGTTGTCGCCATGTTCCTGTCCTATCCTGTCCTCATCGCTGTGCATGCGGGGCGTCTACCTATGCGACGATAGACGCATGGCGTGTGCCACGCCCGGACGGGGGAGCGCCCGCTCCTCCCAGGCATCCCCAGGGGGCGGACGCGCGCGCCACGCCCGGCCGGGGGAGCGCCGTTGGGACAAAAGGGCTATGCCCGACCGGAATACCCCGAATGGGATACCCCGATCGGGTACTGCCTCGCGCCTTATTTCCCCTTATGATCGACATGTGATCGGCGATCGGCGCGCTACGCACGAGCCACCGGTCGCCCGCCGGTCCTACGTCGACAAGGCGGAATAGATAGATAGAAGGAGACCACTCGCATGAACCATCACGCCACTCGCATCCACCCGCTCCGCGTCCTGCTGGCGTCGGCCCTGTTCGCGGCAAGCCTGGTTGCCGCCGCGCTCGGCTCCGGCGCCGAGGCAGTCCATGCCGCCGTGGGCGTCGGCTGCGATCCGATCGTGACCCTCTCCAATGGCGCGGTCGTGCATTTGACCGCGACGATCTACGACTCCCCCACCGACATCATCGGCGCCACCTACACGATGCACGCCCCCGTCGGGACGACCGTCCGGAGCGTGACGTATCCCACCGACCCCAACAATATCCCGCAGACGTTCCATTTCTACGCCGACAATCCCTCGGGGATGTGGGACTCCTACACGAACGTTGCCACGAAGACGGCCGGCGTGGCGGTGACGGCGACGGCTCAGGTCGCCGACTTTAACACGTTTTCGGCCAGCGGATTGTCCAATCAAGACGTGCATACACACGTCGTGAGTGGGAGCGGCAACTAGACCGCGGACCAGACGCCCGCTGCCGGAGGGCGGACGCCAGGGTCTGTGCGACGCCAGGGTCTGCTCTGAAAATAGGCCCCCAAGGCCTATTTTCATCCCGCGGTGGCGTCCGCAGGATATGACTACTGTGCATTGTCGAATATGGCCGCGCCCGTCGATCCCCAGCGCTTGTGTTTGGCGGGGGTCTGGGGGGAGTCATCTCCCCAGGTTCCCATACGCATCAAGCTAAGGATGAGCCAGGGGCACGCAGGGTGGCTCCAAGAGCCCCATGGGCTGGGGCGCGCGATCCGCGTAGGGGCGCAACCACGTGACCCGGGAGGCCCGGGCGGCGGGGATGGCAGGTTCAGCCCCACCCAGAGCGGCAGATTGGGCGCATGTTCGCCGCGCGAACGCGACGAATCGACGCTATTCGTCGCGCAGACCTTAAGTTGATGCGTATGGGAGTCATCTCCCCAGGTTCCCCCGGAGGCGCGCTGGCCCCCCGGCCGCGGCCGGGGGGCCAGTCAGCCCTGGGCGGAGGGGGCGAAGGAGGGGAAGAAGGCGACTTTTCACAAACCCTAGGGCGGACGCGCCCGGAACGGAAAGGATTGGATAGAATGGCTATAGCCCGGTCCCCGTTCTATCCGCTATGCTAACCGGGGCGCCTGGAGCCCCCGCGCGGCCCTCCCCCGCACGTCCTGAGTCCGGAGAAAGGAGCGCGTCATGCGCGATGCGGCCGAGGCGGCGTCCACTCCCTGCCGCCTCGTTCCCTCCGGACGCGTCTGGCTGTGCGACGACGACCTGGGCGTCTCGCGCGGATCCTCCAATGCCCTGGCCCACGACGCGCGCGGCTACCTCTGGATTGGTTCGGAGCGCGGACCGGTCCGGTTCGACGGTCTCGCCTGGGAGACGCCCGCGAGCCTCGCTCCCCTCGGCGCCTGCGTCGTCCGCGGACTCGCTCAGGCTCCCGACGGCGCCCTGTGGGTCGCGACCGACAACGTGGGCCTGGCCCGCATCGACCTGGACACGACCCCCTACCGCATCACGACACGCCTGACCGTGGCCGACGGTTTGCCCAGCGATACCGTCGGCGCCCTGTGTGTCGATCGGCGCGGGCAGGTGTGGGCCGCGACGAACGGAGGCGTGGCGCTCATCCGCGACGGGCGGCCGCCGCGGCGCTTTACCGTCGCGGACGGCCTGCCGTCGGAGCGCGCGTGGACGATATGCCACGACTATCGCGACCGCGTCTGGGTGGGGACGAAAGGGGGGCTGGCGCTGATCGCCGGCGAGACCGTCATGCCGGTCGATACCGCGGACGCCGCTGGACATCCACGCGGCGTGCATGTGGTGTGTCACGACCCGCGCGGCCACATCCTGGTCGGACTGATGGACGGGTCCGTGTGCCGCGTCGTCGAGACGGCGACGGAGACGGAGACGGGGTGGGCGCTCGCGCCCCTCGTCGAGACGGGCGCGCGCGTGCGCGCACTGTGCCCCGACGAGGACGGGGGCCTGTGGATCGGCGCCAGCACGGGGGTTCTCCTCCTCCGGGATGGAGTGGTCGCCGACGCGTGGGCCGGCGCGGATGGCCTGCCTGTACAGGGCGTGTGGGCGCTCTGCCGCGATCGCGGCGGGCGGGTATGGGCCAGCACGAGCGCCGGTCTGGCGCTCATCGCCCAGCCCCCGCCCCTGGCCCGGTCCCTACCCCCGGCCGCCGGGGCGCCCCAGGGGCTCGTGTTCGCCTGCCAGCCGGACGACCAGGGACGCGTGTGGATCGCGAGCGAGCAGGGCCTCAGCGCCGTTGACGAGGCCGGCGAGGCGTCCGCGCCCCTGCCGTCGCTCCCCGCCGTGGTCATGGGGCAGCTGGTGTGGGCGCTGCGCCTGGACCACCAGGGGCGCCTCTGGGTGGGGACGGATCGCGCGGGCTTGCTCTGCCTCGACCCTGCCACAGGCGCGCTCCTGGCCCAGGTCGCGGCGGGCCACCGCGTGCCGGCCCTGTGCCTGGAGGAGGACGGCGCGCGCCGCCTGTGGGCCAGCGTGGCCGCCGAGGGAGTGCTGTGCGTCGACGTGGAGACCCAGCAGGTCGTCCACCGGGTCGGCCGCGCCCAGGGCTTGCCCTCTGACGTCGTCTACGGGATGCACACGGACAGGCAGGGGCGATTGTGGGTCGGGACGTGGGCGGGGGAATTGGTGACCCTCGACACCGCGCGCGGGGCGGTCGTGGCCACGCTCACGCTCAATGATGACCAGACACAGCGGCCGATCGTAGATCTCGCCGACGACGCGGCCGGCCAGCTGTGGTGCGCGACCTACGGGGGCGGCCTCGTCTGTGTCGATCCCGCGCGCCGCGTCGTGGTCGAGATCATCACCACACGGGAGGGGGCGCCCAGCGACATTCTCTACTCCTGCCTGGCCGATGCGCACGGTGATCTCTGGCTCGGAACGCCGCGCGGCGTGGCCCGGTATAGGCCCGAGGACGCGCGCTGGGCCGTCGTCGGGCGTGGGTTAGGGTTGCCGAGCGAGGAATGTAACGCGCGGGCGCTCCACCTTGACGGGCGGGCGCAACTCTGGGTCGGTACCGTGGGTGGGATGGGTCTCGTGGCGACGGAGCGCATGTCCGCGGACATCGCCCCATGCCCGGTCTATCTGACGAGTCTCGCGGTCATGGGCGAGGAGCGGGCGCTCGCGCCCGATCTGGAGATCGAGGATTCCGACTACGACCTCCTGTTCACCTACGGCGCCGTCGCCTTCGCCTTCGCCGGCCCCGCGCAGGTGGTCTATCGTGTGCGACTCGAAGGGCTGGAGGTCGCGTGGTCCGCCCCCACGACCCAGCGCACCGCGCGCTACACCAACCTCCACCCGGGAGCCTACACGTTCCGGGTCGCGGCGCGCGACTGGGGCGGCCGGTGGAGCGAGCCGGTGGAGGTTCCCTTCCGCGTCGTCCGCAACCGCAAAGCGCAAGAGATGGACGAGGCCCTGGAACGGGAGCGCATCGACAAAGAGGTGTACCGCGCCACGGCCGATCGCCTGGGCGAGCTCAACAGCCGCCTGCAAGACCTCAACCGCCAGTTGGAAGAGACCGATCAGCTCAAGACGACGCTCATCCAACAGACGCAAGAGCAGGCCGCCCTGTTCGAGCGCCTCGCGCGGCAGGATGGCCTGACCGGGCTCCTCAACCGCCGCGCCCTGGACGCCCGCCTGGCCGACGAATGCGGCCGGGCGCGCCGGCACGGGGGGGCGCTCACGGTCGCGCTGGCCGACCTCGACCACTTCAAGGGTATCAACGACACCTACGGGCACCAGGTCGGCGACCGCGTCCTCAAGATCGCGGCGCAACTCTGCCGGGATACGGTGCGTAGCGAGGACATAGCGGGGCGCTACGGCGGTGAGGAGATCGCGCTCATCCTGCCGGAGACGACCGCCGCGTCGGCCTGGGATATCTGTGAGCGGCTGCGCCTGCGGATCGCCGCCTATGACTGGGGCGACGTGGCCGCCGGGCTGCGGGTGACGGCCAGCATCGGCCTCTCCAGCGAGGGAGGGCCGGCCCTCCGCCCTGACAACCTGCTGGCCGACGCCGACGCGGCCCTCTATCAGGCCAAGGCCGGCGGGCGCGATCTGGTCGTGTCGTTCGATGGGGTCGCGAACGCGGGCCCCGCCGCGCCGCTCGCCAAGCTTGCCGCGGTGCGCCGCCTGCTGGCCGAGGGCCGCGTCGACATCCACTTCCAGCCGATCTGGGACTTGCCGCGGGGGATCATTCTGGCCTACGAAGCCCTGATGCGCCCCGCGCCGGACTACGGCTTGACGGGGCCGCGGGAAGCGTTCGAGATCGCCGAGCGGCGCGGGCACGTCCAGACCCTGGATGCGCTGTGCCGGCGCGCGGCCCTGCGCGCCGCGACGGCTCTGCCGCCCCAGGCGTTGCTTTTCCTCAACCTGACGCCGCACACGCTCGATCATGGACTACTCGCCGCGTCGACCTTGGTGGACGAGGCGCGCGCCGCCGGACTCGCCCCCGAACGTGTCGTCCTGGAGATCGCGGAGCGGTCGGCGCCGCGACCGGGGGGCGTGACGCGGGCGGCGACGCGCTTGCGTGACCTGGGCTTCCGCATCGCCCTGGACGACATCGGCGCCGGCGGCGCCGGCCTGGAGGTGTTGAGCCGGATGCCGGTCGATTTCGTCAAAATCGACCGCGCCGTGGTGGGTCGGGCTCCGAACAGCGCCCCCGACCGTGCGGTCCTGGCCGGCATTCTAGCTATGGCGGGGGAACTCGGCGCCTACGTCATCGCCGAAGGGATCGAGACGGCCGATGTGCTGCGCTTCGTGCGGCGGATGGGCGCTTCAGCCGCGCCCGGCGCCGCCGTACAGGGCGCGCAAGGGTACCTCCTCGGCCACCCCAGCGCGCACGTGCCCGATACGGTGGCCGTCGCGCGCCACAAAGTGGTGATCGCGGTCGCTTAAAAGGGCGCATCTCAGGCCACGGAACGGAGCCCCCGGCCACTGTCGAGGGGGATGATTTGTTCTTGCGGCTGGTCGTCGAGCGTGAACCGCGCGACCTGGGCGCGCAGGTCGTCGGCCAGCCCCGCGAGGCGCTCCGCCTCGGCCGTGACCTCGTGCGCGCTCGCCGTCTGCTCCTGCGTCGATGCGCTCACCTCTTCGGCCCCCGCCGCGCTCTGCTCGCTCACGGCGGCGATGCCCTCGATCGCCGTCCCCACGCGCTCCGCCGCCGCGCGCATCCCCTCCGTCGCGCGCGCCGTTTGGGCCGCGACCTCGGCGATATGCGCGGCGGCCGCGCCGGCCGCGCCCGCGCTGTCGCTCATGCGCGCGATGGCGCCGGTGATCGCGCACGCCTGCGCGTTCGTCTCCCCGACGACGCCCAGGATGTCTTCCAGTGCCGCGCGCGCCTGCCCGCCCAGGATCGCGCTCTGCTCGACCTCCGCGCTGCCCTCCGTCATGGCCGCCACGACCTCGGCGACCTGCCGCTGGATCGCCCCGACGCGCTGCGTGATCCCTTTTGTCTCGTCGCTCGCGCGCTCGGCGAGCTTGCGTACCTCGGCGGCGACGACGGTGAAGCCCCGTCCGTGCTCGCCCGCGCGCGCCGCCTCGATCGCGGCGTTGAGGGCCAGCAGATTCGTCTGCGCCGCGATGTCGTCGATGGCCACGACGATCTGCCCGACCTCCGCGCTGTGCCGGCCGAGCGTCTCCACCTGCGTGGCGCTCTTCAGCACGGCGGCGCGCACCCCGTCGATACTCCGCAGCGTCCGCTCCACGGCGGAACCGCCGTCTTGCGCCGTCCGCGCCGCCCGCTCGGCGGCGCTCGTCACCGCCGTCGCGCTCCGCGTCGTGTCGTCGAGGCTCGCGCGCAAGTCCGTCATCGCCCCCTCGGCCCGCGTGACCGTCGTCAATTGCGTCGCCGCGCCGCTCGCGACCTGTGCGACCGCCGCGTCGAGGTCCGCGATCTGACCCATGGCCTCGGTCGCGCCGCGGCTCTGATCGCTCGCGCCGCGCGCGACCTCCTCGATGGCACGCGCGATCTGGCTGCTGGCCTGGCCGATCTGCGCCGTCGTCGCCGAGAGCCCGTTCGTCCCCGCCGCGACCGCCTCCGAGGAGCGGGCGACGTGCCCGACAAGGTCGCGCAGGTTCGCGAGCATGGCCGCGAAGGCGTGCCCGAGCGTGTCGGCCTCTCCCTTCGGCGTCACGCCGATCGTCAAGTCTCCCGCCGCCACGACTTCGGCGACCCGCGCCATCTCGCGCTGATGCGCCACCATGGCGCGGAAGGAGACCGCGAGCGCCCCGACCTCATCACGCGAGGGGGAGGGCAGGTCCCCCTCGACGTCGGTGTCGCCGACCGCTAACCGCTCCGACGCCCGCGTCAGTCGGCGCAGCGGACGGGCGATGGCCCGCGCGATCAGGACGCTCGGGATGAGCGCGAGCAGGCCGACGAGGGCCAGGGCGAGGAGCAGGAGATTGCCGGCCCCGACGCTCGCGGTAATGCCCGTGTTGATGCTCGCGACCGTCGCGTTCTCCGTATTGAGGAGGGTGGTGAAGGCGAGCGGCAGATCGTTGGAGGGGGCGAGATTCTCCACCGTGACGACGTGGATCGTCCGTGTAACGTCCCCGGCCAGCGCCCGCTGGCGCATCAGGCGCGTGAAATAGTCGTAGCTTTTCAGGTCGTTCTCGATGCGCCGCAGCAGCGCGCGCTCCCCGTCCGATGTGGCGAGCGCCTCCGCCCTGACGAGTTGCGGCGTGACGGCCGCGCGGGCCTGCGCCGCTTGCCCGTAGGTCGTCTCGGCCAGGGCGCGCTGCGCGGGGTCGCGCAGCGCCACGACCGCGGCGTACATGTTCGATTGATCGTCGTCGAGCGTCCACTGCTCGTAGGCGGACGCCACGGCCGTCGCCATCTGGTGCGTTGTCGCCTCCCGACGCGCGTGCGTCGCCAGGGTCGAAAAGCTGTTCGCCGCCAACCCGACGCTCGTCAGGAGCAGGATCGCCGCGACGACCCCCGCTCCGATGATCTTGACCTTGACCGATACATTACTCACCACAGACACCGGCTGTTCCCCTACCCTTCGTCGAGCGCCGCGACCCACACGCGTCCGGCGCCCAACCTACTCACGCGTGTACAGGTCACGCATGTCTTTGAAGTAGGTATCGGCGCGATGCGCGAAATCACTAGCCCATCGAGGCCAGCCAGAGCGGGGACCACGGCCCATCGAGGCCAGCCAGGGTGGGGACGGCGGCGTGTCCTTTACGTCCCTACGTATACGTCCCCCTTACGTACCCTTCGCGCGCAGGACGAACGTCGGGACGGTCGAGCCTCCGCCGGCGGTGACGTTGAGCAGGGTCGTGCCGGCGATACGGGTGAGGAAGCCGTCGGCCTCGCCGCCGATGATGTAGGGGTCCATGTCGACCGCGAGGTCGCGGAAGGCCAGTGCGCCGTCGACGAACGCGGGGAAGGCCGCGCGCCCGATCGGGACGCGCTCCTGCACGACGTGATCGCCCGCCAGCGCCTCGGCCAACGCGGCGTCCCACGCGGCGTCACTCCCTTCCCATCCGACGACCACGCCCTTGCCGCCGTACTCGTCGTTGGGCTTGAGGATGAAGCGGTCGCGCCGCCGCCGCACCAGCTCTACGAGGTCGACCCGCGCGCCCTCGAACGTCGTGTAGCCGTCGGCGACGCGGCGCGTCCACGGCACGTGGCGCGCCACGGCCGCGCGCTCCTCGGGCGAGAGGGGAGCCTGGTAGGCCTCGTCGGTCAGGAGGGCGAAGAAGGCTTTCTTGTGGAAGAGCTTGCAGCGCGGGGCGTTGACCATGCAGACCGCGCCGTCCTCGTAGGCTCGCAGGAGGGGGCGCGCTTCGTCCTCGCGCCGCAGCAGTTCGTGGGTCAGCACGCGCTTGTAGACGATGTTGATCGTGGTGTCGCCGTGGCGCAGCTGGCCGTCGCGGTAGTCGAGGGCGCGCGGGTCGACGATGACGCACGCCAGGCCCTGCTCGGCGAAGTAGCGTTGGTAGAGGCGGAACTCGGGGGCCGTCGGCAAGCCCTCCCAATCGACGATCGCGATCGAGGGCGCGTCGCCGCGTCCCCCATGGCCCCCGTGTCCCGATGCGGTCCACTCTCGATAGCAGTCGAGCAGCAGGCGCGTCACGCCCCCACGGTTGTCGAAGGGCTGCAAAGAGTACGGGGCCGCCTCGAGGAAGCGCCGCACGACGGGGAGGCGCAGGAACACCGACGTCAGGACGTCGGTGTACCCCCCGCCGGCCGGTGTCTCGGCGTTGTACTCGATGAAGTGGAAGTCGTCGCCGGCGAGGAAAGCGTCGAGGCGCGAGACGGCGCTGACCGCGCCGTAGCCGGGGTCGACCCGGACGAGGCACCGCTCGCTCTCGCCCAGCCGCAGCGGTTCCATCAACCGCTCGTCGGCGAGCATGGCCGCGCCGAGTTTGACCGACGCCCCGATGACCAGGCGGCAGACCTCGCGCACGCGCGCGTAGTCGACGGCCGCCAACATGTGCGGGCGCAGCACGCCGCAGAGCGGCCGATCGCCGAAGAACAGGCCCTCGGCGTGCAGCCCGGCGTCGAGGGCCTCGTGCGACTCCCGCGCCAGGGCGGGGTCCGCCTCCAAGAGCCCATGGTACAGCGCGATCGCGTCGTCGGCCATCGTGGCCGCCGTAGTCGTCGTGGTCCTGCTCATGGCAGTGCCCCCTGTCGTTGCGCCAGGTAGGCGGCCTTGCCCAGCAGATTGTGCAGCACCTCGTCCCAGGTGAACTGCCGCGCCGTCGCCGCCGCCCCCGCGCGCAGGCGCGCGACCTGTTGCGGGTGGTCGCGCAGGTAGAGCAGGTCGGCCGCGATCTCGCGCGGGTCGTCGGTGTCGATGACGACGGCGTTCTCGAGATGGACGGCGTAGTCCTCGCCAGTGCTGCCGGTCACGGCGGTCCCGCCCGCGCCCATCACTTCGAGGCCGACGAGTCCGAAGGGCTCGTGGGCGCTGTTGGCGAGGACGGCGTCGGCGGCGCGGTAGAGCACGCGCACGAACTCCTCGGGCAGGAAGAACGACAGGTTGAGGATGTCGGCCGGCGGCGCGTCGCGCAGGGCCGCGACGCAGTCCGCGACCGCCCGCCCCTGACTCGTGACGTCGGCCACGGAGAGGCCCAGTTCGTCCGCGCGCCGGCGCACCTCGCGGCCGTGCGGCTCGATCCCGCCGCGCATGAGCAGCCGCGCCGGTATGCCCCACGCGCGCAGGACGGCGAGGGACTCGACGGCCATGATCCAACGCTTATCCGGGTCGAAGCGGCCGATCTTGAACAGCGTCATCGTCTCGCCGAAGACCGCGCGGCAGGCCGCGACGTCCCCCTCGTCCGGGGCGTCGAGGAAGCGCGCGGGGATACCGTTGGGGATGACGAGCGGGTTCGGGCCGTACGGCCACATGCGGTGCTTCATATACTTGCTCACGGTGGTGACCGTGGCGACGAAGCCGAGGCGCGGCCAGTCGATGCTCCAGAAGCCGTAGAGGTTGTTGGCGTTCCACATCAGGACAGCGCGGTCGCGCAGCCCCATCGCGTGGAGAATATCGCTGAGCCGGCACGTGGCCTCGGCGGTGTGCCACTCCTCGGCGATGACGACGGCGATCTTGCCGGCGCGCAGCGCGGGGGCCAGCAACGTGCCGGCCACGAAGAGCGGCGCGGAGTCGTTGAAGTCGGCGAGCTTGTCCCCCTCGCCCTGGTAGACCCCGGCGGGGTAGTATTGGCTGATCCACTGGCCCCAGCGATGCAGGGTCAGCTTGCCGCCGACGCGCTCCTCGCGACCGGGCAGGGACGGGTCGCCGACGAAGAGCAGGTGTGTCTCGAAGCCCTGCGCGGCCAGCGCCGTGTCCAGTTCGGTGACGCGCACCCCCAGCCCGCCGGCCTGGGAGTACTGGTCGGGTCCCTCGAAGCTGAGGCTAACGAAGACTGTGTTCTCGGGCGTGAGCTCGCCGGGCATACGCGCCTCCTCCCGTGCTCCCGTGCTGTCCCTCGACCGTCCGCGCGAGGATGACTAAACTATACTATGTATCCTATCCCCCTTGGTCTCCTTGGCCTCCCCGGATGGGTGGGCGAGGGACGTTACCGTCCCCCGCCTCCCTACAAAACCGGACGTGAGGTTTTCACCTCATCCGGCTCCTCAGTTGGGCGGCCTTTGTCTCTGGTACCCGACAACGACCCGTCGGTCGCCGTCTTTTGATCGTGGCAATGTCGATGGAGGACCTGTTGATTCTGGGGGTCGCGTTTGCTCCCACCCAAACTCGTTGGGTGAATATGGTCGATCTCCAGCAGGTCTCCATCTTTGAAGGTCAATCCACAGTATGCGCATCTGCCCTGCTGTTTGGTCAGCAAGCGACCCAGCGGCCCCCTCGTGAGAGGGTGGTCTTTGAGCCGTTGCGCCCAGTAGCGCAGGTTGCCGTCATACGGTGTGGCGTTTCCCCGCACCTTGATGTGTCGCTGGATGTGGATGTCTCCGTGTTCCCAGAGGCGGTAGACCGGCTTCCCGTCCTTCTTGATCACGAAGTCCCATTTGGCTCCGGGTCGCATGGACCAGTAGCGGTGGGCGATCCACGTCTTGCTCTTCATGTGGTGTCGGCGTCGTGCCCAGCTTTGGAGCTGGGAGTACAGTTGGGCGTCGCAGCGGTTGAACTGCTCCGATGCGGCGCACGTCCGATAGTAGTGCGCCCAGCCCCCTATGATCGGGTTCAGGACGCGGATCACGGCGCTTTGAGGAGCCGTGTTGTTCCGTCGGATCGTGTCCCCAATGGACTCCATATGCCGTTTGACCGCCTCTTTGCTCGGGGTGGTCCGTGTCGTATACCCCAGCGGTTGCCCATTCCGGCCCTTGTTGCTGCGCGTCTTGCCGCGAGCATATTGCCGGATCGTGAACCCCAGGAAATCGAAGCCCGCCGTCCCCTCATGGTCGTGAAGGGTGTGGGTGATCCTGGTTTTCGCGGGGCTTAGGTGCAGGCCCATGCCTCCCAGCCATGCTTCTATCGCATCCCGTGCCGCCTCGATGCCGGCACGGTGCCGATGGATGATGACGAAATCGTCGGCATAGCGTATCAGGAGGGGACGGTGCGTTTTGTGCCCGTCGTACCACTTGTACGCCTGTGCGGCGGCTTCTT